>VFSW01000112.1_pt1 | contig 99672 bp, 118 predicted proteins | sample 5358111 | NCBI WGS metagenome assembly VFSW01 (sample SAMN11554181, study PRJNA540505) | mine drainage metagenome | isolation source: sediment from site ElyBrook_90M | place: USA: Ely Copper Mine, Vershire, VT | collected 2017 | reverse complement strand
CCCGGGGCCCGGGGGCGCCCGCCCCCGGGGGGCCCGGCGCCGGTGCCGGCCGGACATGCGTCATGTGCTGACGGCCAATGCTGCGTCCGCCACCGAGTCGCCTGGCCTCGGCAGCTGGCGCCAGCAGCGAACCAGCCAGGCAGACCAGTATCAGGACCGTGACGATGCATGCGCCTGCGCGGCGCCAGCATGGAAACATCGACCCCGCGCGCGCGGCGGGCCGGATGAGAAGGTCGGAAACGGCGGCAGCGTGGGGCATCTTGAGCGGAAACAATCGGGCGAACCTGCACAAGGTCTTGCATCTTGCGACCCAAGAATACTGCAAGCGATTCGCGCGCGCGGCGGCGTTCATGCGCATCGACCCGAGCTCAGCGCGACCTGACAGACGCCCCGTGTTGCCGGTCACATGGTCTTAACGCCGACATGCAACGCGACGACCCCTGCGGAGAGGTTGTACCACTGCACGTGCGCAAAGCCTGCCTGCTCGAACATACTCTTGAGCGACGCCTGATCAGGGTGCTTCCGGATGGACTCGGCCAGATAGCGGTAGCTGTCGGCGTCCCCCGCCACCAGCCTGCCGAGCCGAGGGAGGATGTTGAACGAATACCAATCGTAGGCGCCACGCAACGGTGCCCAGGGACGCGAGAATTCGAGCACCATGACCTTCCCGCCCGGCCTGAGCACCCGTGCGAACTCGGCGAGAGCGCGATCCTTGTGGGTCATGTTGCGCAGGCCGAAGGCACAGGTGACACGATCAAAGGTTGCATCGGGGAACGGCAGCCGCTCGGCGTCGCACTGGGTCACCGGCACGCACAGGCCCGCGTCTTCAAGGGCGGCACGGCCCTGCTCCAGCATGGTGCCGTTGATATCTGTCGCCACGACCAGGCCACTGACGCCCACCCGTGGCGCGAAGGCGCGCGCGAGGTCGCCGGTGCCGGAGGCAATGTCCAGGATGCGGTGCCCCGGACGGACGCCCGCCACCGCCACGGTGAAAGCCTTCCACACGCGGTGCAGGCCCGCGCTCATCAGGTCGTTCATGACGTCGTAGCGCGGCGCTACCGCGTCGAATACCCGGGCGACGCGCCGCGCCTTCTCCGTTTCGGGAACGGTCTCGAACCCGAAATGCGTGGTGTGTTCCTGTTCCATCGTGGTCATCCTCAATGTGCGTGGCCGCAGGACGGCGATGCTCGCGATGTCATCGACGCATCGCGATCAATGCCGGCGGCCGCCAGGCGGGCCGCGTAGGATTCCCAGAGGGCTTCCTTCCTGGATCCGAGTTCGTAGAGTTGTTCCCAGGTATAAATCCCGGTGTCGTGCCCGTCGGAAAAACGCGGCTGAACGGCGTAGTGGCCGACCGGTTCGAGCGCATCGATCAAGACGTCCCGCTTGCCCGTCTGCAGCACCTCCTGGCCTGGGCCGTGACCGCGCACCTCGGCCGACGGGGAATACACCCGCATGAGTTCAAAGGGAATGCGAAACACCGCGCCGTCGTCGAATCCGATCTCGAGTTCGCGGGTGCGACGATGGACGGTGATGTGCGTGGGGTGGGGCGTCGGCGCGGTCATGATGGAACGGGAAGCAGATCGCGCATTATCCGACACCGCCCCAGCGGTCGTCAGCGCAGCCCTGCTTCGACCCCGGAACGCCACACGAGCGATTTCGCCTGCAGAGCTTCCAGGGTGCTCTGAACGTTGGGGACATTGACTTTGTCAACGCGATGCGGATCCAGCTGGGCCAACTGCTCGGAGCACGCCTTGCGCGACGCGGCCGCGCAATCGGTGTCGCCGACTGCCTTGTCGTGGCGTGAGCGCCAGCACGGCCTTGCGCATGGCCGCGTCGGATTCCTCGATCGCCGCGGCCAGGAACAGGCCGGAGCGCTGCCGGCCGGGGCCATTGTGCATCAGAGACATAATGGCGCACATCCCCAAAAAAAACCCGGGCATTGCCCGGGTGAATTGCACACTCTCTGAATGGACCATGAAGGCCCGGTGACATTTTGATACCTGCTGCTCCTGCTGTCCAGCCGCACCCATCCACGAAATATGAGAATTTTGACATTTGCCCATATTGCGGGCGAACATGTCAGGGTTAACACCAACCTTTGGCCACGACGATGGACAAGCACTACCTGACCCCGCTGTTGTCCCCCCAATCAATCGTGGCATTTCTACCGCCAGCCGAGGCGTCCGACGCGCCCGCCCATGCCGATGCGCTGCGCCATGCATTGGCGTCGCCCGGCTTCAGGGGACGTCTGGTGATCGTGGAAACAGCGATGAACGGTATCGCCATGCCTTCGGCGCCTGTCGAACCCACCGATCTGGCCCTGATCGCGCTGCCGCCGGCGCAGATCGCCGCCGCGCTGGAATCGGCGGCACGCCTGGACTGCAAGGCCGCGGTGGTGCTCGGCAGCGGCATCGGCGCCGACCATGCCACTGAACTCAAAGCGATCGCGCAGCGCGAAAACATGCAATTGCTCGGCCCGAACACATTGGGTTTCCAACGTCCGGTGCTCGGCCTGAACGCAAGCGCTGCCGGGCCTTTGGCGAAGCAGGGGCCACTGGCCCTGGTGTCGCAATCGGGCGCCTTGACGGCGTCGATGCTGGACTGGGCGGCGAAGAACGGCGTGGGGTTCTCCACTGTGGTCGGGGTCGGCCCGCAAACCGGCGTGGACCTGCCGGACCTGCTGGATTTCCTGGCCAATGACGCGCAGACCCACAGCATCGTCATGTATTTCGAGGGCATCAGTGACGCCCGGCGGTTCCTCAGCGCCTTGCGTTCGGCAGCGATCGTCAAGCCGGTTGTCGTGCTCAAGGCGGGGCGCAAACCGGCGGGCAATGAAGCGGCGCAAACCCATAGCGCCACCATCGTCGGCACCGACGATGTGTTCGATGCCGCGTTGCGACGCGCCGGGGCCGTGCGGGTGCGATCCTTCGTGGAACTGTTTTCGGCCTCGAAGTGTCTGGCATCGCGCTACCGACCGGTGGGGCGGCGGTTGGCGGTGATCACGAACGGTGGGGGGCCGGGTGTGCTGGCGGCCGACTGGATCAGCGAAATCGGACTCGAGCTTGGCAAACTTGCGCCCGATGTCGCGGCGGCGCTGCAGCCACGACTGCCACCGCAGGCATCGCTGACCGACCTCGTTGACCTGTCAGAGGATGCGGGTCCGGACCATTACCGCGCCGCGCTCGAGGCAACGAGCCACGACCCGGGCATTGCCGGCGTGCTGGTCATTCACTCGCCCAAGGTCGGCGCAGACTCCGAGGCCTGTGCGCAAGTGCTTGCCGGGGCGCAGCGCAACATCGGCAAGCCGCTGCTGTCATGCTGGATGGGGGATGCCTCGATGGACGCGGCTCGCTCCATCCTCGCCAGCGCCGACATTCCGAGCTTCCGCACACCCGAAGCCGCGGTGGGTGCGTTTGGCAACGTCGCCACGTTCTATCAGAACCAGCAACTGCTGCAGCAAACACCGCCACCGCTTTCCGCCTTGGCCACCCCTGACCTGGAATGCGCGCGGCTGGTGATCGAAAGCGTGCTTGCGGAGCGCCGCCACGTGCTGACCGAAATGGAATCCAAGGCCCTGCTCGCAGCGTTCCACATTCCGGTCACGCACACGGCGCTGGCGCGCAACGCCAACGAGGCCATGCTCCTGGCCAGTCAGATGGGTTTTCCAGTCGCGCTGAAAATCGATTCACCCGACATCAGTCACAAATCGGACGTGGAGGGTGTCGCGCTCAACATCGTGAACGGCGCCAATGTGCGCGACGCCTTCGAGGACATGATGCGCAACGTCACGCGCCTGCAGCCGACGGCACGCATCAACGGCGTGACGGTGCAGAAGATGGCGCGCGCGCACCGCGGACGCGAGATCTACGTCGGCCTTGTCACCGATGCGCCGTTCGGGCCGGTCATCACCTTCGGTGCTGGCGGCACCATGATCGAATTGCTCGCTGACCGCGCGATGGAATTACCCCCGTTGAATCAGTTTCTCGGTCGCAGCCTGATCCAGCGGGCACGCGTGGCGGAGACCTTGGGCCCTTGGCGCGGCGCACCGGCCATCGCCATGGAAGCACTGGAACAGTTGCTGCTGCGCGTGTCGGAAATGGCATGCGAGCTGCCGCAGTTGCGTGAAATGGACATGAACCCTGTCATCGTCGACGAAAGCGGTGCAGTGGCCGTGGACGCACGCATTGTGATCGGACCTGCGCATGGAGGCATGCACGGCGACCACGGACGTTACGGCCATCTGGCCATTCACCCCTACCCGGCCAACCACAGCGAAATCGTGCCGCTGCACGGCGGGGGGGAGTACATGGTGCGCCCAATCCGCCCCGACGACGCCGAGATGCTGCGCGACATGGTGCGCGATCTGTCGCCTGAAAGCCGCTATTTCCGTTTCGTCTCGTCGCGCGCCGACTTGCCCCCGACCATGCTCGCGCGCTTCACCCTCATCGATTACGACCGCGAGATGGCGCTCGTGGCAGTGCTGCGCGAACGCGGGACCGGCGAGGCCGGGCACGAGGGGGAACGTGAGCGGGTGATCGGTGTTTCCCGCTACGTGACCAACCCCGACCGCACCAGCTGCGAATTTGCGCTGGTGGTCGCTGATGAATTCAATGGCAAAGGCATCGGCTCGCGCCTGATGCAAGGCATCATGGATGTGGCACGGGAGAGGGGGCTGCGCGAAATCAACGGCATGGTGCTCGCCAACAACCCCGGCATGCTCAAGCTGATGCGCAGCCTGGGCTTCTCCATCCACCCCTATCCAGAGGACCCGGACTTCCGCCTGGTGGTCCACGCGCTATGAGGGGGTGCATCACGCCCGACACCGCTGTCGCGATGCAGCAATCCAGAGGCGGGTAGCGCCTCTGTTTGCCAGGCGTTGTTGTTGGTGGTGCCGCTTATCCGAATCGACAGTTTTCTCGTCCTGGTGGTCGAGACCTCAATGCGCATGGGCGAGTTGATTGGGTTGACCTGGCGCCATCTCGATCTCGCACGCAGCCACGTCGCGCCTGTTCGAGCAAGGGCTCGGTGTGATGGAGGTCGCATCGATGATGGGGCACAAGAGTCTTGCGATGCTAAAGCGCCCACAGACGACCACGAGGAGCTGTCAGCTGCGGACGAACGCCAGCAGCACCCGATAGTCGCCGCGGTCTGCCGCTCGCAGAGCCGCCAAGTACCGGTCTCGGACCTCGTTGGCAGCGACCAGGCTGCCGCCACCGCCCCAAGAGAACACTGGTTGGCCAAGGCTACGCAAAAGCGCATCAGCCATCATGCGAGAGTGCCGCCCGTTCCCATTCGGAAATGGATGAATCCAGACCAGATCATGGTGAAAGCGCGCGGCGATTTCGTCATGGGGAAACACGGCGTTGTCGACCCACCACCGTGTGTTCCCGAACAGCTGGGCCAGCTTGACTCCTACCTGCATCCAGTCGCAGCCGATGTTCTTATCCGACTTGCGAAACGTGCCAGCCCATGCCCAAGTCTTACCGAACATCTGCTTATGCAACTCTCGGCAGAACTTCTCACTGAGGACATCCGGCGCACGCAACCGCTTCAGCCAGCGTAGGGCGTGCAGGATGTTCTCTTGCTCCCAGTCGTTCAGATCTGCTTTGGTGGCTGGGTGCTGCGGAATGAGCCCGGTCTTCTCGTTCGGGTCCAGTGGGGTCTGGCCATCCTGCTCGTCGAGGTCTATCGCCATAGGTCGGACCAGCGACCGCGCAGCAGCTCATCCGTCCTGCGCTCCACCTGTTTGCGCAGACGTTCGGCACTCGGACGCTGGTCCTCCAGGCCCATGGTGTGGGCTACGCCCCCAACCTCTTCCACGGCGATGGCGCGGGCGCGTTCCTGGACGACCTCCGTGAGCGGCCGCCGGGGCACGAGGGCGTAGACCAGCTCGCAGTCCAGCCCGTCGGCAAGCTTTCTCAGTTGCCCGAGCGTGATGCGGTCATCCGCTTCGGACTGCTCAGCTTTGTGCAACGTCGGCCCGGTGATGCCCATTCGCTGAGCCTGCTGGCGTTCCGTGCGCCCCAAGGCCTCTCGAATGAGCTTCAGCCATCCCCGTGATGGAGCCTGCCGCTTCACCAAGTCCGCGTAACTGGACAAGGTGGCTTGAAGTTGCTCGAGTCGAAGTTGGTTGAGGTCGGGTGACATTGCTAGCTCGCAAGCTGCTTTTTGCAAAAGCAATGCTCGCCTATGACGAAGCAAATGTCAATGCCTAGCTTCTTATGAATAAAGCATGTTTAAGATTTTTGCTTCTTTTGAAAGAAGCAAATAAATACCTCTTGCTGCACCATGATCAAGCGAATTGCCTTTAGCATGGCCACGCCAGGCTTCTGCAGCGGTGGTCAATTTCCATCCAGCCAATGGGGCCGATCTGAGCCCTTAGCACCAATGCCTGGGACTTCTGAGGGACAAACAGCGTGTCCCAGAAGGGACCTTTTGGGACACTGGGGGGACACCGAGGGACAAAATTCGCCCCAAAATCACGCTAGAAAACGAACGCGAAATTCTGAATGTTCTCTCTAAGCTATTGTTTAAGAACGAATTTTTTGGTGCCGCTTATCCGAATCGAACGGATGACCTACCGCTTACAAGGCGGTTGCTCTACCAGCTGAGCTAAAGCGGCGTCTGGATGCGCATCGTGACCCTGGCGAACCGAGTCACTTGACGCGTTTGAGATGGGACCCGGAGGGTCGCGTCGGAGGAAGTTCGGGAGGCGGCTCAGACGCGGAATCGACCGCGGGTGCCGCCGCTGGAACATCTCCCGAAACGGAGTTTGATGCGCCACCCTCGGCGGTGGGCACCTGCTCCCGTGGCTCGGGCGGAGGAAAGGCCATGCCTTGACCGTTTTCCCGCGCGTAAATCGCCGTGATGTGGGTGATGGGGATCAGAATGTCGCGCGCCACGCCGCCGAAGCGTGCCTTGAAACTGATGTCCTCGTTGCCCATTTTCAGCGCGCTGGTCGACTCGAAGCTGATGTTGAGGACGATTTCACCATTCTTCACGTGCTCGCGCGGAACCCGGACGCTGGCGTCGACCTGCACCGCAAGGTACGGCGTGAAGCCGTTGTCGGTGCACCATTCGTACAGAGCCCGCAACAGATACGGCTTTGTCGGAATGATGGTGTCGTCGCCTTTGCCCATGATCACCTCGCGCTTACTTGCGCATCACCTTTTCTGACGGCGTGAGCGCCTCGATGTAGGCCGGGCGCTGGAAAATACGTTCCGCGTACTTCGACAGTGGCGCAGCCGACTTCGGCAGGTCGATGCCATAGTGGTCCAGGCGCCAGAGCAGCGGGGCGATGGCAACGTCGAGCATGGAAAAATCGTCGCCCAGCATGAACCGGTTCTTGGTGAAGATCGGAGCGAGCTGGGTCAGACGGTCACGGATCGAAGCGCGAGCTTTTTCCATCACTTTCTCGTTGCTCTTGGTCACCCGCGACTCCAGGGCAGAAACGTGGACGAAGAGTTCTTTCTCGAAATTGAACAGGAACAGCCGCACGCGCGCGCGCGCCACCGGGTCACCAGGCATCAGTTGCGGATGCGGAAAACGCTCGTCGATGTACTCGTTGATGATGTTGGATTCGTAGAGGATGAGGTCGCGCTCAACCAGAATCGGCACCTGGCCATAGGGGTTCATCACAGCGACGTCTTCGGGCTTGTTGAACAAGTCGACGTCTCGAATTTCAAAATCCATGCCCTTTTCAAACAGGACAAAGCGGCAGCGCTGCGAAAAAGGGCAGGTCGTGCCAGAGTAAAGCACCATCATGAGGGGCGACTCCCGAAAAAGCGAAAGGAGTGGACCAGGATGTCCACCCCTGCCGCGGCCAGCCCGGGCGGGAGCCCGGTGGCTAGTTCACATCGTTCCAATATTCTTTCTTGAGACGCCACGTGATGAACGTGAAAGCCACGAGGAACAGCATCACGAAAACGCCGATGCGTTTGCGCTCGCGCTGCCCGGGTTCCGCCATCCACTGCATGTAAGCGACAAGATCGGCAACGTCCGAATCATACTGCGTCTCGGACATCGACCCGGGTGCCAGCGTTTTCCAGCCCACGAACCGGACGACGGTGCGCGCTGGATTCGAGGAGTCGGGTCGGGCCTGGAATCCTGGCCAAGACCAAGGCGCTGGAGATCGAAACTACTGTATTTCGTGGCTCCAACGCGCACACTTTTTCCTTTGATCATTGAATTCAGATTAAATTCCCGATCATCAGTCGTAATTTCGGAGAGACCCTATGAGCTTCCTGCAAGACTTCAAAGAATTTGCCGTCAAAGGCAACGTGATCGATTTGGCCGTGGCTGTCATCATCGGGGGTGCGTTTGGCAAGATCGTCGACGCTCTCGTGGGTGACATCGTGATGCCCTTGGTTGGCACGGTGGTGGGAAAGATTGATTTCTCCAACCTCTTCGTCGTACTCGGACCGGTTCCTCACGGCGCCGTCATGACGCTGGCAGGATTGAAAAAGGCCAACGTCCCTGTCCTTGCCTATGGCGACTTCATCACCATCGCCCTCAATTTCCTGATTCTGGCGTTCGTGATTTTTCTCATGGTCCGATCGATCGCCAAGCTCAAACGCGCCGAGCAGGCGCCGGCCGCCGCCCCCGCGGCGCCTGCGCCGGAACCGACACCGGCAGAAGACATTCTGCTGTTGCGTGAAATCCGCGACGCTCTCAGGAAGTAAGCACTGCCGGCGCCGCGGATCCCATGCGGCGGGCCATCGCGATCGCCGCCGCCAGACTGGTTGGGTCGGCCATGCCGCGGCCGGCGATATCAAAGGCCGTACCGTGGTCGGGGCTGGTGCGGACGAAGGGTAGGCCGAGCGTGACGTTCACGCCCTGCTCCAGCCCGAGATACTTCACCGGGATCAAGCCGTGGTCGTGCAGCATGGCGACCACGACGTCAAATGCTCCCTGATGGTCAGGCGCGTTGCGCGCACGCATGAACACGGTATCCGGAGCGTATGGTCCGCTGACGTTGATGCCCTCGGCGCGCGCCTGTGCAATGGCAGGGCCGATGACCCGAATCTCCTCGTCGCCGAACAGTCCGCCCTCGCCGGCATGGGGGTTGAGGCCAGCCACGGCGATACGCGCCTGCGGCTGGCCCCAGGCACGCGCGGCATGCGCGGTGATACGCAGCGTCTCAAGCACGGACTGAATCGTGATGGCATCGATGGCGTGACGCACGCTGGCGTGAATGGTGACAAGCACCGTCCGCAACGCGTCATTGGCCAGCATCATGCGCACCGGCACGCCACCGCACAGGCTTTGCAGCAGCTCGGTGTGCCCGGGAAACGGGACACCTGCAGCATGCAGGGCCTCCTTGTGAATTGGCGCGGTCACGAGCCCCGCAACCTCCCCGGCGAGCGCCGCGCGCGCCCCCGCGACGATCGCCGCATATGCCGCTGCACCGGCGCGCGCGTCGATGCGGCCCGGTTCGAGATCGCGCAGCTGCGCCGGCGTGATCCCCGCAGCCTGAAGCACGGGAATCACGCCTGCCGGCAACGCAGCCGCCGCCCCTGCATCCACGACCCGTGCGACAACGGGTGCCTGCGTGGCGGGCGCCCATGGCAACGCGCGCACCGCGGCGGCGATGATCTCGGCGTCTCCAAACACCACACAGCCGTCGGCAAGGCCGGCCGCAAAAGCCTTGACGATGATCTCGGGGCCGATGCCGGCTGGGTCGCCCATTGAAACGGCAAGTGGTTTGACGTTCATGCGGGATTGTCCAGGTCGATGAAGTGATGGTCGAGATCGAAGCGCTGCGCCAGGTGGATGCCAAGCGCCTGCACGCCATAGCGCTCCGTGGCGTGGTGGCCGCAGGCAAGGTATGCCACGTTCATTTCGCGGGCGTAATGGGCCGTAGGCTCGGAAATTTCGCCGCTGATGTAGGCCGTCGCACCAGCGGCGCCAGCCTGGGCGATCCAGTCCTGCGCGGCGCCCGTGCACCAGGCCAGGCGCCCGACCGGTGCATCCGGGTCGCCCACCAGCACCGGTGCGCGCCGCAGCCTCGCCTGCAAGCTGCGCGCGAGCTCACCCAGGGTACGGCAGCCCGGCGCGTGGCCGATCATGCCAAGGTCCTGGCGGCCGAAATGGCCATCCACGACCCACCCCATATGCGCGGCCAAGGTCGCGTTGTTGCCAAACCCCGGATGCGCATCGAGTGGCAGATGATAGGCCAGCAGATTGATATCGGCTCCCATGAGTGCACGCAGGCGGCGTGCCTTCTGCCCCACCACGCGCGCGTCCTCGCCCCGCCAAAACCAGCCGTGATGGACGAGAATCGCGTCAGCGCGCAACGCGACAGCGCGTTCGATCAACGCCAGGCTTGCGGTGACGCCACTGACGAGCCGGAGAATCGTCGGCCGTCCTTCGACCTGGAGGCCATTGGGTCCATAATCGTCGAAACGTTCGGGTTGCAGGATCTCGCCTAGCTCAGCGAGCAGTTGTTCGCGATTCACCATGGTGTCATTGCAGAGAAATATGCGTAGGTTGTGGTTGATTTTCGCTCAGGCGACGACCATCGCGATGGCGGTGATCATCGTGTTGCGGACGTTCGCCCCCGAATGGTTCGCGACAGCAAACGCGCCGGCGGCGCGCATTGCCATCGCCCCGGTCCCCGCCAGCGCGTCCTACAGCGGCGCCGCGCGCAGGGCCATGCCGGCAGTCGTCTCGGTCACCTCCACCCGGCTCGTATCGGGTCGTGCGGGCAGCGAACTCGACCAATTGTTCGGGCTTTCCCCGCAACGCCCGCGCGTCGGCCTGGGCTCGGGAGTCATTGTCACCCCCGACGGTTATATCCTGACGAACAATCATGTGGTCGAAGGTGCGCAGGAAATCGAGGTCCGCCTTGCCGACCATCGCGAAGCCGCCGCCCGGGTGGTGGGACGCGACCCGGATACCGATCTGGCAGTGCTGCGCATCGATCTGCACGACCTTCCAACCCTGACCTTCGCAGACGACACGCGCGCGCACGTCGGCGACGTGGTGCTGGCGATTGGCTACCCCTTCGGCGTCGGCCAAACGGTGACCCAGGGTATCGTCAGCGCGCTCAGACGCAACGACTTGGGGATCAACACCTACGAAAACTTCATTCAGACCGACGCGGCGATCAATCCCGGCAACTCCGGCGGGGCACTGGTCGACGTCGAAGGCAATTTGCTGGGTATCAATACCGCCATTTTTTCCCGCTCCGGTGGATCGCTGGGCATCGGCTTCGCGGTGCCCGCATCCATTGCACACAACGTGCTGCGGCAACTCATCGCCTCGGGTCACGTGCTGCGGGGCTGGATCGGGGTCGAGCCCGTTGCGATCGATCCTACGCGCGCCCGGACGCTGCGCCTGCCGGCCGGCGCCGACCTCGAAATCGCTGCGGTGCTGCGCGGTGGGCCGGCCGACCGGGCGGGCGTGGAGCCGGGCGATGTCGTGGTCGACGTCGCCGGGCATGCGGTGCACGACACGGGCGAGCTTCTCGACACGGTGGCGGCGCTTCAACCCGGAAACACGGTCGATTTGCGCGTCATACGGCGTGGGCGCCAGGAAATCCTGCGGGTGAAGGTTGCCGAACGGCCTGCCGATGCACCCCGTGCCAACGATGGAGGCGGTGAATTCGGCGCTCCGATCGGGACGCCGGATCCGTCTCAATCCCCCGACTTCACCGTCTCGCCGCCGGACGCGGCATCGTCCGCATCCGCCGGGGGTGCATAGCGCGCCAGCAGCCGCGCGCCGATGATGCCCACCTCGTAGAGCACGATCATGGAGATCGCCAGGCTCGTCTGCGAGAACACGTCGGGCGGCGTGATGACCGCCGCGATGATGAAGGCGACGACGATGAAGTATGAGCGCCAGGCCTTGAGCTGATCCAGGCTCAACACGCCGAAGCGCACCAGCAGCATCAACACGATTGGTACCTCGAAGGCGCTGCCGAACGCCAGGAACAACGTCAGCACGAAATTGAGATACGACTCGATGTCCGGCGCCGCTGTGATGACCTTGGGCGCCACCGCCTGAATGAAGGTGAACAGGCGCCCCAAGACCACAAAGTACGCGAACGCCACGCCGAGATAAAACAGTAGCGTGCTGAGAATGATCAGCGGGACGACGAGACGCTTTTCGTGCGCGTACAAGCCTGGCGCCACGAAAGCCCAGAGCTGATAGAGCACGAGGGGCAGCGCCACCATCAAGGCCGACAACAGTGCCAGCTTGAGCGGCACCAGGAACGGGGTGATGACCCCGATCGCGATCATCGTTGAACCATGCGGCAAATGATCGATGAGGGGCCGGGCGAAAATATCGAACAGACCCGACGGGCCTGGATAGGCCAGCAGCACCGCAAAGACGACGCCGACGGCAATCAGCGCCCGGATGAGACGGTCGCGAAGCTCGATCAAATGGGTGACGAAGGGCTGCTCGGCGTCGACGTCGGCGTCTGCAGAATGCTTGGAGTCGTTCAATTGGCGGGCCTACGCGGATGATGCGGGGATGGTCAGCGATGCGGACGGTGGCGCGCAACACGCGCAGCGCCCGACAGCGCACGGGTCCGTACCCGCGCCTGGCGCCGGTACCATAACGGCAGCGCGTGACCCGTGGAGCGCTTGAGGCGCTTCGCGCTTGGCACATCGATCAGATAGGGGGTGGGGCCCTGCACCGCGTCTGACGGTTCGGCACCCGGTTCGCCGTGCAGACCGGCGGTGGCATCCTTCCAGGCAGATTCGAATTCCTGGTGAATTTCGCCCGCGTTCCGCGCGACTTCTCCTTGCATCTCACGCACCGACGACTCGAAGCCTTCCTTCATGCTGCGAAGCTCGGTGAGGTCCATCTGGCGGTTCACCTCGCTTTTGACGTCGGCCAGGTAGCGCTGCGCGCGGCCCAGCAGCGTCCCCACCGTGCGCGCCACGCGCGGCAGCCGCTCGGGGCCCAGCACGATCAGGGCCACCACCCCGATCATGCCTAGTTCGGAAATGCCGATGTCAAACATGCCTGTCTGGCCCTCACGTCCGGGAACAAAAAGGCCGGCTCGCACGCCGGCCCTCGCACGTCCTTGCGGGGTGCGTCAGTGCTTTTCCTTCGCCTCGACGTCGATTGCATCCTTGGCAGCGACGTTTTGTGCCGGAATTTGCCGATCGGGAGCAGAAGGGGGGGTATCGGAATCGCCCTCACGCATGCCGTCCTTGAAGCCCTTCACCGCGGCGCCAAGATCCGTTCCGATGTTCTTGAGCTTCTTGGTGCCAAAGATCATCACGACGATCGCCAACACGATCAACCAATGCCAAATGCTCAACGAGCCCATGTTTCTACTCCGTTGCGGCCTTGAACGGCTGCGCGCTTTTGACGGGCGAACATCGCCCGGGACATGACAGGACAGTTTATTTTAACCCCCCGGACCGCGCGCATGTTGCGATGCCGCGCTGGGCAAATTCCTCCAGACCGGAAAGCCCCTCGCGGCGCGCCAGTTCGGCCAGCACCTCATCTGGGCGTACTTCATGCGCAACAAGCGCCACCAAAGTGTGGAACCACAGGTCGGCAGCTTCATAGATGACCTGTTCGCGCGTGCCTCCCTTGGCAGCAAGCACGAATTCGGTCGCTTCCTCGCCAATTTTCTTCAGCATCGCGTCCTCGCCCTTGGCAAAGAGCCGCGCGACATACGAGGCGTCCGGATCGGACCCGCGACGACTCTCGATGACTGCCGCAAGACGGTCGAGGATGCCGGATTCAGTGATATCGTGCGTGTTCAACGGTAGATGTCCTCAGGATTTTTCAGCACCGGCTCGACCGTTTCCCAATGTCCCTCGCGCAGAGTGCGAAAAAAACAGGAGTGGCGGCCAGTATGGCATGCGATGCCCGGGTCGTGTCCGAGTTGGTGCACGCTCAGCAGCAGCACGTCGGCGTCACAGTCAAGCCGGATCGACGCGACCTTTTGCACGTGCCCCGATTCCTCGCCCTTGTGCCACAGCCGCTGGCGCGAGCGCGACCAATACACCGCTTCACCCAGTTCAACCGTGCGCGCCAACGCCTCGCGGTTCATCCAGGCAACCATCAGCACGTCCTTGCTGTCGACCTCCTGCGCGATGGCCGGAACAAGGCCGTCCTTGTCCCAGCGAATGTCGTCAAGCCAGTTCATGCGTCAAGTCTCGGTGGTGGGGGACGATCGCCGCGGGGTCAGATACGCATCGCGATGCCCTGGGCTGCGAGAAACCGCTTCGCTTCGCCGACGGTCTGCTCGCCATAGTGGAAGATACTGGCCGCCAGGACGGCGTCGGCGTGTCCCTGGCGAATGCCGTCGGCGAGATGCTGGAGATTGCCCACGCCCCCCGACGCGATGACCGGTACGGGCACGGCATCTGCCACTGCGCGCGTCAAGGCGAGATCGAAGCCAGCCTTCGTCCCATCGCGATCCATGCTGGTGAGCAGGATTTCCCCCGCACCCGCCTCGGTCATGGTGCGGGCCCATTCCACGGCGTCAAGTCCGGTATTGCGACGACCACCATGGGTGTAGACATCCCACCCCTCGGCGCTCGCGCCGGCATCGCCGGCGGCACGACGCTTCGCGTCGATCGCCACCACGATGCACTGGGCACCGTACTTGGTCGAGGCGTCGGCGATGACTTGGGGGTTTGCAACCGCAGCCGAGTTGAAGCTGACCTTGTCCGCGCCTGCATTGAGCAGCCGGCGCACGTCGTCCACGGTACGCACGCCACCGCCGACAGTCAGCGGAATGAACACCTGCGAGGCCACCGCCTCGATCATGTGCAACAGCATGCCGCGATCATCGCTGGTCGCCGTGATGTCGAGAAAGGTCAGCTCGTCGGCACCTTGCTCGTTGTACCGCGCGGCGATGTCCACCGGATCGCCCGCATCGCGCAGACCAACGAAGTTGACACCTTTCACGACCCGGCCGCCGGTGACGTCCAGGCAAGGGATGATGCGTTTGAACAGCATGCGACTCGTGCGCCCCCGGAATTCAGGAATCAGCCGCAGTGGCGGCGGCGACACGCGTTTGCGCCGCGTGGAAGTTCAGCGCACCGGTGTAGATCGCGCGGCCGCAGATGACGCCTTCGACCCCGCTGCTCTCGACCTCCAGCAGCCGGTCGATATCGGTCATCCCGGCCAGGCCGCCGGAGGCGATCACAGGGATGGTGAGCGCCTCGGCCAGCCGCACGGTTGCATCGATGTTCAGGCCGGTGAGCATGCCGTCGCGACCAATGTCGGTGTAGATGACCGACTCGACGCCGTAGTCCTCGAACTTGCGCGCGAGGTCAACCACCTCGTGCCCGGTCAGCTTGCTCCAGCCATCGGTGGCAACCTTGCCGTCACGCGCGTCCAGGCCGACGATGATGTGTCCGCCGAACGCACTGCAGGCCTCCTTGAGAAAGCCGGGATTTTTCACCGCAGCGGTACCGATGATGACGTAGCTCAGGCCATCGTCCAGGTAGCGCTCGATGGTCTCCAGGTCGCGGATTCCTCCGCCGAGCTGCACCGGAATGTCTTCCCCCACCTCGCGCAAGATGGCACGGATGGCGGGCTCGTTCTCCGGCCGGCCTGCAAAGGCGCCGTTGAGGTCGACCAGATGCAGGCGCTTTGCCCCTTGGCTGACCCAGTGCCTGGCCATGACCGCAGGCTCGGTGGAAAACACCGTGGCGGCCTGCATCTCGCCTTGCTCCAGGCGAACGCACTGGCCGTTTTTCAGATCGATCGCGGGGATCAGCAACATGGGATTCAAAAACGACGCGTGGATGGACAAACCGCAATGGATTGCGGCGCGGGGAACAAAGGCATGCAGGGAATCAGGGATTCCAGTCGAGGAAGTTGCGATACAGGGCCAACCCGGCATCGGCACTTTTTTCAGGATGGAATTGAGTGGCGAAAATGTTATCCCTTGCGATTGCACTTGCAAATGTGACGCCGTATTCAGTTTTTCCAGCAATATGTTCGGGAAAAGCCGGATCAGCATAAAAACTGTGTACGAAGTAGAACGCCGCTCCATCCGGAACCCCGGCCCACAAGGCGTGCGCCTTGCCGCCAGCAGTGCCCGGGGAGCACTGGGACACTCCGTTCCAGCCCATGTGCGGAACCTTGAAGCGACTCCCGTCCGGCTGCAGGCTGGCGTCGAGGCGGAATCGGCGCACGTCGCCGCGGACCAGGCCCAGCCCATCGGTGGGGCCTTCCTCGCTGCGTCCGAGCAACATCTGCATTCCCACACAGACCCCGAACAGCGGCTTGCCGGTGTCAATGCCGGCAAGCACGGCCGAGCGCAAGCCGGAATCGCGCAGTTCACGCATGCAGTCGGGCATCGCGCCCTGTCCTGGCAACACGACCCGGTCGGCCGCTCCAACCGCGGCCGCCTCGCTGGTGACGATGACACGCCACGGCAGCCCCTTGGCCACGTGCTGGACCGCCTGCGACACCGATCGGAGGTTGCCCATTCCATAATCCACGATGGCGACGGTTTTCATGCCTGACTCACAATCTGTTCAGTCTCGACGAAAGGGGACATTCATGCCCCGTGTCGTGTCTGCGCAACAGTCGTGACGGCGCTCACAACGAACCCTTGGTTGAAGGCACCGCCTGCCCGAGGCGGGGATCCACCTCGGCCGCTGCTCGCAGTGCGCGTCCGAAGGCTTTGAACACCGTCTCGCACTGGTGGTGCGCGTTCTCGCCACGCAGATTGTCCACGTGGATGGTGATGAATGCGTGATTGACCAGACCCTGGAAAAACTCATGCGCCAGATCCACGTCAAAAACCCCGATCATGCCGCGAGTGAACGGAACGTTCCAGATCAAGCCCGGGCGGCCCGAAAAGTCGATGACCACCCGCGACAGCGCCTCATCGAGCGGCACGTAGGCGTGGCCGTAGCGACGGATTCCCTTCTTGTCGCCGATGGCCTGCGCCAGCGCCTGTCCGACGGTGATGCCCACGTCCTCCACGGTGTGATGCCCATCGATGTGCAGGTCACCCTCGGCGTGAACATCCAGGTCAACGGCGCCGTGCCGGGCAATCTGGTCGAGCATGTGGTCAAAGAATCCGATCCCTGTCGACAGACGCGACACGCCCGTGCCATCAAGATTCAATGCGACCTCGATGCGGGTTTCGGCGGTTTGACGGGAGACCTGGGCAGTGCGCATGCGATGGCTGGAAGAATGGTGGGACGAGAGGTCCAGACTGAATATTAACGAACCCTGACGCGCAGGTTCAGACGCGGCCCCCGCGTGGCGTCATGCGCCGACCATTTCGCCGAGCGCGGCAACCAGGGCGTCGCACTGTGCATCGGTTCCAACGGTAATGCGGAGGAAGGGCGCGATGCGTGCCGGCTCGCGGAAGTGGCGCACCAGAATGCGCCGGCTGCGCAGACCGGCGGCCAGCGTTGCCCCGGCATGGGCCGGATGGCGCGCAAACACGAAGTTGGCGGCGGACGGCAGCACCTCGAATCCCAGCGCTTCCAGGCCTGCCACCATTCGCGCCCGACTGGCGACGATGCGTGCGCGCGTTTGCGCGAACCAGACGTCGTCGCGCATGGACGCGGTAGCCCCGGCCAGGGCAAGACGGTCCAGCGGGTAGGAATTGAAACTGTCCTTCACGCGGTTCAGGCCCTCGATCAACGACGCCTGTCCGATGCAATAGCCGACGCGCAACCCTGCGAGGGCGCGCGATTTCGACATGGTGCGAACGACGAGCAGATTCGGGTTGTCGGCAACCAGTGGCAGCGCGGTATCGGCGCCGAAGTCCACGTACGCCTCATCCACCACCACGACCGCATCCTGGCGCCCGCGCACCAGACGCGCGAGCGCGTCCAGCGCCAGCGCGATGCCCGTCGGAGCGTTCGGATTCGGGATGACGATGCCTGCGCACGGCCCGGCGGCGAGGTAATCGTTGACCTCGACGCGAAACCCGGCATCGAGCGGAATCGGCCGCGTCTCGATACCGTACAGGCGCGCGTAGACCGGGTAAAAGCTGTAGCTGATATCGGGGAACAGCAGCGGCGCCGGATGGCGTAGCAAAGCCATCCATACGTGCGCCAGCACTTCGTCCGAACCATTGCCCACGAACACCTGGTCCACTGCCACGCCATGATGCGCTGCAATGACCTCACGCAATGCATGCGACTGCGGGTCGGGGTACAGACGCAGAGCCTCGTCCGTCGCAGCGGCGATGGCTGCGAGCACGGCGGGGCTGGGACCGTAGGGACTTTCGTTGGTGTTGAGCTTGACCAGTCCTTCAATCCGGGGCTGCTCTCCGGGAACGTAAGGGGTGAGGTGGTGGACGACCTCGCTCCAGTACCGGCTCATGGCTGGGCTTTCCGCACAAAGCCGTCAAGGCGCAGCTCCGCCGCCCGCGCGTGCGCCTCCAGGCGCTCGCCGCGTGCCAGCACCGAGGCGATCCGCCCCAGCGACTGCGCGCCCGCAGCGCTCACCTCGATCAGGCTGCTGCGCTTGATGAAGTCGTAAACCCCCAACGGGGACGAGAAACGTGCCGTTCCCGCCGTCGGAAGTACGTGATTGGGACCAGCGCAGTAGTCACCCAGTGATTCGGACGTGTAGGCACCGAGGAAGATGGCGCCGGCATGTCGCAAGCGGTCGGCCAGGGGACGCGGTTCGGCCACGGCCAATTCCAGGTGCTCCGGGGCAATGCGATCCGACAACGCGCAGGCTTGCGCAAGATCGCGGACCTTGATCAGCGCACCGCGACCGGCAAGCGATGCCTCGATGATGGCGCGCCGCTCCATGCCCGGCAGCAAGCGCCGGATCTCCGCTTCGACACGGTCGATGTAGCCGCCATCCGGGCACAGCAAGATGCTTTGCGCGAGTTCGTCGTGCTCGGCCTGGCTGAACAGATCCATCGCGACCCACTCCGCGGGCGTGCTGCCGTCCGCGATGATGAGGATCTCCGACGGACCGGCGATCATGTCGATGCCACAAATGCCGAACACGCGTCGCTTGGCCGCTGCGACGTATGCATTGCCAGGGCCGGTGATTTTATCGACGCGGGGCACAGTGGCGGTGCCATAGGCCAGAGCTCCCACCGCCTGTGCACCACCAATGGCGAACGCACGGTGCACACCGGCGACCGCGGCCGCAGCCAGGACCAGCGGGTTGCGCTCCCCCCCGGGTGTGGGAACGACCATGACGATGTCCTCCACCCCCGCCACGTGTGCGGGGATGGCATTCATCAGCACCGAGGACGGATACGCGGCCTTGCCGCCGGGCACGTAAATGCCCACACGGTCGAGGGGGGTGACCTTCTGCCCCAGCAGACTGCCATCGGAATCGCGGTACTCCCAGGCGCGACCGACGTGCTCGAGCTGGCGCGCGTGGTAGGAGCGTACGCGCGATGCCGCCTCCTCCAGGGCATCGCGCTGCGGCACCGGCAGGCTCGCGAGCGCCGCCTGCAGCGCCTCAGCCGGGATTTCGAGCGCACGCATGTTGACGGCGTCGACGCGATCGAAGCGCCGCGTGTAGTCAAGCACCGCCTCGTCGCCACGCCGGCGCACATCATCGAGAATCTCGCCGGCGCGCTGGTCGATCTCGGCGCTCTCCGCCGAAATGCGCGCGAACAGGTCGTCGAATTCGCGGTTGAAGTCGGGCGACGCGGTGTCGAGTCGGCGAAGCGCCTGGACGCTGGTGTCGGTGGGAGTCATGCTGGCACCTCCAGTACGGCCGCCACCGCAGTGCGCAACCCGTCGACGAGAGGTTTGAGCGCGGCAGCCTTGGTTTTGAACGCGGCCTGATTGACGATCAGGCGCGACGAAATATCCATGATGTGCTCGACCTCCACCAGACCATTGGCACGCAGCGTGCCTCCGCTGGAAACGAGGTCGACGATGGCATCCGCCATGCCGGTGAGCGGCGCGAGCTCCATGGAGCCGTACAGCTTGACGAGATCGACGTGCACGCCCTTGGCGGCAAAATGCTCGCGTGCCAGATGCACATACTTGGTGGCAACCCGCAGCCGCGCGCCCTGACGCACGGCGTTGGCGTAGTCGAAACCCTGGGGCGTCGCCACGCTGAGGCGGCAGCGCGCGATGCGGAGATCGACGGGTCGGTACAGGCCGTCGCCTCCCTGCACGGCATCCGCCTCCAGCAGCACATCGAGGCCGGCAACGCCAAAATCGGCACCGCCGTGACGCACGTAGGTCGGCACGTCGCTCGCTCGCACCAGGACCACGCGCAGATCGCCGCGGTTGGTCGGCAGGATGAGCTTGCGGGTGGATTCCGGATCGCCCTGCACCGTGATGCCGGCACGTGCGAGCAGCGGAAGGGTATCGTCAAAAATACGTCCCTTGGACAAGGCGAGTGTCAGCATGGCGGTCGGTTCAACGAAGGCGCTCGATGCTGGCGCCCAGGCGCCCGAGCTTGTGCTCCATGGCGTCGTAGCCACGGTCCAGGTGGTAGATGCGTTCGATGATGGTTTCGCCTTCGGCGGCCAATCCCGCGATCACCAGGCCAGCCGAGGCACGAAGGTCGGTCGCCATGACAGTCGCGCCCGACAGTCGCGGCACTCCCTGCACGACACAGGTATTGCCTTCGATGGCGATACGCGCACCCAGGCGCACCAGTTCCTGCACATGCATGAACCGGTTTTCGAAAATCGTTTCAGTGACATGGGCAGCGCCGTCTGCAAGACAGTTGACCGCCATGAACTGCGCCTGCATATCGGTGGCGAAACCAGGGTATTCGGAAGTTCGCACCGAAACGGCGCGGGCGCGGGCGCCCGGCATCGCATCGGCTTTCACGCGGATCCAGTCGGCGCCGACAGCAATGTCGGCGCCGGCCTCGCGCAGCTTGTCGAGCAAGGCATCGAGATGGGTCGGGACGCACGCCTGCACCGTGATGTCGCCACGCGTGGCCAGTGCAGCGCAAAGAAACGTCCCGACCTCGATACGGTCAGGGACGATGCGGTGAGCGGCGCCCCCGAGCGCCTCGACGCCCTGGATGCGGATGCGCGACGTTCCGGCGCCGTCGATGTGCGCTCCCATCTTGACCAGCATTGCCGCGAGGTCCGCCACCTCGGGTTCCTGCGCCGCGTTCTCGATCACGGTCTCCCCGTCGGCCAGGCACGCCGCCATCATGAGGTTCTCGGTGCCGGTGACGGTGATCATGTCGGTGCTGATGCGCGCGCCCTTGAGGCGCCCGGATGGCACCGTGGCGACGATGTAGCCATGCTCGACGTCGACTTGCGCGCCCAACTGACGCAAGCCCTTGATGTGCTGGTCAACCGGGCGCGCGCCAATCGCGCAACCGCCCGGCAGGCTCACGCGGGCTTCGCCGAAACGCGCCACCAGCGGGCCCAGCACCAGCACGCTCGCGCGCATGGTTTTCACGCGCTCGTACGGCGCGAAGCGCTCGCGCACGTGCGCAGCGTGCAGGCGCACGCGGCTGCCCTGCCGCGCGACGTCGACGCCCATGCCCTCGAGTATGGCACCAAGGGTGCGCACGTCCATCAGTTGCGGCGCATTGTCGAGCTCGATCGGCTGCGCGCTCAGAAGGCTGGCCGCCATCAGCGGCAAGGCTGCGTTCTTGGCGCCGCTGGCAGCGATGCTGCCATGCAGCGGGCGCTCGCCCAGGATACGGAGTTTGTCCATGTGTGTCCGGTGCCCCGCGCGTACGCGAGGTCCAAACCGCTTATTTTAGAGTGTCGCGCCGGCCGCCTCGTCAGGCGTGAGGGTTCGCATCGACAGGGCATGAATCTGCGCGCGCATGCGATCCCCCAGAACGTCATAGACCAGGCGGTGACGCGCGACGCGTGACAGCCCCGCGAACGCAGGACTCACAATGGTGGCGGCATAGTGCTGGCCATCATCGCCCTCGACCGCGATGCGGTCGCAAGCAAGGCCAGCCTGGATCAGGGTGCGCAGTTCGTCAGACGTCGGGGCTGCCATCATTGTGCGGGGTCAGGTACGAAGTTTGTAGCCTCGCCGCAGCCACACCCAGGCCAGACCGATGCACGCAACGTTGCCCAGCAGCGCCGCCAGCAGCGACGTCGCGGGGGGTACGTCCGACACACCGAAGAAACCGTAGCGAAAGCCGTCGACGAGGTAAAAAAATGGATTGAGCCGTGACACTGCCATCCAGAACGGCGGCAAGCCATGGACCGAGTAGAACACGCCCGCCAGGAACGTTGCCGGAACAATGAGGAAATTCTGGAACGCCGCGAGGTGGTCGAATTTCTCCGACCAGATCCCCGCCACCATACCCAGCCCTCCGAGCATCGTCGCCCCCAACATCCCAAACACGAACGCCCACAAGGGGTGCGCGCAGGAAAGCGGGACGAACGCAAGCGCAGCCACCAGCAGCACGGCCCCAACCGCGAGCCCGCGCACCGCAGCCGCTCCGACATACCCGGCGAGCAGCTCCCACGGACGCAGCGGCGACAGCAACATGAACACGATGTTACCGGTGATTTTCGACTGGATCAGCGACGAAGACGTGTTGGCAAAAGCGTTCTGTAACACCGTCATCATCGCCAGCCCGGGGATGAGGAAACTTGTGTAGGGCACGGTGCCGTAGACCTGCACATGGCCGGCCAACGCATGTGAAAAGATCAGCAGATACAGCATGCTGGTGAGCACCGGCGCAGCCAGGGTTTGCAGACTGACTTTCCAGAACCGCAAAAGCTCCTTGACGAACAAGGTCTGCAACGCATTCATGTCGCCACCGCCTTTGGATGCATGACCTGCAAAAATGCGTCCTCGAGATCGGCGCGACGAACTTCGAGTTCATCGATGACACAGCCCGCGATCCGCAAGGCTTCGAGTACCGATTCGACGTCGGCTGGCTCGCGGATGGCACACCCCAGACGCGCACCCACGGGTTTGCAGCGCTGCGCCAGCGACTCGGGCAGGCGCCCGGCAAGGAGCCGGAACTGCAGCTGCGTGGACGCAAAGCGCGCCAGCAGGGCGTGGGTCGTGTCAAGTGCGACCAACCGTCCGAGTTTGACCATCGCGATGCGATTGCACAATGCCTGCGCCTCTTCGAGGTAGTGCGTCGTAAGCAGCACCGTGTGCCCCTGCCCGTTGAGGCGGGTGATGAACTGCCACAGACTTTGGCGCAGCTCGACGTCGACACCCGCCGTGGGCTCGTCCAACACAATCACTGGCGGTCTGTGCACCAGCGCCTGCGCCACCATGACGCGTCGCTTCATCCCACCCGACAAGGAACGCATGTTCTGCTCCGCCTGCGGCTCCAGCCCCAGGTTGTGCAGAAGTTCATCAATCCAGTCGTCGTTATGGCGCAATCCGAAGTAGCCCGACTGCAAACGCAAGGCTTCACGCACTGTGAAAAACGGATCGAACACCAGTTCCTGCGGAACCACGCCAAGCAGGCGCCGCGCCTCCACCGGGTGGGCGGCGACGTCGCGGCCGAGCACGCACACCCGGCCGCGGGTTGGGCGTGCGAGGCCCGACAGCATGCTGATCAAGGTCGTCTTGCCGGCGCCGTTCGCGCCCAGCAAGGCGAAAAACTCACCTTGGGCAATGTCCAGACTGATGCCATCGACGACATTGCGTTGACCGTAGCGCTTTTCGATGGCATCAAAACGAACGGCCGCGACCGCTTCAGACTGCATTCAGGCCTCGGCCTCCGCAAACAAAAAACCGACCCCATACGCCTCGGCAAGATGCAAAAGGCGTTGCGGAGCGGCGATGACGTCGATCCGGCGCGCACCCGCGGCACGGCGCAGCTCCAGCAGTAGCGCCAGACAGGTTGAATCGAAATGGCGCAACCCGGCGGCGTCGACGCGCAACGCCCCCTGGGCTGCGCGCAGGCGCGTCACCGCGTCGCGGGCCAGCGACGCCGCCTCGGCCACGGTCACCCGCTCGGGAAGCGCGAACAACAGGTCGACGCTCAATCCTGCCCTCCCTTGGCGAGCGCCTCGTTGCGCTGCTTCAGGGTGCGAATCAATCCATCAATGCCCTTCTGGCCGATTTCCTGCGAGAAAACACCTCGGTAGTTATCGACCAACCAGATGCCCATGACGTTGACGTCGGTGATCTTCCAGGCTTGGGCATCGCGCTCGAGCCTGTAATCGAGCTGGATGACGTCTCCGTTGTCAAGTACGCGCGTGCGCACGACAACCGAAGTGGCGCCAGGGTCGGCGCGGAACGGCAGATAGCGCACTTGCTGATCACGAACCTTGCGCACGGCGCCGGAGTAGGTGTGAATGAGGAGTTGCTTGAATTGCAGTTGCAGCGCGTCCTGCTGCGCTGGCGTCGCCTGCCGCCAGAAGCGCCCGACCGCCGACGCCGTCATCTGCCGAAAGTCGAGGAAAGGCAAAACCTTGGTCTCGACCAGTTGCTCCACTTTTGCCTGATTGCCGGCCTTGAGCGCCGGATCAGAGCGCACGGCGCCCATGACCGCGTTCGTGAGGTTCTGCACCACCTGGACCGGCGGCGCCACATCGGCGGCGCGGGCCGCCGGCGTGAACAACAGCGCCAGACCGAGCGCGAATACTGAAAAAATCTGAGACATATTCAACTCCCCGTCATGCATTGGAATTTCAGTGCTGCGCTGCCGATGAGGATGTCGCCGGCCGCGCGGCGTCGTCCCGGGCGTCACCCGTGTCGAGCACACCCAGGTCGCGGACGTCGCGCACGCGCGATGCCCGGCGCTGGAGGTAAGCGTCGCGTGTGAAGACATAGGGATCGATCGCGATTTTCTCGATGAGATCGGTCGTCGCCAGGAGATTGGCGCGCTTGTCGACGAGTCCGAGCGCAGACGTCCAATTGCGACCCGCAACATTGTGGGTGTTGTAGTACGGCCGAGGACCGTAGTAGATGTCAATCGGGGTGGCTGCGGCGTCACGCACCGTACTCGGGCCGAGCAGCGGCATGACAAAGTACGGGCCGGCACTGATGCCGTACCGGGCCAGCGTCAGGCCGAAATCATTGGGATGGCGATACAAGCCCATCTCGGTGGCGATATCCAGGATCCCGAGCAAACCGAAAACCGTGTTGACCTCGACCCGGAGCAGCCCGTTGGCTGCCTCGGCCACGTGCCCCTGCGCCAGGTCGTTGGCGGTGGACCACATGTCGTCGAAATTGCCGAACACGTTGCTGATGCCATGACGCACCGGCGCGGGCGTGACGTTCTTGTACGCGACCGCCACCGGTTTGATCACCGCGCGGTCGACGTGTGCGTTGACATTGAACATCGCGCGGTTGTAAGGCTCGAGAGGATCGTGGGGATTGTTTGTCGCGCACCCACCCAGGGCCAGCACGCCGAGCGCGAGCACGCCACCCGCGACCGGGCCAAGGCGTTGAGACATGAAGGAAGCTCCAGGGTCTGTCATTTGTTGCTGCCGGACGAGGCAGCCTTGTTGTAGAGGAATTGCCCGATGAGATTCTCAAGGACAATGGCCGACTGCGTGTTTTGAATCATCGCTCCATTGCGAAGATTCTTTTCCGAGCCGCCGGGTTCGAGACCGATGTATTGGTCGCCAAGCAGCCCCGACGTCAGAATTTTCGCGGAGGTGTCGACCGGAAACTGGTCGTGGTGGTCGATATCCATGGTGACACGCGCCTGGTACGTGCGGGTATCGAAGCCGATGGCGGCGACGCGCCCGACCACCACACCGGCGCTTTTCACCGGCGCGCCAACCTTCAGCCCGCCAATGTCTTCGAATTGCGCGCTGACTGCATAGGTCGGCCCGAAATTCAAGCTCAACAAATTCCCAGCCTTGAGGGCAAGAAACAGCAACGCGGCAGCACCGACGACCACGAATGCGCCAACCCAGACATCGATTGATTTTTTTTCCATACGCTTTTTCAAGTCCCGAACATCAGGGCCGTCAGGATGAAATCCAGCCCGAGTACCGCCAGCGACGCCACCACCACCGTGCGAGTCGTGGCACGTGACACGCCTTCAGGCGTCGGCATGGCGCGCCACCCTTGGTACAACGCGACGAACGTGACCGCGATCCCGAATACAAAACTCTTGGCGACACCGTTGCCGACGTCCTTGAAGACGTCAACCCCGCCCTGCATCTGGGACCAGAACGCGCCCGGGTCAACGCCGATCATCAGCACTCCCACGACATAGCCGCCCAGGATGCCCACCGCACTGAACACGGCCGCCAGCAGGGGCATGGCGAGGATACCGCCGACCAGTCGTGGCGCCAGCACGCGGGCGAGTGGATCGACGGCCATCATTTCCATCGCCGCGATCTGCTCACCGGCTTTCATCAAACCGATCTCCGCCGTCAGCGAGGTCCCGGCACGGCCCGCGAACAGCAGCGCCGTCACCACGGGGCCGAGTTCGCGCACCAGCGACAGTGCGACGAGCAAACCCAGCGAGTTCGCAGCACCATAGCGTGACAGCGTGTAATACCCCTGCAACCCGAGCACGAACCCGACGAACAGTCCGGAGACTGCAATGATCGACAGTGAATCGTTCCCCAGGAAAAACACCTGCTGCACAACCAGTTGGTACCGTCGCAACGCCGCGGGGATCAACGCTGCCAGCCGCAGAAACAGGCGAAACCCATAGCCCAGATCTGCCAGGATTCTGCGCGTCCGGGCGCCGATGCCGCCAAGCAACCAGGCTAGCGCTCTCATCGCCGACCTCCGGCCGCAGTGAGAAGATCTGACTCCACAGGGGCCGCCGCATAGTGGAATCGCACAGGTCCATCTGGCTCTCCCCGGACGAATTGTCGTACCAAAGGATCATGGCTTCCCCGCAGCTCGTCGGGAGTCCCCTCGGCAATCAAGGTTCCATTCCCGAGGACGAATACGCGGTCGGCGATCGCGAAGGTTTCATCGACATCATGGGAAACCACGATGCTCGTCAATCCGAGCGCATCGTTGAGCGTGCGGATGAGGCGCGCCGTGATTCCAAGGGATATGGGGTCGAGTCCGGCAAATGGCTCGTCATACATGACCAGCGCGGGATCGAGCACCACGGCGCGGGCCATGGCCACGCGCCGTGCCATGCCGCCGGAGAGCTGGGCCGGATAGAGATCGCGGGCACCGCGCAGACCCACCGCCTGAAGCTTCATGAGCACGAGGTCGCGGATCATCGACGCGGGAAGGTCCGTGTGCTCGCGCAAGGCGAAAGCTACATTGTCGAATACCGTTTGATCCGTGAACAACGCGCCCATCTGGAACAGCATGCCCATGCGCCGACGCGCCGCGAACAACTCGGCATGGCGCATGTGCGCGAGGTCGATCCCATCGAAACGCACGGTTCCCGCCGAGGCACGCACCTGCCCGCCAATGAGGCGCAGCGCGGTGGTCTTGCCGCCACCAGAGGCACCCATGATGGCGACCACCTGACCGCGATCGACGCGGAGGCACACACCACGCAGCACGAGGCTGGCGTCATAGCCGAAATCGACGGTGTCGAATTCGACCAATGGATGCTGGGCGTTGGATGGCATGCGCGAACGTTCCTGGGTACCCGGGACAACCCTGGGGAAAGAATGAGTCATTCTATTGACCCTCGGGAAATCAGGCTTGCCGCACGCCTCACCGACAAAAACACACGCCGGCGGGCAAGGCCTCGCCGGCGTGACGACAATCCAACGATCGGCCGCCTGCGGGCTCAGACGATCAGGAAATCTTCCTTGCGCTTGCCCGTGCCCACTTCAGCCTGCAGCCACTTCGGCATCTTGCCACGACCCGTCCAGGTATCCCCGGTGCTCGGGTTGCGATACTTTGCAGCAACCGTGGTGCCTTTGTTGCGAGAAACGCGGCTTCCCGAGCCCAGATCCGCTGCCGTGATCCCGTATTCCTGCATTTTGGCTCGAATATCAGCCACAACATTCGAAATTTCCGACTTGCGCTGCGCTTCCGCTTGCTGCTTCAACGCTTCGATTTGGCTGAGAAGTTCCTTGTAAGACGACATGGGGGTTCTCCTGGGTTCAAGCGAGCGCCAGGATGGGCGCTCGAATCTCTGAATGATAATTCAACTTTCCCCCTTTTGAAAAAAGCCCCACAAGGGAGCCTTTTCAACATATTGATGTCATGTGCTATTCGATCGCTTTTGCGATGTCTTCGATGACCTTCTTCGCATCCCCGAACACCATCATGGTTTTGTCGAGGTAGAACAGGTCGTTATCAAGACCCGCATAACCCGTCGCCATCGATCGCTTGTTGACGATGACGGTTTTAGCCTTGTAGGCGTCAAGAATAGGCATTCCTGCAATCGGCGACTTCGGATCATTCTTCGCGGCGGGATTCACCACGTCATTCGCTCCAAGGACGACAGCGACATCTGCCTGCGCGAATTCGGGGTTGATGTCCTCCATTTCGAACACCTGGTCGTAGGGGACCTCCGCCTCCGCCAGCAGCACATTCATATGACCAGGCATCCGCCCCGCAACCGGGTGAATGGCATACTTGACGCTGACCCCTCGCTCGGTCAGCTTCTGCGCCAGTTCCTTGAGCGCATGCTGCGCGCGCGCCACCGCCAGTCCGTAACCCGGGACGATGATCACGCTTTCCGCATTACCAAGGATATACGCCGCGTCATCGGCACTGCCGGATTTCGCAGTGCGCTGTGCGCCATCGGTCGCTGCCACGACACCCGCCTCGGCACCGAAGCCACCAAGAATCACGTTGAAGAACGAACGATTCATCGCCTTGCACATGATGTAAGAGAGAATGGCGCCGCTCGAACCCACCAGACTCCCGGCAATGATCAGCATACTGTTCTCGAGCGAGAAGCCGATCCCGGCAGCTGCCCAGCCAGAATAGCTATTCAGCATCGACACCACGACCGGCATGTCTGCGCCACCAATCGGAATGATGATCAGCACGCCAAGCACGAACGCCGCCGCGAGCATGAGCAGGAAGGGCGCCCATTGCGCATCGTCCCAGAACGCCAAGCCCAGGCCAAGGGTCGTCAGTGCCAGCACCAGGTTGATCCAGTGCTGACCTGAAAAGCGTACCGGTGCGCCCTGGAACAGGCGAAACTTGTATTTTCCCGAGAGCTTTCCAAAAGCAATCACGGAACCACTGAACGTGATTGCCCCCACAATGGCGCCGATGAACAACTCGACACGGTTGCCGTATGGCAATGCATCGCCCGCGCGCGCCACAATGCCGAAGGCATGGGGCTCAGCGACTTCGGCGATCGCGATACACACCGCGGACAGGCCGATCATGCTGTGCATGAAGGCAACCAATTCGGGCATCTTGGTCATCTGCACGCGACGCGCCATGGTCGCGCCGATTGCGCCTCCGATCACCAGCGCCACCAACACATAGCCGAGACCGGCGACACCGCTTTCGCCGCCGATGTTGACAACGAGCGCAGCCGTGGTCAATACCGCGATCGCCATGCCGACCATTCCGAACAGGTTCCCACGACGACTACTCGCGGGATGCGACAGGCCTTTCAATGCCTGGATGAAGAAGACCGAGGCCACCAGATAAAGAAGCGTGACCAGATTCATGCTGAGGGTCATGGAATGTCCTTACGCAAATTCTGTGTTAAAGCCCTGTTCAATGGGCTTTCGCCGGCGTGCGCTCTTTCTTCTTGAACATGCTCAACATTCGGCGTGTCACCAGAAACCCACCGAATACGTTCACCGACGCCATTCCCACCGCCAGCATCCCCATGACGCGCCCCACGGGGGTGACCGTCAGCGCCGCGGCGAGCATGGCGCCCACGATGATGATGGCCGAAATCGCGTTTGTCACCGACATCAGCGGAGTATGCAAGGCGGGGGTGACGGTCCATACGACGTGATATCCGACATAAATCGCCAACACGAAGATGGTCATGTTGATCAGCAGTGGGGAAACGTCATGCATGATCGGATCCTGGTTTCTTGGGTACGTTGATTCACACGATCGCGGAGCTGGGCTCAGCGGCTTTGGCGACGCACTTCGCCGCCCTGGGTCATGAGACACGCGGCAACAATGTCGTCATCCATGTTCACAATCAGGCCTTTTTCCTTGTCGAGCACGAGTTTCAGGAAGTCGAAAATATTGCGCGCATACAGCGCCGATGCATCCGCGGCGACCAGTGCGGGCAGGTTCGTGTGCCCGACGATGGTCACGCCGTGCTTGACGACGACGCGATCGGGCTCGGTGAGAGGGCAGTTGCCGCCCTGGGCCGCCGCCATGTCAATGACGACCGAACCTTGTTTCATGGATCGCACCATGTCCTCGGTCACCAGCACCGGTGCCGGGCGTCCGGGAATCAGTGCCGTGCTGATGACGATATTCGCCTGCCTGACGCGCTCGGCGACCAGCAGCGCCTGCCGATCCAGCCACGCCCTGGGCATCGGGCGTGCGTAGCCACCGACGCCTTGCGCGATCTCGCGCTCCTCGTCAGTCTCGAACGGCACATCGATGAATTTCGCACCCAGTGACTCGACTTGTTCCTTGGCCGCGGGGCGCACGTCGGATGCCTCGACGACCGCACCCAGGCGCTTGGCGGTGGCGATGGCCTGCAAGCCGGCAACGCCCGTGCCCAGAATCACCATGCGAGCGGCTTTCACGGTGCCGGCCGCGGTCATCAGCATCGGCATGAAACGCGGATACAGATTGGCCGCCGTGATGACTGCCTTGTAACCCGCGATATTGGCCTGGCTCGACAGCACGTCGAGGCTTTGCGCACGGGTCGTGCGGGGCGCGGCCTCGAGCGCGAACGCAGTCAGCCCAGCCATGGCCATGGCCTGCAGGCCGGCGGCGTCGAAGGGCTCGAGCATGCCCACAAGGGCGGTGCCCGGCCGCATGCAAGTCAACTCGTCGGATTGCGGACGGCGCACCTTGAGGACGACGTCCGCAGCGAACGCCGCAGCGGCATCGACAATATCCGCGCCGACGGCAGCGTAGTCCTCATCGGTGATGCCTGCTGCCAGTCCGGCGCCGGACTGCACCAGCAGCGTGTGTCCCAGGCCTGCGAGCTTCTTGACCGTTTCCGCTGTCGCGGCCACGCGGGCCTCACCAGCAACGGTTTCCTTCGGCACGCCTATGCGCATCAGGGTCTCCTTGTCCACGAAAGGTACGATGAATCAAAAAAAATACACAAATGTTTAACCCTCGATTGTCGTCGATGAGATGCAAAGTCGCAGGGTCCGGATCACGCGTGCCGAGAAAAAAGCGACAATACCTGATCAGATACTCAGATCTGCGCTCATGCGTGATTCCTGGCATCCCAGTGTAACGGTGGCGGCGATCGTCGAACACGATGGTCGCTTTCTCCTCGTCGAAGAACACACCCCAGACGGCCTGCGTCTGAATAATCCGGCCGGCCACCTCGAGGCAGGCGAAACGCCGCTCGACGGCGCCATCCGGGAAGCACTCGAAGAGACCGCCTGCGCGTTCCGCCCCGAGGCTTTACTGGGGATTTATCTTGCACCGGGGCGCGCAGACGTCACCTACCTGCGCATTGCGTTTCGCGGCAAGGTCGGGGAACCGATCGCGGGCCGCACCCTGGATGTCGGCATCGTCCGACGCGTCTGGTTGACCCCGGATGAGGTTCGCGCCAGCCGCGCAATGCATCGCAGCCCGCTGGTCGTGCAGTGCGTCGAAGACCACCTCGCCGGCCGCAGCTATCCCCTTGACATCATCCATACAGACCCTGGTCTGCTGGCGCGATGACGGGCCGGCGCGTCGTCGTCGGCATGTCCGGAGGCGTGGACTCCTCGGTCTCGGCATGGCTGCTCAAGCAACAGGGCTATGAAGTCATCGGCCTGTTCATGAAAAACTGGGAGGATGACGACGATTCAGAGTATTGCTCGACGCGTCAGGACTGGCTTGACGCCGTCAGCGTCGCCGACCTGATCGGAATCGACATCGAGGCGGTGAATTTCGCCGCCGAATACAAGGATCGCGTATTCGCCGAATTTCTTCGCGAATACGCCGCCGGGCGTACCCCCAACCCCGATGTCCTCTGCAACGCCGAGATCAAGTTCAAGGCCTTCCTGGATCACGCGATGCGGCTTGGCGCGGAGAACATCGCCACCGGCCACTACGCCCGCGTCCGCGAGGGAATGCACGGCTTCGAGTTGCTGCGTGGCCTTGACCCCACGAAAGACCAAAGCTACTTTTTGCATCGACTCAACCAGACCCAACTCGCGCGCACCTTGTTTCCGGTGGGCGAACTGCCCAAGACCGAGGTACGCCGCATCGCCACCGCGATCGGCCTGCACAATGCCGGCAAGAAAGACTCGACCGGCATCTGTTTCATTGGTGAGCGCCCCTTCCGCGCCTTTCTCAACCGCTACCTGCCGACGCATCCGGGGCCGATGAAAACGCCCGAAGGGAACGTGGTGGGGGAACATATGGGACTGGCGTTTTATACCCTGGGTCAGCGCAAGGGCATTGGACTCGGCGGACGTCGCGACGGCAGCGGGCAACCATGGTTCGTCGCTCGCAAGGATGTGGAATCAAACACCCTTTACGTTGCGCAGGGACACGATCATGCATGGTTGCGGACCCACACCCTGCGCGCCACCGATCTGAGCTGGGTGTCGGGAACGGCGCCGGCTGGCGGCGCGCATGCGAGCGCGAAAACACGCTATCGGCAAGCGGACGCGAACTGCCGCATCAGCGCCATCGATACGCAGGACATGCAACTGGAATTTGCGCAGGATCAGTGGGCTGTCACGCCGGGCCAGTCGGCAGTCCTGTACGACGGCGAGATCTGCCTCGGCGGCGGCATCATTGACGCCGCCGCCTGAGCCACGTCAGGTCATTCGCGCGAGCAGGGTTTCCATCTCCTCCATCATCGCGTCAAGGCGGCCTTTCTCGGCGGGTGTTCCCTCGAGACGTGAATCAAGTTCCTGCTCGATGTAACAGACCGTCATGCGCACGAACGTGCTGTCCAGCGCCTTGCGCACGGCAGAGAGCTGTTGCGCGACTTTCAGGCACGGCTCGCCCTCGTCGATCATGCGCTGCACGCCCCGAAGCTGACCTTCGGCCCGCTTGAGGCGGTTGAGAATGTCAGTACGCGATGCTTGGTTGGTGAGAACAGACATGAGGGGCTCTCCTGGGCGCACGGCCTTCGGTGCGGTTCGACCTTTGGTCATGGTGGGTCCTTTTGCATGATACCGGGATGGTCCATGCCCTGTAGAGCATCCCGCACCGAATCAGTTCCCGCCACATGCCATGGATTCGCGCACGCCGAGCTTTTTCAGAATGGTCGCCATCGGACACAGGTTGGTGAATCCGAACTGAAAAAGATTCAGGCCCACGAATGCCGTGAACCACAAAAACCAGGACGAAACGTACAAGGGACTGGCTGGGGCACCGAGCACCAGCGACACGACGATGAATGCCCCGGCAAACACGCGAATATAACGTTCGACTGTCATTTGATTCTCCTAGGTTCCGATGCGCACGGGCTCGACGACGCGAATCTGCCAGATGTAGTACAGCAGTGGAATCACGATCAGGGTCAGAATGGTCGAGAGCAGAGTTCCGAAAATCAGTGAGACGGCCAACCCGCCGAATACCGGGTCGGTGATCATGATGGCCGAGCCAAGCATGATTGCCAGCGCGGTCAGCAGGATGGGACGCAGGCGGACGGCACCCGCTTGGGCCACAGCATCATGCAAGCTGTATCCGCGTGCGCGGTACTCCAGGATGAAATCAATCAACAGCAGCGAATTGCGCACCACAATTCCCGCCAGCGCAATCACGCCGATCATCGAGGTGGCTGTAAATGCTTGCTGCGTCAGCCAATGTCCCGGGAACACGCCAATCAACGTAAGGGGAATGGCCCCCATCACAATGAACGGCAGCATGAACGAGCGGTAATAGGCGACCAGCAACAGGTAGATGAACACCAGCGCCACCAGAAACGCCGAGCCGAGATCACGGAACACATCGAGGGTCAGCCGCATCTCGCCGCCCCACAGCAACAGGTTGCCTTTGAGATCGGACGCGGGTGTCTCACGGAAGCCCAGGTTACCGGTGGTCAACGTGGTGCCATCGGGGAGACGATGGCGGTCCAGTTTGCTGTTGAGGCTCAACGTCGCATAGACGGGGCTGGATCGCACCATTTCCCCGCTGACGTACACCACCGGATGCTGGTCACGGGTGTAGATCGGCCTGGCCACGGTCCCGGGCTCGATATGGGCGATCGCCGACAACGGCATCACGCGGCCCTGCGCGCCAAGCACCGGAATGTCGAGCAATTGCTGCGGCGTCTGGCGCTGGTCGCGCGGCACCCGCACCACGATCGACACCGGCTCATCGCTGCGCGCATCGTGCACGGCGCCCACCTTCAGGCCCGAAACATAATCATGCAGCAGCTGGATCACCTGACCGGGAGCGAGGCCCGACATCGCCGCCTTCTGGCGGTCGATGACGATGCGGTATTCGCGCGCCGTGGTGGTCACCGAATCATCCTGGTTCATGAGGCCATAAGTGCCATCAAAGGCACGCACGACGTGGCTGGCGGTGGTGCGCAGCTGCGCATAGTCGGGACCATAAAGCTCAGCCATGACCTGGGCGCGCACCGGCGGCCCCGGGGGTGTCTCGAACAATTTGATATGCGTGGACGGATAGCGCGCCCGGACAGGCGCCAGGCGCGCGTACAGGTCCTGCACGATGGCGTGCGAACTCAGGCTGCGATCCTCCTTCGGCGTGAGGTTCACGCGAATCTGTGCAATATTGTCGCCACGCGCCAGCATGTCGCCTCGGACCAGGGCTGCGAAATCGATCGGCGCGGCCTCCCCGACGTAGGTCTGATAGTCCACCACATCGGGCATGGCGCCCAGAACGTCGCCGACCGCGCGCGCGACCGCGTCCGTACCTTCCAGCGATGAACCAGCCGGAGTATCCACCTCGACCAGGAACGTCGAGGTATTGTCATTCGGCAGCATTTTGAGCTCGACGCCCAGCGGTGACAACGGACCATTCATGCCGGACGGCCGCACGAACTGCCACGCTGGCATGAGCATCGCGCCGACGAGCAGCGCAAGCACCGCAAGCAGCATCACATTGCGACGCGTACGGTTGCGCAGCAAGGGCTCGATGACGAACAGATAGGCCGCGTGCAGCCTGTCGGGGCGGTGGGCGGACGACGACGTGCCCGCATCCTCCTCCAACGGCGCGCTGTGCCGCAAGGCCTGCTGTGCCGCCTTTTTCGACAGCCATACGCGCGCTGCCCAAGGAACCACGGTGTAGGCCAGCAACAAGGATGCGATCATCGCTACCGGGACGTTGATCGGGATCGGACGCATGAACGGCCCCATCATCCCGGTCACGAACGCCATCGGCACGAAAGCCAGGATCACCGCGAGCGTGGCCATGTTCGTCGGATTGCCGATCTCGTTGGTCGCGGTCACGACTGTATCGACGAAGTCGCCGGGCGCGCCGTGGTGGAGATGGCGATGGATATTCTCGATCACCACGATCGCTCCATCCACCAGCAGTCCCAGCGACAAGATGAGTGCAAACAGCGTGATGCGGTTGATGGTCTGCCCGACGATCAAATCCACGATCATGACCGCGAACAGCGTCAACGGCACGGTCAGTGTGACAATGCCAGCCTCGCGCCAGCCGAGGAAAAACCACAGCAGCAGCGTGACGCTGATGATGGCCACCCCAAGGTGCTCGACCAAGGTGTTGACGGCCTCGTTGGCCTTGCGACCATCATTGCGTGTCACCGTGACCCGAACGTCCTGGGGCAAGGCCCAAGCTTTGATGACGTCGAGCTTGCGCAGCACAGCGTCGACCACCACCACCGCGTTGGTACCCGATTTCTTGGCGATGGACAACGTCACCGCGCTCAGTTCCTGACCATGCGGCGCACCCTTGGCAGCAGGCCCGAAGGCGAAGTGCGACATGTTGTCGACCTGCTCGGGGCCATCTTCGACACGCGCGACGTCCTTCAAATAAACGGGTCGTCCGTTGGGCGCCCCGATGAGGAGATCGCCAACCTGCCGGGCGTCCCCGAGAAAGCTGTCGATGCGGACCGGACTGACCTGATTCGCGTCGACGACGTGACCGACCGGAGCCGCGGCGTTGCTACCCTGCAGCACCTGCTCGAGCTGCTGCAGCGAAATACCCGCCGCAGCCAGCTTCGCCGGAGAAATCCAGACATTCACCGCCCGCGGCGCTCCGCCCACCACCTCAGTGAACGATACACCGGGGACGTTGCGCAGGTGCGCGAGAATTTTTTCACCCACGCTTCGCAATGCCGACCCATCCAGGGTGGAGGACGAAAGCGTGAGCGTGAGAATGGGTACATCGTCGACGTCGATGGGTTTGACCACCGGTTGCATCGCCCCGGGCGGGATGCGATCGAGGTTCTGCATCAACTGGTTGTACATCTTGACCAGGCTGCGCTCCTGGTCCTCGCCAACCTTGAACTGCACGGTGACGACGCCAAAATCGCTGGTCGCATACCCATAAGTGTGATCGACGCCGGACATCGACGCCATGACCGCCTCCAGCGGCTTGACGACCAGTGCATGGATTTCTTCCGGGCCGGCGCCAGGTTTGGCGACGATGATGTTGGCCGCCGGGACCACAATTTGCGGGTTGTATTCACGCGGGGTCACAGCCAGCGCGCCCAGTCCCGCGAGGGTCAGCGCCAGCATCACCAGCGCTGTGATCTTGGAACTGATGAAGGCGCGCGCGAGTCGACCCGCGCTGTTCAGCGATGCATGGTCAACCACGGTTGCCTCCGCCGATACGTACACCGTTTTCCACGGCGTCGAGATTGCCCGTCACGACCGTGTCACCGGCGTTCAATCCTGCCTGCACGTCCATGGTGTCACCGGTGCGGGCGCCAAGGCGAACCAGGCGAAAATGCGCCAGGCCCCGCGCATCCACCACGAATACGCCGGTCATGCCGGCGCGGTCGACCACTGCGCTTGCAGGCACCCGCAACTGCGAGGCCGTGCCCAGCGCGAATCCGACCCGGACGAAACTGCCACTGTCCAGACCTGCAGCAGAAGGCAGATCGAGCTTGACGGTGTGGGTATGGCTGACGGGATCGGCGACTGGCACGGCTTCCGCAATGCGCGCCGACACCTCGATGGCACCAGATTCAACGTTGACCGTATCTCCGATATGGATGTGGGGAAACACTGCGTCCGGCACCTGCACCCGCACCTGCAACCTGCCCTGCCCTTCGATGATCAGCAGCGGACGACCAGGAGCGGCAAGGTCGCCGGCGTTCGCAAGTTTCTGGACGACCACACCGTCGATCGGCGACGTCACACTCGCATAACGCATCTGCGAACCGGCCATGGCGTAGCCGGCCTTCGCGGCGGCAACCTGTTCCTCTGCGACCTTGTAACGCAGCTGGACCTGCTCCCATTGCTGACGCGGAATCGCGTCATCCTTGAAAAGATTGCCAAAGCGCACCAGGTCGGCCTTCGCACTGGCCAGATTCGCCTCGGCCTGGGCCAACCCCGAATGCGCCTGAATCACCTGCCCCTGGATATCGTTGGGATCGACCTGAAGCAGCAACTGTCCGGCCTTGACCGTTTGACCTTCATGGACGTTGACCGCACGGATATACCCCATGAGTCGGGATGCGACCTGGACCTGACTGCTCGACATCACCACGCCGGAGACAAAGGTGAGGTCCTGCCGATCATGCGCCGATAACAGCACCGTGGGCGCCACGACGACGCGCGGCGCAGACGTTGCGGGGGCCGATGCATGGCGGCTGCAGGCAGGCAGAAGGACCGCGGCCAGTGCCAGCGGCAAGACGAGGCGGGCGCTGAAGCGCAGAAGCGCGGAGGATGTAGGCATGGCGTTCTTGACGGGATCTTGAAGGCGAGTGGTTTCGACACCGGCGAAGGGCTTTGCGTGACGCGAGGTCCTCATGGCGTCGGCGCAGCATGCGGCGCGGGCTTGATGGCATCCACCGTCAGCGAGCCCAGCGCCAGACGCAGTGCCGCGCGCTGCTGGTTGATCTGGCTGCGCGCCAGCACGAGGTCGGCGCGCGCCTTGTCGAGCATGGCTTGCGCGCCCTGCATTTCCAGCAGCGTGCCGACGCCATCTGCGTAGCGGCGCGACACGATGCGTGCGGCCTCCTCGGCCTGCTGGACCGCCAGCGCGCGCATCCCGACCTCGCGCTGCGCAGCTTCGGCGCGCCGCCACGCATCGCGCACCTGCATACCCAGCTTGTCCTCCGCCGCGCGAAGCTTGTCACGCTGTTCGGCTTGCGCCGCAGCCGCGAGGTCGATCGCGCTGCGCGTCACTCCCGCATCGAACACGGTCCACGTCAACTGCGCGCCCACGGTGTAGCTGTGGGCGCCGACACCGACGTTGGCGTCATGGGTCTCGAGTCGGGCCACCGCACCGACCTGGGGATACAGATCCGCACGCGCCACTTCGACCCTGCCGGCAGCTGCGTCGACCTGATGTCGCAAGGCAAGAATTTGCGGGTTTGATGCCTGGGCCTGCGGCACCCAGGTCGCAGGCGTGCCTGAAGGCATGCCCACGACCACGGCATCGCTCACCGCGATGGGTTGATCCATCGGCAGCCCCAGGATCACGTGCAAAGCGTCCATCGCCTGCGCTTCCATGTCCGTCGCCTGCTGCTGTTGCAGCTTGACGTCTTCAAGGTGCACTTGCGCTGACAGGAGGTCGCTCTTGACCACCACGCCCTGCTGGGTAAGGTTGGCGACCAGGCGTTCCTGGCTCCGCGCGGCCTGCAAGGCCTTCGAGGCCACCCGCTCGTAGGCACGCGCTGTGTGTACGCCGTCGTAGGCCTGCAGCACATGATCGATGATCTGCTGCCGCGCGGCCAGATCGCCCGACTGCGCCGCAAGAAGCATGGCGTGCGCCTGCGAGGCATAACCCTCCAGCTTGCCGCCGGTGTAAAGCGGCAGGTCGGCTTCAAGGCGGGTGCTGAAGTCGTTGACCGGCGCGGGCTGGTTGAGATTCGTCGGCGCGACGCCAAGAACCCCGGGGAGGGGTTGATTGAACTGGCCGGCGCCAAAATCGTTGAAGGTCGCGGCTCGCTGCCCAAGTTTCATCCCGAAGGCGTTGAGCGCGTCGTTCGTGCGCGTCGCACCCATGGTGGCGATGACTTTCGGGAAGTGCGCACCCCGTGCCCGCGCCACGCCGGCGCGCGCCTGCGCGATACGGGCCTGCATCGACTGCAAGTCGGCATTCTGATGCAGCGCGGTTTCCACCGCCTGCCGGAAATCCATGGCTGTGGAGGCGCTCCACGCTGGCGCTGCCAGCGCCAGCACGAAGACCCCCACCCCCACCCTTCGCAATGCGGACTCAGTCATGACGCAACTCCCCTTGAAACGCGGCCGCGCACGGCACATACAGGAGGTAGTATACACATACTCGGTAGGGTATGCGTGCGAAGGATATGTTCAACTTCGCGTCGAGGCGCGGGCCCCTCAGGAACCGCTGCGGGCTGCGGCCAGCTGACGCGCCCCCAACTGCATCGCGTGGTCGACCTCGCCAGCATAAAAGTCAGGCTGGCCGGCACCTACCAGGCGCGCCGCGAGTTCCCGCCCGCCGGGCCCGAACACCGCAAGTAGACAAAGGCCCAGGCCAACCCACCACTGCAACCAACGTCCTGGCATCAGCGTTCCTTTGCACGTCAAAGAACAATGCAAGCGCGCATCCGGTCATAATTCGACGATGCATGCAACTTTATCCACGTCCGTTCCGGATACTAGCGGCCTTCGCGCCGTTTTCACCTGCCTGGTGACCGTCTTCCTGGTGACCGTCTTTCTAGCCGGTTGTTCCCCTTCGCTCAACTGGCGCGAGTCCCACCCCAAGGGTCTCGATGTCCTGGTGACATTTCCCTGCAAACCACAACAGGTCAGCCAGTCGGTGAAACTGGGCAGTGCGTCGGTCAGCATGAGCATGACCGGATGCGAGGCAGCGGGCATGACGTTCGCGCTCGCGCACGCCAACGTGGGCTCTGCGGAACGCGTCGCCCCCGCCTTGTCGCAGATGCACCGCGACGCGCTGGCGAACGTCGCTGGCCGCACCACCGCCTCGCGTCTTCCGGCGGTCGCGCATGGCCGCTCCGATGTTGTCGGAGCGCGCGATATCGACATCGCCGGGCGCGGCCCCGACGGCAAACCCCTGAAAGAGCACGTGGTCATGTTTGCCCAGGGCACCCAGGTCTACCAGGCCACCGTGCTGGGGACCGATCGCGAATTCAACAACGATGCTGCGCGGACCTTCACGGCATCGATCCGTCTGCCGGTGCCACGGTGATCGCGCCGACGTCGGACCTGGATGTTGCAATGCGAATGTTGCAATGCACTAGACTCGTCGGATCCGCCAACCGGACGCGACCGCATGCCAGGCATACTCATCATTGCCCACGCTCCTCTGGCCAGCGCGCTTCGCGACTGCGTCAGTCATGTGTACGCAGCCTGCCCAAGCCGCCTTGAGGCCCTGGACGTCCCCCCCGATGCCAGCCCTGAGGCTTTTCTCCCGCAGGCTGGCGCGGCCATGGACCGCGTCGCCGATGACGGCGGCGTGCTGGTCCTTGTGGATGCTGCCGGTGCGACGCCATGCAACCTCGCACAACGCCTGGCGCGCGGCGGCTCTCGTGCGCGTCAGGTGCGCGTGGTTGCGGGGGTGAATCTACCGATGCTGCTGCGGGTCGTGTGCTATCGCGACGAACCTGTCGACGCGCTGGCCGCGCGTGCCGTCGAGGGCGGACACCGCGGCATCGATGAACCGGACGTCTCCCAGGAGCCCCCCCGATGTTGAAACGCGAACTTCTCATCAGCAACAAGCTTGGCTTGCATGCGCGCGCATCGGCCAAGCTGACCAAGCTCGCTTCCGAATTCAGTGCCGAGATCTGGCTCAGCAAGGGTACGCGGCGTGTCAATGCGAAGAGCATCATGGGTGTGATGATGCTGGCGGCAGGCCAGGGAACCCGCGTCACCCTTGAGGCCGAGGGCAGCGACGCGGACCGTGCATTGGCAAGCATCGCAGCGCTGGTCGACGACAAATTCGGCGAAGGCGAATAAGGCTCCGGCGCCGCCGCAACATTCCGACATGGGCGGCGAAAATGCCGGCAATGCGGATCGCGCATGATGTGCCACGGCGCCCGCCCCGGGAGCCTCAGGGAGACCCGATCGTGCAAATCGATGCGTACGCCAATCCGGAGCGTGACCCGTGCGCGCTCCGGCCCGTCTCGGGGCAGCACAATCGATGAACGAACGCGTGCTTCTGGTCGAAGATGATGTCCGCCTGGGAGAGATGGTGGATGACTATTTGCGTGCCGCGGGCTGGCAGGCTACCCGTGTGGCGACCCTGAGCGCCGCGGCCGAGGCCATCGGACTCAACGATGCCGTTGGACGTGGCCCTGGCTTCGACGCCGTCATTCTTGATCTGATGCTGCCGGACGGCGACGGTCTGGACCTGTGTCGGCGCCTGCGGGCGGCAGGCAACGATCTGCCGGTGCTGATGCTCACGGCGCGCGGTGACCCGCTTGATCGCATTGTCGGCCTGGAGCTGGGGGCAGACGATTACCTCCCGAAACCTTTCGAGCCGCGCGAGCTGCTCGCACGGCTCCGTGCGATCCAACGCCGACGCCGGGCTGGCGCAGGTCCTGGTCAGGTCCTGCGTTTCGGTCGACTCGAGGTCGACCCCGCCGCCCGGCAAGCGCGCGTCGACGGTGAACCGCGTACCCTGACCGGCTACCAGTTCGATCTTCTGCTGGCTTTCGCGCGCCACCCTGGCAGGGTGTTGTCACGCGAATTCCTCCTCGATGCCGTCAAAAGCAGTGGGGATGCGCAAGATGTCTACGACCGATCGATCGACGTGCACATCAGCCGCATTCGTGCGGCGCTGGAGGACGATCCCCGCAATCCACGACGGATTCTCACCCTGCGCGGCGCCGGCTACGTATTCGCACGGAGCCAGGACAGCTGATGACCGTAGCGCCGAAGTCTCAGGCGCGCGTGGCGCTGCCACTGTGGGCGCGCATCGTGATCGCGCTGGTCGCGGCGTTGCTCGTGCAAGCCGTGCTCTCGGCGATGGTGCTGCACTGGATGTATTTCGTCGACCCCCAGCAGGCGGCAATGCGGCGAGCCGCCTTCCACATGTTTCTGCGGGCGAACGGGATCAGGCCGGCGCCTTGGCGTCACGTCCTGTTGTCGCCTCTGGGTACGACTCTGACAAGCGCCGCCTTGGTTGCCGCCGTGGCTGTTCCGCTGACGTGGCGGCTGACGCAGCGGGTGCAGCGCCTGCATCACGCGGTGCAGGCGCTGGGCAACCTCGATCTCGGCACGCGGGTGGAAATGCAGGGCTGCGACGAAGTCGCAGCCCTCGCAGCGGCATTCAACCAGGCCGCCGAGCACATCGAAATCCTGGTGCAAAGCCACAAATCCCTGCTGGCGTACACGTCCCACGAGCTGCGCACACCGTTGACACGGCTGCGACTCGGGCTCGAAGCAATCGAGCGCAACCCTGGCACATCGGAGGCGGCACTGGCTGGCGCCCGGCGCGATCTCGGTGAGCTGGATCACCTCATTGGCGCCATCCTGCTTTTCAGTCGGCTCGACGCTGGGGGAAGGCGAACGATTGACTGTGAAGACGTCGATCTGCTCGCCCTGGCGGCCGAGGAAGCAGCGCGTGACGGCATCGATGTCCAAGGCGACTGGGTTCGCCTGCGCGGTGACGAGCGATTGCTGCGTCACGTGATCCGCAACCTGCTCGATAATGCGCGCAAGCACGCACCCCGCCTGCCCCCCACAATCACGGTCCGTGCCATCGACGGTGGCGCGAGCATCCACGTCTGCGACCGAGGCCCCGGCGTTCCCTCGGCGGACGCGGAACGGATTTTTGAACCCTTCGTCCGCCTTGGCCCGCGCGGGGAGGGCAGCGGCCTTGGCCTGGCCCTGGTGCGACGCATCGCGCAACTGCACGGGGGTCAGGCGCGCTGCGCACCGCATCGCGGCGGCGGCGCGTGTTTTATCGTCGACATCATGAACCAGACGTCAAAACCCACCGACGCGTGACCTGACGTACGCGCAACGATCTACCATTGCGACATGGCACTGCAGATCTTCGGAATTCCGGTTTCGCGGGGCGTCGCCGTCGGGCGCGCGGTTCTTCTATCGTCGGCGCGACTCGACGTCGCGCACTATTTCGTCGATCACGGACAGGAGGAAGCGGAAGTCGACCGCCTGCGCGCGGCGCGGCTTGCCGTGCGGGCTGAGCTCGAGGCGCTTCGCGATGAACTCCCCGCCGACGCGCCTCCGGAGCTTGCTGCCTTCATCGACGTCCACAAAATGCTTCTCGATGATTTGCAGATCGGCCGCGACACCGCCACCTGGATCCGGGAGCGCCGCTACAACGCCGAGTGGGCTCTGACGGCCCAGCTCGACGTCATCGCGCGAAGCTTCGATGAAATGGACGACGTTTATCTGCGCGATCGCATTGCCGACGTCGAACAGGTGGTCGAACGTTTGCTTCACGCCTTGCGCGGCACCGGCGCGCTGGTGCGCGGGTCGGGCAACGGTGAAGACCTGGTTCTGGTCGCGCACGACATCGCTCCCGCGGACATGATGCAGTTCAAGCAGGGAGTGTTCCGGGGGTTTGTCACCGATGTTGGCGGAAAGACCTCGCACACCGCCATCGTCGCCCGCAGCCTGGACATTCCGGCCGTGGTTGGAGCGCGCGAGGCCAGCCGCCTGATCCGGCAGGACGACTGGATCATCATTGACGGCGACAACGGGCTGCTGATCGTCGACCCTTCGCCCATCATTCTGGAAGACTACCGCGTCCGCAAGCAGGAGTCCGAGCTCGGACGCCAGCGCTTGCGGCGCCTGGCCAAGACGGCGGCACGAACCCTCGACGGCCATCCAGTCGAACTGCTGGCGAATATCGAACTGCCAGAGGACTGCGCTGCAGCGCTCGAGGCCGGGGCCGCGGGCGTGGGACTGTTCCGCACCGAGTTCCTGTTCATGAACCGGGCTGACGATCTGCCGGGAGAGGATGAGCAATTCGAGGCCTATCGGCGGGTCTTGCAGGCGATGCAGGGACGGCCAGTCACGATTCGGACCATCGATATCGGGGCTGACAAGCCCCTGGATGCCGATGCCGACTATCGCGACGGTGAGTTCACCCACCTCAACCCGGCGCTGGGCCTGCGTGCGATCCGCTACAGCTTGTCCGACCCGGTCATGTTCCGGGCGCAGCTGCGGGCGCTGCTGCGCGCGGCCGCCGAGGGCCCGCTGCGGATTCTCATTCCCATGCTGGCGCACGTGGCCGAGATTCGTCAAACCATCGCCCAGATCAATCTGGCCAGGGCCGAGCTCGAGGCCGCAGGCGTCCGCCACGGGCCGGTCGAACTTGGCGCCATGATCGAGATTCCCGGGGCGGCGCTGATGCTGCCGTTGTTCCTGCGCCAGTTCGATTTCGTGTCGGTGGGAACAAACGACCTCGTGCAGTACACCCTGGCTATCGATCGGGCCGACGAGAGCGTTGCGAGCCTGTACGATCCACTGCACCCGGCGGTCCTTCAGCTGGTTGCGCAAACCATCTCCCAGAGTCACGCGGCGCAAGCCTGGAAGGGACACCCGGTGCACGTCAGCGTATGCGGGGAAATGGCGGGCGACCCCCTTTTCACCCGCTTGCTGCTCGGATTCGGGCTTCGCAGTTTCTCGATGCACCCCGCCCAGATCCTGACGGTGAAGCAGGAAGTGCTGCGGGCCGACTGTGGCCGCCTTGCGCCACTGGCACAGGCGGTGCTGGGCGAATTCGAGCCCGAAGCGCAGCAACGGGCCCTCGCAGCTTTGGGGGGCTGAGGCCGACGCACCATGAGACACTCTCACCCAGACATCGCAGGCTCTGCCCTGAATCCCAGCGACCCGCGACGGCGGCGACTGCTGCAATGCGGCGCATGCGGCTTCGCACTGCTGCTGGGACTGCCCGGCGTGGCGCGGGCCACGCTCGCGGGCGATGGCGTCGGCTCCCTGCCAGCCCTGGGCGACGCCGCCCAGGGCCTGCTGTCGCCGGCGGTCGAGCACCGGCTCGGCGAGCGCATCATGGCGGAAATCCGAAAATCTCCGGAATTTCTTGATGACATCGAGCTACGCGATTATTTGCAGGGAATCGTCGATGAACTCACCCCGGCGGCGGCGGCGACAGCCGAGCCGCAGGCACCGCACAAGTTCGAGATCAATCCACTGCGCGACGCCACCTTCAACGCGTTTGCGCTTCCAGGTGGCTTCGTTTGCATGCATACGGGGTTGATCACCGATGCGCGCGCCGAAGACCAGCTCGCGGCGGTGCTGGCGCATGAGCTCTCGCACATCACACAGCGTCACATCGCCCAGAACATCGCACGCGCCGGGACTGACACCATGCTCACCGTCGGTTCCCTTGTCCTGGCCATCCTGGCGGGTGCCACCGGAAATCCGGATGCGGCGCAAGGGCTTGCGCTGGGTGGCCAGGCGGCGGCGATGGACCGTGCGCTGGCTTTTTCGCGCAATATCGAACGCGACGCCGACCGCGTCGGCACCGCGGTGCTGCGAGCGTCGGGGTTGCCGCCGCAGGCCATGGCGAGCATGCTCGAACGCCTCGACGCGCTGTCCCGCCTCGATAATGCTGACGTCTACGCGTTTTTGCGCGACCATCCACTCGATAGTGAGCGCATCGCTGACGCGCAGGCGCGCGCCGGCGATGCACCACTGCCGCCCGACCGCACCCTGCGCTTTTGGCTCATGAACGCGCGCGCCCGCGTGCTGACGGTCAAGCATGCCGACGACCTTCGCGCCACGGCGATGGGTCTGGCGCAGCCAGCGCCAGACCGCCCGTCGGAATTTGCCGCGCAGCGCGCTGCCTGGGCCTACGGCGAATCACTCGCGTGGTTCCGGGCGGGGCGCAATGCGCAAGCAGCCGCGGCGCTGGAGCGGTCGGAACGCCTGGCGGCGGAATTCACCTCCGCGGATCGGCTGCCGCTCGACCTCATGCGCGGCAACCTGCTACTGGCTGATGACAAGGCGGGTGAAGCGCTCGCCCTCGGGCGCCGGCTGCAGAACCTGACCCCGAGCTCGGGCGCAGCCCGACATCTGCAGGTGCGCGCCCTCATGGCGATGCCCGACAAGCACGCGGCACGCGACTTGCTGCGGCAGCAAACCGTCACCTACCCCCGCGATATCGATTTGTGGAAGTGGCTCGCGCAAGCCAGCGCGGCCACGGGAGCGCTGGCGGCGCAACATCGGGCAACCGCCGAGGCCTATGCCCTGCAGGGGAACGTCGAAGGGGCGGTCATGCAGCTCAAGATCGCCCAGCGCACACCGGATCGCGACTTCATCGAAGCGTCGATCATCGACGCCCGACTCGCCGTCATGCAAGACCGCTTGCGTCGCGACAAGGCCCTGGACAAACTCATTCCCTCATGACGCATACGCTTTCCTTGCCGAACGCCCGATCGGCGTCCGTCGCCGCGGCGCGCGCGCTGCTGGCCCTGGCGATGGCACTGCCTTTCCTCTGGCCGCTGGACCCAGGGCCCAGCGCCAAGCTCGGCACCATGCTTCTTGCCGCCGGCCTGTGGAGCCTCACACTGCTGGTTGCCGCATGGAGCGGCACGCGCTGGCGTGCAAGCGCGGCGAGTGCGGCCTTTCTCGTTCTCGCCGCGGTCATCGCGACCCAGACCGCGTTCGGCCGATTGGCTTACCCCACGCAGGGCTGGAGTAGCGTGGCGCTCCTGATCGGCGCCGCGTGTGTGGCCGGGCTCGGCGCGGGCATCGCGCGCGACGCGCGCTGGATGCGGCTGGCGTGCGCGGCGATGCTGGCCCAGGGGCTGGGTCAGGTCGCCGTGGGAATCCTGCAGTTCCTGTTCTGGCAACTGCCTGCATTTTCGCAATGGATCAGCGCGCACGCGGGATGGGTTTACCAAGTCGTCAGTTTCCCCGGTGGCGGCCGGATATTCGGAAACCTTCGACAACCCAATCACTACGCAACGGCGCTGGCTCTGGGCGCTGCGGGCCTCGCCGGCCTCGCGCCTGCGCTGCGCCCGCGCGCCGTCTGGACCGCGGCGACGCTGCTGGCCTGGGGACTGGTCGCGAGCGCGTCGCGTACCGGCGCCGTGCACGCCTTGGTACTGCCCGTCATGTTGCTGTTAGCCATCCCGCGCGCCTGGCGCGACCCGCGGTGGCGGCCCCTGCTGGCGCTTCCAGTCCTCTACGCCGCCTGGTGGGGCGCGTTGCACATCGCCGGGCACTTCGGCATCATTGGCACCGTGGACGCGTTGTCGCGCGAACTTTCGCAGCCAGTCAACGCCCGCGGAATCATATGGACCAATGCCTGGCAGGCATTCAGCACCCATCCGTTCACCGGATGGGGCTGGGGCCAGATCGGCTGGGCGCTCGAACGCAGCGCCGTGACCGGGACGCTGCACCCGCTGCCGCTCGACAACATCGACAACGCGCACGATCTGATCCTGCAATTGTTGGTCGACACCGGGTTGGTCGGGACATTGCCGGTCGCAGCGGTAGCGCTGACCTGGGCGTGGCGGGTGCTGCGCGCGTGGAAGTCCGACGCCGACGCTCCCGCTCGGCGCAGCGCACTCCTTCCGGCCCTGCTGGGAGCAACGTTCATCGGCCTGCACAGCCTGGTCGAGTACCCACTCTGGTACATCTATTTCCTGTTTTCCTTCGCCCTGCTGCTGGGCTGGGCTGAAGCGGCGGCCTCGGATGCGAACGGTGCGCCTCACCACGATTTGCAGCACAACCGGCGCGTGCGTCGCGCCACGATGATTCTTTCTGCAGTCGCGGTGGTGCTCACGGCCAAGGCCACCCTGGACTATGTACTGGCCTCTCAGGTCTATGGAACCGATGCCGACGCCGCGGAACAGGCCGCGCAGACCATGCGCGACACCGGCATGTTCTTCGTCCCCCTGGCGGAGTTTCCGCAGGCGGACGAAATCCTCCCCTCGCCGGGCGCCAGTCCGGCAACGCTGATCGGTGACCTCGCCATCCTGGAACGCGCCTCTCACGCTTGGGGCGACCCGAGCCTGCTGTCCAGACGCATTGTCGTGCTGCTGCTCCTCGGCCGCGTGCAGGAAGCGCAGGAGCTGGCGCGATACACGGCGCATGCGTTCTGGCTGTACGCGCCCGAAACCGCGGCCAAGTTCGCCACCATGGCGGCGCAGGCTGGTGTGAAGGACAAGGCCGAGGTCGCCCGCGTGCTGGCGATCCTGCGACATGCACCGGTGATTCGGCGCATCGCCGTGCCCCGGCGCTGAGCGAGACGGCGCGACCTCAGGCTGGGACGCGACCTTCGGACCTGTTTACACGAAACTGACGTGAACTGCGCCTACACTGCCATGGCTTGACAAATGAGGTGACGCTGGTCAGCCCGACGGACGTCGCGTCATTTCCCTCCACCCAATCCAAACCTGCCTTCCATGTCACGCGCAACCAAAATCGTCGCCACGATTGGCCCCGCCAGTTCTTCCCCCGACGTGCTCGAGCGCATCATCCGCGCCGGTGTCGATGTCGTTCGCTTGAACTTTTCGCACGGCAAAGCGCAGGACCACATCGATCGCGCCACGCTGGTGCGTGAGACGGCCGCCCGCTGCGGCCGCGAAGTGGCGATCATGGCCGACTTGCAAGGACCGAAAATTCGCGTCGGCAAGTTCGAGCATGGCCGTATTCAACTTGAGAAGGGCCAGCGCTTCACGCTTGATGCGGCATGTGAGTTGGGGACCCAGGATCTCGCCGGGCTGGACTACAAGGACCTCCCGCGCGATGTCCACCGCGGCGATCGCCTGTTGCTCAATGACGGCCTGATCGTTCTCGCCGTCGACGCCGTGGAGGGCTCGCGCATTGTCACGACCGTCGTGATCGGGGGTGAACTGTCGAATAACAAAGGCATCAACAAGCAAGGCGGCGGCCTGTCGGCGCCCGCGTTGACGGCCAAGGATATGGAGGATATCCGGACCGCCATGGCCTTCCAGGCCGATTACCTTGCCGTGTCGTTCCCGAAAAACGCGACCGACATGGAGTTGGCTCGGCAACTTGCGACCGTCGCCGGGGAGCCCTGGGGCCACCGCCCGGGCCTGATCGCCAAGATCGAACGCGCAGAGGCCATCCCTGTCCTTGCGGAGATCCTCCGAGCCTCTGACGGCATCATGGTGGCGCGTGGAGATCTCGCGGTCGAAGTCGGTAACGCTGCTGTCCCGGCACTGCAAAAACGCATGATCCGCATGGCGCGTGACATGGACAAGGTGGCCATCACCGCGACCCAGATGATGGAATCCATGATTACAAACGCGGTCCCGACGCGGGCGGAAGTCTCTGATGTGGCCAATGCTGTGCTCGACGGCACGGACGCTGTCATGCTTTCCGCAGAAACTGCCGCCGGCAAGTACCCGGTGGAAACCGTGGAAGCCATGGCGAGCATCTGCGTCGAGGCGGAGCGCTTTGAGGAAATGAAGCTGGAGCACGATTTCATCGACAAAACATTCACCAGGATCGATCAATCGGTCGCCATGGCCGCGCTGTTCACGGCGCATCATCTGGGCTGCAAGGCCATCATTGCGCTGACAGAATCGGGGTCGACCACGCTTTGGATGAGCCGCCACCGGGTTCGCATGCCGATCTATGGTCTTTCACCCAAGCACAGCTCGGTGCGCCGCATGGCCCTGTACCGGAACGTGCGCCCGGTGTTGATGGAATTGCCCGACGACCGGGACGAGGCGCTGCGGCAGGCCGAAACCATGCTTGTCGGCAACCGCGCCCTCGCCAGCGGCGACAGCTACGCCATTACCTGCGGCGAGCCGATCGGTGCACCGGGCGGGACCAATATGCTCAAACTGCTGCGCGTGGGTGCCTGAGCAGCGCACCCACGCCGGGGGCGCCTCAGGCTGGCAGCAGCTGCAGCCGGGTTCCACCCGCCAGTTCGATCACATCGCCCGCGGTCAGAACCGCGGGCACCAGACCCAGCGCCGCGCCATTGACGCGCACACGCTGCTCTCCCTCCACCTGCGACAGCTCGTAGCCACGCGGATTTCGCTGGATCGCCACCACCATGACACCCTGCTGACCGAAGGTGGTCTGGGGTTTGCTCAGCACGAGTTCCGTCCCCGCCGCTGCGCCACTGACCACGCGGATCTTGAACGTGGGCAGATTGACGTCATGATGCTGCGTCGGGCTGAAGCTCGACGGTCCGCTGCGCGACGTACGAAACCCGGTGGCGCCGAACCCCGACTGCACCAAACGCGAGCTGCTGAATCGTGATCCGGAGAATGCCGAAATGCGGGCGTCGGGAAGCAGCCGTAGCGTGTATTTGCCGATGTCCAGCGAATCTCCTTCGCCAAACGCGGCGCGTTTGACCGGCTTGCCGTTGACATACGTTCCATTGGTGCTGCCGAGGTCCTGCACGACATACCCTTCACCCTCCTTGAGCAGGACCGCATGCTCACCGCTGACGGCAAGATTGTCGATCACGACATCGTTGTGGGGACGACGGCCGAGGGTGACGCGATCCTTGGTGAGGACCACCTCCTTCAGAACCTTGTCGTCGAGAAAGATGACCAGCTTGGTCATGGCATCAACCCCTTGAAAATTGATTCGCCCTGCATCATTCAGGCGAGCGCGCGATTGAACAGGATGATAATGACAGAAATATTGTCCACTCCACCGGCCATATTTGCCTCTTGAATCAGGCGTCGGGCCGCGGGATCGAGCGCATCCCCGTACGCGTTGAGCACATTCTCCATCGCCACGTCGGTCAGCATGTCGCTGAGCCCGTCCGAGCACAGCAGCAGTCGATCCCCGGGCTCGAGCTGAAGCATGCCCAGTTCGGCCTTCATGGCCGTATCCACCCCCAGCGCCCGCGTCACGAGGTTTTTCACCGCGCGCGCGGCGGCGTCGCTCTCCCGTAGCAGCCCCTGGTCCACCTGCTCCTGCAGCAGCGAGTGGTCTCGCGTCGCCCGCGACAAATGTCCGTTTCGCAACAGGTAGGCACGGGAGTCGCCCGCGTGTGCCAGCACCAGCGTGGAGCCGGTGATGGCCGCGGCGACGACCGTGGTACCCATCCCCGCGTAATGTGCATGTATGCGTGCAGCGCGATGAATCTGGAGATTGACGCGCCTGATCGCGTCATGCATCGCCTGCGCTAAGTCCTCGGCGTCGATGGACGGGTATTCCGCCTTCAGTCGCGCGAGATCGGCGCAAATCTGGGAAGCTGCAACGCCACTGGCAACTTCTCCAGCGGCATAGCCACCCATGCCGTCCGCCAGCACGGCAACGCCTGCGACCGCGTCGCAGGCCAGCGCATCCTCGTTGTGCTCCCGCACCCGGCCTGGGTCGGTACAACTGGCCATTTCCAAAGCCCGGCGCTTGTGCGGGCGAGGCGTCATGGCACCCTCAGGCACGCGCGTCGAGGCGATGGCGTGCCCCCCACCAGCCAACCGCTCCGATCAGCATCGCGCCGCCTGTCCCGAACGGCCAGACGGACAGTTCGCCCCACACGCGCATGACCAGCGGATCGCCCACGGCCAAAGCGCCTGCGATCCAGCCCAGCATCATTGCCCCCAGGGTAATGATGATGGGAAAGCGCTGCATCAACCAAAGCACCGCGCCACTGCCCCACACGATGATCGGCACACTGAACACGAGGCCGAACACGATCAGCCCCAGTCCCGCCCCCCGGCCGGGGCCGCTTTGCGCTGCGCCCGCGAGTGCAATCACGTTGTCCAGACTCATGACCACGTCCGCGACGAGCACGAGGCGCACCGCGGCCCAGAGCGTGTCCTGCGCCTCGACGGTACCATGGCCCTGCTCCTCATCCAGCAGCAGCTTTGCAGCGATCCAGAGCAAAAGCGCGGCACCCGTCAGCTTCAGGCCAGGCCACTGCAGCATGGCAAGCGCGAATGCCACGAGCACCACGCGCATCAGCACCGCGCCCACAGTCCCAAGCAGGATCGCACGCCGGCGTTGATGACCGGGCAGCCGACGGCTGGCAAGGGCGATGACCACCGCGTTATCGCCGCCCAGCAAAATATCGATCACGACGATCTGACCGAGTGCTTCCCAGACTTGAATGTCGACAATCGTATGCAACGACAATCCATGCTCCAGCGGGCACAGGCCGGGGCTCCGCCCGGCCTGCATGACCACGAAGCATAGCGCCTGCGCGCGCGGAGGCCTCAGCCCAGACGCTGGCGGATCAAACGACCCATTTCGGAGGGGTTGCGGGTGACGGTGAATCCGCACTCCTCCATCACGGCCAGCTTGGCTTCGGCGGTGTCAGCCCCCCCCGAGATCAGCGCGCCCGCGTGCCCCATGCGCTTCCCGGGTGGCGCGGTGACGCCAGCGATGAAGCCGACCAGTGGTTTCTTCATGTGCGTCTGGGCCCAGCGCGCGGCTTCGGCCTCGTCTGGGCCACCGATTTCGCCAATCATGATGACTGCGTCGGTATCAGGGTCGTCATTGAAAAGCTTGAGCACGTCGATGTGCTTGAGCCCGTTGATCGGATCGCCCCCGATTCCCACAGCGCTGCTTTGCCCCAGGCCCAGTTCAGTCACCTGTCCGACCGCTTCGTAGGTAAGAGTGCCAGAGCGCGAAACCACGCCAATGCGCCCTTTGCGGTGAATATGCCCCGGCATGATGCCGATCTTGATTTCATCCGGCGTGATCAGGCCCGGGCAGTTCGGACCCAGCAACAGCGTCGTCTTGCCGCCAGCCGCTTCCTTGGCCTTCATCCGTGCACGCACTTCCATCATGTCGCGCACAGGGATGCCCTCGGTGATGCAGACGACGAGATCAAGGTCGGCTTGCACGGCTTCCCAGATTGCCGCGGCGGCGCCCGCCGGTGGCACGTAGATCACGGACACCGTCGCGCCGGTTGCCGCTTTGGCATCGGCGACGGTCGCGTGGATGGGGATGCCCTCGAAGTCCTCGCCGGCCTTCTTGGGGTTGACCCCGGCCACGAAACAGGCGCGGCCGTTCGCGTACTCGCGACACATGCGGGTGTGGAACTGGCCGGTCTTGCCAGTAATGCCTTGGGTGATGACCTTGGTGTTCTTGTCAATCAGGATGGACATGGTTTTCCTCTGCGGCGGTGTGCGGTCTTCAGGCGACGGCGGCGACGACTTGCCTGGCCGCGTCGGCCAGAGTCTCGGCGCTGATGATGGGCAAGCCCGATTCGGCGAGCATGCTTTTGCCGAGATCTTCGTTGGTGCCCTTCATGCGCACCACGAGCGGCACTTTCAGGCCCACCGCGCGACTCGCCGCGATCAGGCCTTCCGCGATCACATCGCAACGCATGATCCCACCAAAGATGTTGACCAGAATTGCCTTCACCTGCGGGTTATGCAGCATGATCTTGAATGCGGCGGTAACTTTTTCGGCCGTCGCGCCGCCACCAACATCAAGGAAGTTTGCCGGGTCGCCACCGAAGAGCTTGATGGTGTCCATCGTCGCCATGGCCAGGCCGGCGCCATTCACCAGGCATGCGATGTTGCCATCGAGCTGGATGTAGGAGAGGTCGTACTTCGAAGCCTCGATTTCGGCGGGATCTTCTTCGTCGAGGTCGCGCATCGCGACGAGCTCCGGGTGACGGAACAGCGCGTTATCGTCGAAATTGAATTTCGCATCAAGAGCCTTGATGCCACCATCGCCTTGAAGAATGAGAGGGTTGATCTCGGCCAACGATGCGTCTTTTTCCCAGAATGCTTTGTACAAGCTCTGGAGCGCACGTGCTGCCTCGGCCCGGCTGGCTACGGGCAAGCCGATTTTCTCGCACAGTGACAGTGCGTCGACATCTTCCAGGCCGACGAGCGGATCAACCCACACCTTGTGGAGCTTCTCCGGGGTGTGCGCAGCGACTTCCTCGATGTCCATGCCGCCTTCACTCGACGCCATCAGCGCCACCTTTTGCGACGCCCGATCGATGACCAGGCCGGCGTAATACTCGTGACGGATGTCGGCACCTTCCTCGATCAGCAGGCGACGCACCGTTTGCCCCTCGGGGCCCGTCTGGTGGGTGATCAACTGCATGCCCAGCATCTGGCCGGCGATCTGGCGAACCTCGTCGACGGATCGCGCGAGCTTCACACCCCCGCCCTTGCCGCGGCCGCCGGCATGAATCTGCGCCTTGACCACCCACACGGGCCCGCCCAGCTGCTCGGCGGCGTGCACGGCTTCGTCGACGGTAAAGGCGGGAATGCCGCGCGGCACCGGAACGCCGAATTCGCGAAGGATCTGCTTGCCCTGATATTCGTGGATTTTCATCTAGGTCGTCTCCGATCGATGGTGGAAGTTCAGTCTTCTGGTCAAGGTCGTGGTCTGTTGAGGGGTAGACCGATCTCAATCCGCCTGAATGGGCTCAGCAGAGCGCACCCAGCGGGGGTAGTAACGCATCACCACCGGCCCATCGAGGCGCAGCGCGTGGCAGCGGTCAAGCTGGAAGGGTTGCACATCGTCGCCGTGCTCGGCCGCGACGACTTCGCCGGCGAAACCCTGGACCACAGCCGTTGGCAGTACCCGCAACAGCTCGGTGAGGTGCGTGCAGCCGCGCACACCATGCAGGCGCTGGCGTGCTTCATTTGAAAATCCGCGCAGGAGGTTCAGTCCGACGAGGCTGCGATAAGCATCACCGAAGTCTTCACAGAAACCCGGATAGGGGGCAGCCAGTGTCCTGGCATCGACATCGACGACTTGAAACTCCCGCGTGACGGTCAGCCGGATGCACATGCTGTGAATGGGCTCCCCCGCAGGGCGCATCCCGGTCGCGAGCGCAAAATCCCTCGCCTTGGTATCAATGAGCTCAGCTTCCGCGTCCCAAAGGCCATCTGCGCGCGCGTAAACGCGCACGTCAATTGCGCGGCGATGCACCAGTCTCCGGTCGGCCGGGACGGGAACGCTCGCTGCGGCGTGGCCGGCGTCGTTTTGCTTCAGAATATTGTTCGGCTGCACGAGAGATTGATGCGGCGCAAAAAATGTAGTTTAGCAGCGCCGCAAGGCCATCTCTCGCTACGCGCTATTCGTTTCGTCGTCGCCAGGAAGTTCGGACTCGGGGCCATTGTGCATGCGCAGCGCAAGGCGAACCGTATCGGAACCGAACCCCCGCGCCAAAAGGAAACGCTGCTGACGCGCGAGCGCGCTTGCATCGGCGGCGCGATCCCGATGGCGACGCCGTAACGCCTGCAAGGCACGCGCCAGTTCGCTACTCTCGAGTTCGCCGGCCAGGGCGCGCGCGACAACCTCGGCATCCAGACCATGGCCGCGCAACTCCCGCACGATACGAAGGTTCCCGTACTTGCCTCCGCGTCGGCGCGCCAACGACGCCGCGAACCTTGCATCACTCAACCAACCTTCGGCGGCGAGCGTGTCGAGCACCGCGTCGATGTCCGCCGCAGCGGGCGTTTGTCCACCCGCGTCAGGACGGCCCAGTTTGCGCATCAATTCGCTGCGACTGTGCTCACGCATGGCAAGCAGCCGCAGCGCCCTGCCCTTCAACGACAATGCGGCCACGCGTGCTACTCCAGACCCGAACAGATTGCCCGCGCCAGCATGCGATCGACGGTTTACTCGCCAGTGGGGTCTGCTGCCGACTGCATCGTCGGCACGCCGAGCTGGGCGCGCACCGTATTCTCGATCTCACGTGCGATGTCCGCGTTCTCCTTGAGAAATTCACGGGCGTTGTCTTTACCCTGGCCGATTTTTTCACCCTTGTATGCATACCAGGCGCCGGACTTGTCGACCACCTTGGCGACCACGCCGAGGTCGATGATCTCGCCTTCCCGGGAAATGCCTTCACCGTACAGAATATCGAATTCCGCCTGCTTGAACGGCGGGGCGACCTTGTTCTTGACGACTTTCACCCGGGTTTCCGATCCGACGACTTCCTCGCCCTTCTTGATCGCACCGATGCGGCGAATGTCCAGACGCACCGACGCGTAGAACTTGAGGGCGTTGCCCCCGGTCGTCGTTTCCGGGTTACCGAACATGACTCCGATTTTCATGCGGATCTGATTGATGAAAATGACCAGACAATTGGTGCGCTTGATCGTACCTGTGAGCTTGCGAAGGGCCTGACTCATGAGCCGCGCCTGCAAGCCGGGCAGGGAATCGCCCATTTCGCCTTCGATTTCCGCCTTGGGCGTCAACGCTGCCACCGAGTCGATCACGATCAGATCGACGGACCCGGAGCGAACCAAGGCATCAGCGATTTCGAGCGCCTGTTCCCCCGTATCGGGCTGGGAAATCAGAAGATCCTGCAGGTTGACACCGAGCTTTTGCGCGTACTGCGCATCCAGCGCGTGCTCAGCGTCGATGAAGGCGCACACACCTCCGAGCTTCTGCATTTCCGCGATGACCTGGAGAGTCAACGTGGTTTTGCCAGAGGACTCCGGGCCATAGATTTCGACCACCCGGCCACGTGGCAATCCACCGACCCCCAGAGCGACGTCGAGGCCGAGCGAGCCAGTGGACACCACCTGGATGTCCTCCACCACCTCGCCCTCGCCGAGCCGCATGATCGAGCCCTTGCCGAACTGCTTCTCGATCTGCGCCAGCGCTGCGGCCAGCGCCTTGGCTTTTTCCGCGTTCACCATGGTCTTGCCCTGTTCCATTTGAGTCAGCCCCGCTTCGTGTGACATTGAAGGGGAACTGTATCACATGACTGTATGGAAATACAGGCAAGACACGTGGGTGGGGCACCGCATCATGTCGTGTCCGTGGCAGCGCGGCGCAGGCGATCGCGCACGGCATCCCATGCTGGATCGCCCGGCAGACGCTCGACCCAAATGGCGTCGAGCCCGCGGCCATCGAGATCACGCAAGGCAGCGTACAGGTGGTGGGCATACCCTTCGGCGTCCGACGGCGCCTGGATCCATATTCCGCGCGGATCGGCAAGCGGCGCCGGGCGTGGCGCCAGCACGCCGACTGCCCCCGCGGGCTTCCATCGGGCATCGATGGCCGCCGCGGCCGCCAATCGCAGCGGCGTGCGTGGCGCGTAGTGCGAGGCCAGCGCGCCAGGGACTCGTGGCGCCGACTCCAGCGGACGCGCGAGGAGATCCTCGGCCGCGCAGTCCAGCACGTCGGCCAGGGCTTGTGCGGATATGCCTCCCGGTCGCAGCACGCGTGGCGGACGTCCCGGCTGGGAACAATCGACGATCGTGCTTTCGATCCCTACAGCGCAGGGGCCGCCGTCGAGCACCATCGCGACCGCATCCCCGAGTTCGGCACGCACATGCGCGGCAGTCGTGGGACTCACGCGTCCGAATCGATTCGCCGACGGCGCGGCGAGTCCACCCTGCCCGGCCTTGAACTCCTTCAGCAAGGCTTGCGCCAATGGATGGTCAGGACAGCGCAACGCAATCGTGTCCTGTCCCCCAGCGCAGGCGTCGGCGACGCCAGGGTTGCGCCGGAGCACCAAGGTGAGGGGACCCGGCCAAAACGCCGCCATCAGGCGCAGCGCATCGGGACTGAGCTCGGAGGCCCACCGCAGCGGGTCGGCATGCCGATGCACATGAACGATGACCGGGTGGTCCGCGGGACGGCCCTTGGCTGCATAGATACGCGCCACCGCAGCGTCGCTCTCCGCGTCGGCAGCCAGCCCGTAAACCGTTTCGGTCGGCAACCCGACAAGCCGGCCTTGCTCGAGCAGACGCACCGCCGCAACGATTTCGGGCAGGTTCACGGCGGCTTCAGTCACCAGCATCGTGCGTCCATGGAGGCGCCTCGAACGGCGCCAGGCCGAGCAGGTCGCAAGCCCGCAATGCCGCCGCGCGCGCCTGGGAACCGACCGCTGCGGTGAAGGTGAGATGCCCCATCTTCCGTGCCCGGCGAGGTTCACGTTTGCCATACAGATGCAGATGCGCGCCCGGCAGCGCCAGCACTGCGTCCCACGCCGGCTCCCTTTGCGCCCCCCGCGCGTCGAACCAGAGGTCACCGAGCAGGTTGAGCATCACCGCAGCGCTGTGCAGACGTGGGGTGACCAGAGGCGCGCCCACCAGCGTGCGCACCTGAAGATCGAATTGCGAAACGTCACAGGAATCGATGGTGTGATGCCCGGAGTTATGCGGCCGCGGCGCCATTTCGTTGGCCACCAGGCTGCCGTCGCCAAGCACGAAAAACTCGACACACAGCACCCCAACGTACGCGAGGCCCTCGGCAATCACGTGCGCCGCCGCGACTGCACGCGTTGCGACGTCGGGGTCGACTGCGCCTTCGCCCGCGAAGCTCGCGAACAAGATCCCGCTTCGGTGCACATTGCACTGCGGTGGCAGGTGGACGCTGGCGCCATCACGACCACGCGCGAGAATGACCGAGATCTCGCTGCGCAGGTCCAACCGCTGTTCCAGCACGCAGGGCACGCCGCCGAGCGCACTCCAGGCAGCGGGAAGATCCCCGGGATGCTCGATACCAACTTGCCCCTTGCCGTCGTACCCCATGCGCGCGGTCTTGAGAATGCCGGGCAACAGTGCGGCATGCGCGGGGTCGGCGGCGGCATCGTGGCTGGCGATCACCGCATGCGCCGCGCACTTCACCCCCACGCGGGTGAACAGCGCCTTTTCCGCGGCCCTGTCCTGGCACACGGCCACGGCCCCCGCGTGAGGGGCGAGCGGCAGGTGCGCGTCCAGCCATTCAAGTGCCTGCGCGGGTACGTTCTCGAACTCAATGGTCACCGCTGCTGCGTTGCGTGCGATGCTGTGCAACCCGTCCCTATCGTCGTACGCGCTCCGCACATGCTGGGTGGTGACCTGCGCTGCTGGCGCATGCGCTTCAGGCTCAAGCACCACGACACCGTAGCCGGCGCGTTGCGCCGCGTGGATGAACATGCGACCGAGCTGACCACCCCCGAGCACGCCAAGTGTGGCGCCGGGCGCGATCCAGGGTTGCGCCGTGTGGGGGTCTCGCATGGCGCCGCCCGTCACAATTCGATCCGCATGGCGGTGGCGGCCGCTGTCTGCGTGGCGCGGAACGCATCCAAACGTTCCTGCAACGCCGGGTCGTGTCTGGCCAGCATCGCAACAGCAAACAATGCCGCGTTGGCAGCCCCGGATTCACCAATGGCGAACGTGGCCACGGGGATGCCTCTGGGCATTTGCACGATGGAATGCAGTGAGTCCTCGCCGCGCAGGTATTTGCTCGGCACCGGAACACCCAGCACAGGAACCGTCGTCTTGGCGGCGAGCATGCCGGGAAGATGCGCGGCACCGCCCGCGCCCGCGATGATCGCTGCCAGACCACGGGCATGCGCGCCCTCCGCATATGCGAACATCGCGTCGGGCATGCGATGCGCCGAGACCACGCGCGCCTCGAACGGCACCGCGAACTGCGCAAGCAGTTCAGCGGCGTGCCGCATGACGTCCCAGTCGGAATTCGATCCCATCACCACGCCGATCAAGGCCATTCTCACTCCCGCAAAAGCTGGAATTCTACGGGGGCCGGTATGCTTTCAGGTATTGCAGCGCGGGAGTGACCCGCGCATCTGCCTGGAGCAACGCCATGATCGACGTAACCATTGCCAATTTCGAAACCGAGGTGGTCGACGCATCGCAAACCCTGCCGGTCCTCGTTGACTTGTGGGCGCCGTGGTGCGGCCCGTGCCGGTCCCTGGGGCCGGTGCTGGAGAAGCTGGAGGCCGCCTACGGTGGCGCGTTCAAACTCGTGAAGGTAAACACCGAGGAAGAGCCTGACCTGGCGACCGCATTCGGCGTGCGCAGCATCCCGATGGTGGTCCTGATGCAGGGTGGTCAACCGGTGGACGGCTTCGTCGGCGCGCTACCCGAAAGTCAGATCCGCCAGTTTCTCGACAAGCATGTCACCGTCGCGGAACCGGACCCTGACACAGCCGCCGCCGCGCCAGCGCCAACCGCTGTGGACGAACTCGAACGTCTCCAGCAGGCGCTGGCGACGAACCCCGCTGATGATGCGGCGCGGGCCGACTACGTGATGCTGCTGCTCGACGGCGGCCGAGAGGATGACGCACGCCGCGCCTTCGAGCCCCTGCTCGGAAAACTCGCCATCGATCGCCGCGCAGCGGCCCTGAAAACATGGCTCGATGCGCTCGACGCGTCGCGGGCATCACCCGCTCAAGAGGCTCTGCGCGCAGCCATCGACACCAATCGCCGCGACTTCAATGCACGTTTCGCGCTCGCGCAGCGTCTGATGGCAGCGCGGCAGTGGACTGCCGCGCTGGACGAACTGCTGGAAATCCTGATGCGCGACAAAACCTGGAACGAGGACGCCGCGCGCAAGGCCTACGTGGCGGTGCTCGAACTGATCACCCCGCGAGCGCCGAAATCTGCTCCCGAAGACCCGCCCGCAATGCCCGACCCGACCCTGGAAGCGTATCGCCGCCGCCTGAGCATGGTCGTGCTCAGCTGAGGGCGCGCCGACGCCGCCGTCACGGCATCAGCCGGCCAGCCGTGCCAGCGCCTCGGCGTATTTGGCGGCCGTGCCCGCGATGATGTCAGCGGGAAGCTCCGGAGCCGGTGCCTGCTTGTTCCAGCCAGGCACGGTTTCGAGCCAGTCCCGCAGAAACTGCTTGTCGAAGCTGGGTGGGGAAATGCCTTCCTTCCACTGCTCAGCCGGCCAGAATCGCGATGAATCCGGAGTGAGTGCTTCATCCATCCAAACGAGCCGTTGCTGCGCGTCAAGGCCGAACTCGAACTTGGTATCGGCCAGGATGATGCCGCGTGCCAGCGCATGCTCGGACGCGCGCCGGTAGATTTCCAGGCTCACATCACGAATCTGCGCGGCGATTTCGACGCCAACGATGCGTGCTACATGACCGAAGTCGATATTCTCGTCGTGCGCACCCAACTCTGCCTTGGTCGCCGGGGTGAAAATCGGATGCGGCAGACGCGCAGCCTGGCGCAGCCCGGCCGGCAGCGAAACGCCGCACACCTTGTGAAGCACCTGATAGTCCTTCCAACCCGAGCCCGCCAGATAGCCGCGCACCACGGCCTCCACCGGCAACGGCTGCAGTCGCTTCACCACCAGTGCGCGTCCACGCACCTGTGCGCGCTCCTCGGGCGCAACCACCGACTCTGGATCGATCCCGGTGAGATGATTCGGAATGAGGTCGGCAAGCAGATCGAACCAGAACGTTGAAATCCCGGTCAAGACCGCACCCTTGCCGGGGATACCCTGCTCCATCACAACGTCGAAGGCCGAGATGCGGTCGGTGGCGATCATCAACAGCTTGTCGTCCCCGACCGCATAGTTGTCGCGGACCTTGCCCCGCGACAGCAATGGGAGGGACTGAATCGAGGTGTTGAGCAGGGTCGTGGTCATGCGCGTCGTGCCTTGTAGGGGAGCGCTCCCATTGTAGGCAGCAAGCGTTTCCGCCAGCTCAGCGCGCGTGCCGACGCGCCTTCACCCCGGCTGCCAGCACATCGATCAGTTCGAGCGACGCATCCCATCCCAGGCATCCGTCGGTGATGCTCTGCCCGTACGTGAGGTGTGCCGGATCGTCCTTGCCAGGGGAGAATTTTTGCGCCCCTGCCTGCAGATGGCTCTCCGCCATCACGCCGAAAATGCAGCGTGCGCCGCCACCGATCTGGCTGGCGATGTCGCGTGCAACATCCAATTGGCGCGCGGGTTGCTTGTCGCTGTTGGCGTGCGAACAGTCAATCATCACGCGGCCATCCAGCTTGGATGCTTCCAACGCCTTGCAAGCCTCTGCGACGCTTGCAGCGTCGTAGTTGGGAGTCTTGCCGCCGCGCAGAATGACGTGTGTGTCCTTGTTGCCCCGCGTCTGGACGATGGCCACCTGTCCGCTTTTGTGCACTGACAGGAACGAATGCTCGCGTCGGGCCGCCTGGATGGCGTCGATGGCGATGCGAAGGTTGCCGTCGGTGCCGTTCTTGAAGCCGATGGGGGCCGAAAGGCCCGATGCCAATTCGCGATGAACCTGGCTTTCGGTGGTGCGGGCACCGATGGCCCCCCAGGAAATGAGGTCACCGATGTATTGAGGAGAAATCACGTCCAGGAACTCGCTGCCAGCTGGCACACCCAGGCGGTTGATGTCGATCAGGACTTCACGCGCAATACGCAGCCCTTCGTCAATGCGGAAGCTCTGGTCCAGGTAAGGGTCGTTGATCAGCCCCTTCCAACCGACGGTGGTGCGTGGCTTTTCAAAATACACGCGCATCACGATCTCGAGCTCCTGCGCATGTTTCCGCCGCTGCTGCGCGAGGCGCTGGGCGTACTCCCGTGCGGCGTCAGGGTCGTGGATCGAACATGGGCCAATGATCAGCAACAGCCGGTCGTCATCGCCATGGATGATGCGATGAATCGCCCGGCGTGTGCCCTGGATCAGCGATTCGAGGGGTGTTCCAGCAATAGGGAAAAAGCGGATGAGGTGTTCGGGCGGTGGAAGCGGCATGACATCCCTTACACGTTGGTCGTCAGTGGCCGACGTTTTCTCGGACGGGGTGGCACGCCCTTCGGGCATGGCTGCGGACGGTTTGGGGCACATCAAGGGCATCTCCTGGTCTGCGGTGAACACGCGACCGGCGAAAAAAAACCGCCGGATTCGCCGGCGGTTTTCTGGGGATTCGATCAATTCAGGCTGAACTCTGCCCTCTCCCTCCGCCGCCGCGGTACGAGAACCAGCAAAAAAACGGGAAGCTGGGAATGGGCATGGTGCTTTGAATAACGTATGAAACTAGTTTAGCCGGGCTTGCTGCCACGCAGCAAGCCCGTTGTGTGGCAGCCACAAAAACGGATCAACTCCCGGACGAGCCGTTGCGACGACTCGACGGCCACATTCGCTGGAGCAGACCGTCGCGGAGCAGGACCTGATGCTGCAGGGCTGCAAGGATGTGCAGTCCGATCAGACCCATCAGGGTGTACGCCACGAACTGGTGCACGTCACCAGCCTCGTGTGCCCACGCGGATCCTCGGGAAGCCAGCGCCGGCAAGGTCATCAGACCGGCCCAATGCACTTGCCAGCCGCGCGCCGAGGCGTTGGCCCAGCCCAGCAATGGCAGCACCAGGAAACCCAGGTACAGCAAATCGTGCACTCCGCGTGCCGCGGTGCGCTGCCAGCCATGGCCGGCCGGCGCTGGCGCCGCTCCCCCGACGATGCGCCACACCAGCCGCAGCGCCATCAGACTCAGGATCAATGTGCCCAGCCCGATATGCAGCGCCACCAGCCCGACGGGTTGGGTATCGCGATGAATATCAGGCATCAGCAGGGCCACCGCGAATTCGGCCGCAATCAGCAGGAAAAGAGCCCAGTGAAAAAAACGGGCTATCGGGTTGTAGACCGCTGGGCGGCGCGAATCGTTGATGGACATGGCGTGTGTTCCGGGTAGTCGTTGTTGTTATCGCTGAACCGCTGCGTCCGGACTCAGCCCGTACCGCCAACCGTGATCCGATCAATGCGCAGGGTCGGCTGACCCACCCCGACCGGGACACTCTGACCTTCCTTGCCACAAGTTCCAACCCCAGGATCCAGTCGCATGTCACGGCCGATCATGCTGACGCGCGTCAGTGCGTCAGGACCGTTGCCGATGAGCGTCGCACCTTTCACCGGATATTGGAGCTTGCCGTTTTCGACCCACCAGGCCTCGCTGGCGGAAAAAACGAACTTGCCGCTGGTGATGTCGACCTGCCCGCCGCCGAAATTCACGGCGTAGAGGCCGCGGTCGAGGCTGGCAACGATCTCATCGGGATCCTTGTCCCCAGCCAGCATGTAGGTGTTGGTCATGCGCGGCAGCGGCACGTGCGCGTAACTTTCGCGACGTGCGTTGCCCGTGACGGGGCGTTTCATCAAGCGTGCGTTCAGCGTGTCCTGCATGAAGCCGACCAGAATGCCGTCCTCGATCAACACGGTTCGCTCGGTCGGGTTGCCTTCGTCGTCGATGTTGAGCGACCCGCGGCGCCGCTCCAGCGTGCCGTCATCGAGCACCGTCACTCCAGGCGCGGCAACGCGCTGTCCCAGACGTCCGGCGAATGCGCTCGAGCCCTTGCGGTTGAAATCGCCTTCCAGCCCGTGGCCGATGGCCTCATGCAACAGAATGCCGGGCCAGCCCGAGCCCAGCACCACGCTCATTTCCCCCGCCGGGGCAGGGCGTGACTCGAGATTGAGCAAGGCCTGGCGCACCGCCTCATCGACGTGCTCGCGCACGGACCGGGTGTCAAATTCGCTGATTGCAAATCGCCCACCACCACCAGAGGAGCCGGTTTCGCGGCGCCCCGCCTGCTCGGCAATCACGGTGACATTGAAACGCACCAGCGGGCGTACATCGGCAGCAAGCCGACCGTCGGCCCGCAGCACCAGCACCACGTCGTACTCTCCAGCCAGACTTGCCATGACCTGTGCGACGCGCGGATCCTTGGCACGCGCCATCGCATCCGCCTGCTTGAGAAGTTCGACCTTGGCCGCGGAATCAAGCGTTGTGAGCGGGTCCACGGCCGGGTACAGGGCGTGTCCGCCCGGCGCATGGCGCGGTGCTCCCAGGCGCACGCGGCCGCGCCCCTGGCGGGCGATGCTGCGCACGGTGGACGCGGCCTCCAGCAGACGCGTCGCGGAAATATCGTCCGAATACGCGAATGCCGTCTTGTCGCCTTCGATGGCGCGAATACCGAAACCCTGCTCGATGCCGAAACTGCCGCTCTTGACCATGCCCTCCTCCAGACTCCATCCTTCGGATCGCGTCGACTGAAGGTAGATGTCAGCATCGTCGAGCCGGTGCTCGAACGCGCTGGCAAGGGCGCGCTGCAAGGTCGATTCATCGATGCCGTAGGGCTCAAGCAGCAGCTGGCGGGCTTGGTCGAGGCGCGCGCGCGCCGGATCAGTGGTCATGGTCATCCTGCCATTGTAGAAAGCTGCGCGCGCCCCGGCTGATGAGGGTCAAAGCGCAGGCGTTGTGGATACGGCGTCGCTCGTGCGGCGTTCATGCAAATGAAACGGTGACGGCCCCTGCATCGATGGTGGACATTGGCCGCGGCACATTCAGTCCGCCACCCAGTCCCCCGACTTGCCGCCGTGCTTCTCCAGCAGGCGCACGCCGTCGATGGTCATGCCGCGGTCGGCGGCCTTGCACATGTCGTAGATGGTGAGCAGCGCGACCTGGACCGCCATCAGCGCTTCCATCTCGACGCCGGTGCGGCCGCGGGTCTGCGCGCGGGCGGTGCATTCCACTGCGCCCGCGTCGGGATCAACGTGAAAGTCGACCGTCACCCGCGTCAGCGCGATCGGGTGGCAAAGCGGAATGAGATCGGCCGTGCGCTTCGCGCCCATGATGCCCGCGATGCGCGCGATACCCAACACGTCTCCCTTGCGGGCGTTGCCGGCCTGGATCAGCGCCAGCGTGGCCGCCTGCATGCGGATGGTGCCAGCCGCCACAGCCACGCGCGCGGTTTCGTCCTTGGCGCCAACATCGACCATGTGGGCCTGGCCGGTGAGGTCGAAGTGGGTCAGCGAAGCGTCAGCCATGCGCGCCTCCTGCCAGTGTTTCGATGGCGTCGCGCAGGCGACGCGCCTCGGCGCGGGCAGCCTGCACGAAATCAGTGCCGTCGCCCGCGTACAGCACGCTTCGCGACGCGTTGATCAGAAAGCGATGGCGGGCGGCGCGCACGGTGGCTTCCAGATCACCTCCCTGTGCCCCGATACCCGGGATGAGCAATGGCGCATCGGGGGCAATGGCGCGGATGCCGGCGATATCGTCCGGGCGCGTCGCCCCCGTGACCAGACCGATCTGACCGTGCCGGTTCCACGGGCCGCACGCCAGCCGCGCCACGCGTTCGAACACGCGCTCGCCGCCTTCGACACGTAGCGACTGGAGGTCTTCGCCGCCAGGATTGGAGGTGCGGCACAAGACGAACAGGCCCCGGTCCGGATGGCCGTCCAGGTAGGGATCCAGCGAATCGGCGCCCATGAAGGGCGACACGGTCAGTGCATCGGCGCCGTAGCGCTCGAACGCTTCCGCGGCGTAGTGGCGGGCGGTAGAGCCGATATCCCCCCGCTTGGCATCCAGAATCACCGGAACACCGGGTGCCGTCCGGTGAATGTGCCGAATGAGCTTCTCGAGTTGCGCCTCGGCGCCCACGGCGGCGAAATGGGCGATCTGCGGCTTGAACGCGCACACGAGATCCGCTGTGGCATCCACGATCGCGGCGCAGAAGTCGTAAAGCCGCGTCGTGTCCCTGGTCCATGGCGCGGGCAGGCGCTCGGGTTCAGGGTCAAGCCCCACGCACAGGCGGCTCGCGTGACGCGACGCCGCGCCCTGCCATTGGTCGATGAAAGTCATGGCTGACATTTTAGGCGGGGGAATCAGCCGCGCCCGCATCCAGCAGGTCGCGCACGGCACACAGATCGAGCCACGCCTTGGCCTTGTCCATCGGCGTACGAAGCAGGTAGGCCGGATGGTAAGTGACGATCACAGGAACGTCGCGGTAGCGCAGGCGCTGCTGGCGCAGACGCCCCACGGGCTCGGTGGAGTTCGTGAGCGCCTGCGCCGCGAAGCGCCCGAGCGCCAGCAGAACGCGGGGGCGCAGCAAGGCGATCTGACGTTGCAGGATGGGGTCGCACTGTGCGACTTCGTCCGGCTCAGGGTTGCGGTTTCCGGGGGGGCGGCACTTGATGACGTTGGCAATGTAAACCGATCGTGCGGGGTCGGCAGCGTTGCGGTCCAGGCCGATCGCGCGCAGCATGTTGTCGAGCAACCTGCCGGCGGCGCCGACGAAAGGCTCACCCATGCGATCTTCATCAGCGCCCGGCGCCTCGCCAACAATCATCAAGGACGCTTCCTTGTTTCCAGCCGAAAACACGGCACGATGCCGCTGAGCGCCGAGCTTGCAAGCCCGACATTGCTCGCTCAGCGCACGCAGCCCGTCAAGGTCCAGTGAATCGATCTGCTGCAGGCGCGACCCCTGCGCGCGCGGTGACGTCGCGGGGGCAGCGTCGGTGGCGGCAGCGTCCGCTGGGGCCACGCCGCGGGCGGCAGCCGACGCAGGAGCCACCCAGCGCGCAGGCGGCGAAGGCGCGTGAGGTGCGAACGAACCAGTCTGTGCAGCGGCTGGCAGCAGGGCAGTCAACTCTCCCGCGCCAAGAGCGCTGCGCAGCACGAAGATCTGTGGGAGACCGAACACCCGCAATGCGGCGAGGCGGGATGGGTCACGCAGGGGATGGGCCATGGAGATGGAACGTGATACCCGGGCTCAATGCCCCAGCCCCGGCGCACGGCGCCGACGCAGCGCTTCGGTCCGCGCCGACATGACGATCGCGTCTTCCTTGCACGCTCGCCCTTCGGCATCGAACGCGGGGTAGTAGTTGCGCCGCCGCGCAACCGGGTGAAAGCCATAGCGCTCATACAGGCGCAGCGCGCGGAGGTTGCTCGGACGCACTTCCAGCCAGACCATGGTCGCGTGATGACACGACGCGGCCCACACCACCGCATCGAGCAAGTCGAGACCGAAACCCTGACCTTGCCGCAGCGGGTCGACCGTGATGTTGAGCAGGTGCATTTCCTCGACCCCGGGCATCGCGACGAAATAGCCGATCATGGCGCCATCGTGATCGAGAAGCACCAGCATTTCATTACCAGCCCCCATCGCATCGGCAAAGTTTCCCCTGGTCCAGGGAAAGTCATAAGCACGCGACTCGATGGCCATGACCGCGTCAAGGTCGTCGAGTCGCATCGCGCGAAAGACCGGCCCCCGCATACCCACGAGACCGTCGCATACAACCCCGGATGGACCGCGCGGCTGGCTCATGACGCAGTCACCGCGCCCTTGGCCAGGCGCGCCTGCTCGCGCTCGGCGCTGGTGAGCGCAACTTTGTCGCGCACATACACGGGACGGGCTTGCGCCGCGGGGACGGCCTCGCCGCGGCAAAACGCGTCCAGGGCCAGCGCGGCGACGGCCATCGCACCGGGGCCCACTTCCTGCGCTTGCACGAGCAAAGGCTGCCAGGCGTCGGGAAGTGCAGCCACCAAGGCGTCGCGATGTTGCATCCACGCGTTGCCGCACAGCGCCAGCGCGCCGGGTTGCGCACCCAGCATGTCCACCCATGCGACAGCTGCTCCCGCCGGCGGATCGACGCGAGCGTCACTGCGCAAGGACCAGCCTGATACCCGGCCCTGGCGCGGTTCCCGGGCCGCCAGCGCCCAGTACAACTCGCCCATGCGCGCGTCGTTCGCAACCAGCACCGATGGCACGTCGGTCGTCGCCGAGGCCGCTACCGCAAGCAATGTATGCACCGGCACCACCGGCACTCCGAGACCGAATCCGAGACCCTGCGCCGCCGTGCACGCCGCGCGTAACCCGGTGAACGCACCGGGACCGGCGCCAAATCCGATCAACCCCACGTCGGGCAGGGCGAGTCCGGCCTCCCCCAGTATCTCCTGCACCAGCGGCAACAGGCGAGCCGAGGCACGCGCACCGCCAGGCTCGATGCGAGAGATCGCCCGCGTTTCGGTGACCAGGGCCACCGAAATCCATTCGGTGCTGGTATCGAAGGCGAGCACGACGGGCTGACTGGACGCGGACATCATGCGAGCGTGGATTCGTGGAAAGCGTGTCGTCGGCATGAAAAGCGCGGAACACGGCGACGCCATGCGGGGAATCGGTGCCGTTTCCGCCGGAGTTTACCTGCCAACGGATCGCGCGGTGCCACTGTCGCCCCATCCTTGCCAGCTCCGCACATGCCATCGGCATGCTTGCGTGGGCTAGCATCGGACGTGTTCACTCCGGTCACCAAGATGCCTCGATCCGAACTCTCCGTCGCAGGCCGTGGGCGCCGCAACGCCTGCCGGCTGCTCGCCGGCGGCGCGGTGGCTGCCGTCGGTCAGTTCGCGCAGGCCGCGCCGCGCCTGCCCGCCCACCTTGCAGCAGCGCTGGAACAGGCGCGCATCCCCGCATCGGCATGCAGTTTCGTGCTTCAGGATCTCGACGACCCCCGCCAGGCATGCACCTTCAATGCCGATACGCCGAGAAACCCGGCCTCGGTCCTCAAGCTCATACCCACCTATGTCGCGCTCAACGCGCTCGGACCAGCGTATCGCTGGAAGACCCCGGTTTACGCGCTGGGAGCGCTTCGCGCCGGCGTGCTGTCGGGTGATCTGGGGTTCGCTGGCAGCGGCGACCCACACCTGATGGCGGACGACATCAGAACCATCCTGCGCCGACTGCGCGCGATGGGACTGCGCATGATCGACGGCAATGTGCGCATCGATCGCAGTGCATTCGCGCTCAATGCCCACGATCCAGCCACTTTTGACGGCGACGGCCTCGCGGCATACAACGTCGGCCCCGACGCCTTCCTGGTGAACTTCGGTGCCGTGCGATTGACCTTTGCACCCGGCATCACCCCGGGCACCGTCGCAGTCGACGTCGACCCCCCCCTGGCGGGCTTCAGCGTCAACCAGCCACCGCGGGCCGCGGCGCACACCTGTGGCGACTGGAAAGCGCGCCTGCAACCCGACTTCACCAACGAGCTCGCCCCGCGGTTTGCCGGCAGCTATGCGACCAGCTGCGGCGCGCAGACCTGGAACCTCACGGCCGACATGGCTCCAGACGCCTACCTGCAGGCGCTGTTCGGCGCTCTTCTCAGCCAGGTGGGCATTGCATGGGAGGGGCGCGTGGTCGCGGGGCGGATACCGCAGGGTGCAACCCCGCTGACGACTTGGGAGTCCGATCCGATGGCGCTGATCGTTCGCGACATCAACAAGTTCAGCAACAACGTCATGGCCCAGCAGGTGTTTCTGACTCTGGCGCTGCAAGCGGGCGCGATTCCAGCCGATTTCACCAACGCCGCCGCCACCACCCGGACCTGGCTCGATGCGCACGGCCTCGCGATGCCGGCGCTCGTGCTCGACAACGGCTGCGGCCTGTCGCGCACGGCACGGATCGCGGCCGGGGACGTCAACCGCTTGCTGCGTGCGGCTTGGGCCGGGCCGGTCATGCCCGAATTCGTGGCTTCGCTGCCGCTGGCGGGTGAGGACGGCACCCTGGCGCGGCGTTTCGCCGGCACCCCGGACGCCGGTATGGTGCGAGCAAAAACCGGAACCTTGCGCGATGTTCTGTCCCTGGCTGGCTACGTCCTCACCCCAAACGGACGCCATCGGACCGTGGTGGCGATGATCAATCATCCGCGCGCACTCGACGGCTGGGCTGCAATCGACGTGCTGTTGTCGCTGGCGCGAGCGCCGGACTGGCCCACCGGTGCCGGGACTGCCTAGAATCCGGGCAACGGCCCCGGTTCAATGCGGGCCCTCAACAATCCAGAGGAGACCGCGATGCGCATCCTGATCGCTGAAGACGACCAGATCCTGGCCGATGGGCTGACCCGTTCCCTGCGTGCGAGTCACTACGCCGTGGACCAGGTCGGTGATGGCGTCGTTGCCGACAGCGCCCTGCAAACCGGCGAATTCGATCTCCTCATCCTCGACCTCGGCCTGCCGCGGCTATCGGGCTTCGAAGTCCTGCGGCGCCTGCGCGGCAGAGGCAACATGCTCCCCGTCCTCGTCCTGACGGCCGCCGACAACACCGAGGACAAGGTGCGCGGCCTGGATCTTGGAGCCGATGATTACATGGCCAAGCCGTTCGATCTCGCCGAGCTCGAGGCACGCGTGCGAGCCCTCACCCGGCGTGGCATGGGCGGCGCCAGCTCGGTCATCCGGCATGGTCCACTCAGCGTGGACCTGTCCGGACGGGTGGTGATGCTTGATGACAAGGTCGTCGACCTGTCCGCGCGCGAACTGGCCCTGCTTGAGGTCCTGCTGCAGCGCAGCGGCAGACTGGTCAGCAAGGACCAGTTGGTCGACCACCTGTGCGTGTGGGGGGAGGAAGTCAGCACCAACGCGATCGAGGTGTACATCCATCGACTGCGCAAGAAGATCGAGGTCGGGCCGGTTCACATCGCCACGGTACGAGGTCTTGGCTACTGCCTCGAGAAGATCCCCGGCCCGCCCCAGCAGGCCGCGTGATGCGGGATTGAACCATGATGACATGCTCCGCGCCTGAATCAGGCTGCGTGTGAACGCCAACACCGCGCCGAACCGGCAACCGCCCTTGCGTCGGAAGCGGCAGCGATCGCTGTTCGGCGAAATCCTCGATTGGATGCTCGTGCCACTGTTGCTGGTGTGGCCGCTATCCATCGGCATTACCTTCCTGGTCGCGCAGACGGTCGCATCCAAACCGTTCGACCGCGTCTTGACGCATCGAGTCACGCGAATCGCCGATCTGGTTCGGACCGATCCGGCCGATGTGGCAGGCCAACTGCGCATGCTCCGGGACAGCGACCTGCGCACCGATACGAAACCTGGCCTCATCCAGGTGCGAGCCGCCGACGGACGCATCATTGCCGGCGATCCCTCGCTGCCGCCGCCGTCCCCGGAGCCTGCACGCAATGCGAAGATCCATCTCCGCGACGCCACCGTTGGCGACAACAGCCTGCGCATCGGATCGCTGTGGCTGTGGCCGTCGGTCGGTGCGCCCCCGATGCTGATCCAGGTCGCGGAGACCCGGGCGCAGCGATGGGCACTGGCGCGCGACATCATGCGTGGCGTCATTCTTCCGCAGTTCGTCCTGGTCCCGATTTCCATTCTCCTGGTCTGGTTCGGACTTGGCCAGGGCATCATTCCGATCGACGACCTTCAGGCGCGCATCCGCCGGCGGCGCCCCGATGACCTCAGTCCGATCGATCAACGCGACGCACCCGAGGAAATCGCTCCCCTCGTCGACTCCATCAACGGCCTGCTCGGCCGCCTGGAGCATTCGATCCAAACCCAGAAGCGCTTCATCGCCGACGCCGCGCACCAACTCAAAACCCCGCTGGCCGGACTGCGGATGCAGTCGGAGCTGGCACAGCGCGAAACCGACCCTGAGCAGTTCCATCTCCATTTGCGACAAATCGCAATTTCGGTGAATCGCACGACGCGCCTGGTCAATCAGCTGCTCGCGCTCGCCAGGGCCGAAAACCAAGGCATCGCAGCGCAAGGCGCAGACCGCCTGCTCGACCTGCGGCAACCTGTCCGCGACGCCGTACAGGACCTGGCGCCTCTTGCCCTTGGCAAGGGACAGGAGCTCGAATTCGACGCTCCCGAGACCCCGCTGCGGATCAGCGGAAACGCACTGTTGCTGCAGGAACTGACCAAGAACCTGCTTGACAATGCGATTGTCTACACACCGCGTGGAGGAAGCCTCGCGGTGCGGCTACGCATCGTGCCGGGAGGCGTCGAACTTGCCGTCGAAGACAGCGGGCTGGGCATTGCAGCGGCAGACCGGGAGCTCGTATTCGAGCCTTTCTACCGGGTACTCGGGACCGGCATTGACGGTAGCGGCCTGGGTCTGTCGATCGTGCAGGAAATTGCGCGCCAACACGGCGCGACGATCGAGATCGGGGCCAACCCCGCGTGCGAGGGCAAGGACATGCCCGGGCTGGTGGTACGCGTCCGGTTCGACACCACCGCATCCGACCGTACCCCTGAACCAGCGCGCAATGCGTGGCCCCCTTGATCTGCCGTCAACCCTCGCCAGCTGGTGGCGCCCGCTTGCGCGCTGGTGCAGGCACCTTGGCCGCCGCCTTCCCTCCCTTTGGCGCGGATTTGCGCGCCGCTTTCGCCGCTGGAGCAGCCGCCTTCGGGGATGCCTTCGCGGCCGCCTTTGCGGCAGCGCCAGGCCTGGGCGCAAATTCGAACCCCACTTTTCCATCCTCCTGCCGCACGAGAAAAGCCTTGAACTTGCGGCGCGTGCGGGAAGACACAAACCCATCGAGCAGATCGGTTCGACCTTCATGCAGGAGCTTTTGCATCTGCGCACGCTCCACCGGCTGCTGCAGGATGATCTTGCCGCTACGGAACTCGCAGGACGGTGCTTCGCCCACGCTGCGCTCGCAGACATAGGAACTTCCCGCTTCAAACACCTGCGCCCCGCATTTGGGGCAGGGACCCAATGGCTCCTGGGCGCTGAAGTCGGGTGCCTCGCCACCCTCGGCCTGAGACGCCTGCCCAAAGTCGAATTCGAGCTTCCACTGGCCCGCATCACCGTCCCGGGCAAGCTTGAGCTCGGCAGCGAACGGGCGCCCCATCTTGCTGCGGAAACCTGTCAGCGGCCCCAGCTGTTTCGTCGCCAGCAGCGTCTCGACCTCCTGAAGCTCGAAGCTGCGACCGCCCGGGTGCTTGCCAATCGAAAAGTCACACTGCGTGCAGGCGTAGCGATGGTAATTTTCCTTGACGACGCCGCCGCAATTCGGACATGGTGTGGCCATCGTGGCATAGTCGCCCGGCACGCTGTCGCGGTCGAACTCCTTGGCGCGCCGCACGATCGTTTCGGTCATGTGCGCGATTTCCTGCATGAACGCATCGCGCTGCATATGCCCGCGCTCCATTTGCGCGAGCTTGTGTTCCCATTCCCCCGTGAGCTCGGGCTTGGTCAACTCCTCGACGCCAAGGCCGCGAAGCAGGGTCATCAGCTGGACCGCCTTGGCGGTCGGCACCAGCTCACGTCCCTCGCGGACCATATAGGTCTCCGCGATCAACCCTTCGATGATGCTCGACCGTGTCGCCGGCGTCCCCAGTCCCTTGCCCGCCATTGCCTCCGCGTACTCTTCGTCGTCGACCATCTTGCCGGCGTTTTCCATCGCGCTGAGCAACGTGGCTTCGGTGTAGCGCGCCGGCGGGCGCGTCTTGTGCTCCAGCAGGTCGACGGCATCGGCCTGCACCCGTTCGCCTTCGCCCACCGCCACGAGGTTGGCTTCCTCGCCCTGCTGCGCGCGTCCGTAGATCTCCAGCCATCCAGGGTTCACGAGGACGCGGCCTTCGGTACGGAATGGATGCTCGCCGATGCGGCTGACACGGGTCGTGACGAGAAACTCGGCCGAGGGGTAGAACACGGCAAGAAACCGCCGCGCCACCATGTCATACAACTTGGCCTCGGCATCCGACAAAGCCTTCGGAACCTGGTTGGTTGGAATGATCGCGAAGTGGTCCGACACGCGCGCGTTGTCGAACACGCGCTTGGTCGGCTTCACGTAGCCGCGCGCAAGCGCGCTGGCGGCGAACCCGGACAGCACACCGCCCCCATCGGCCATCACCTGCAGGTTGTCGCGCACCACGGCGACGTAATCCTCCGGCAGATGCCGGGAATCGGTTCGGGGATAGGTGAGCGCCTTGTGCTTTTCGTACAGGGCCTGGGCAAGCGCCAAGGTGGTCTTGGCTGAAAACCCGAAACGGGAGTTGGCCTCACGCTGCAAGGTGGTGAGATCGAACAGGGCTGGCGACGCCTGGGTCGCAGGCTTGGACTCGTCGTGCACCTCCGCATGGCCGCCGTGGCACATCGCCACGATCGCCTCCGCCTGCGCGCGGTCCCACAAGCGGTCGGCGCGACGGTCCGTATCGTCGGCATCCTTCTTGAATCCGGGATCGAACCACTTGCCGACGTAGGTTCCCGCACTCGCCCCGAACGTGGCCTGGACCTCGTAGTAGGGGCGCGCCACGTGCCGACGAATCTGTTCCTCGCGTGCCACCACGACGGACAGGGTCGGCGTCTGCACCCGCCCCACCGGGGTCAGGAAAAATCCGCCATCGCGCGAGTTGAATGCCGTCATCGCCCGCGTGCCGTTGATGCCGACGAGCCAGTCCGCCTCGCTACGACAGCGCGCGGCCGCGGCCAGCGGCTGCATGTCGGCGTCGGCGCGCAAATGCGCGAAACCGTCGCGGATCGCCTGCGGCGTCATCGACTGGAGCCAAAGCCGGTGCACGGGCTGTTTCGCCCCCGCGTATTGCTGGATCAAGCGAAAGATCAATTCACCTTCGCGCCCGGCATCGCAGGCGTTGACCACGGCAGTGATGTCACGTCGCTTGAGCAGTTTGACGATTGCCCCCAGGCGCGAGCGAGTTTTCTCGATGGGCTTGAGATCGAAATGCGGCGGCACCACAGGCAAATGGGCGAAGCTCCACTTGCCACGCTTGACTTCGTAATCGTCCGGGGCGCCAATCTCGACAAGGTGGCCCACCGCCGACGTGACGACGTGCGAAGGGCCTTCGAAATATTCATCCGACTTGTCAAATTTGCCCTCGGTCGCAGTGAGCGCGCGCACGATATCCTGCGCGACACTGGGTTTTTCGGCGATGACCAGGGTTTTGCTCATGGTGTTTCAGATGACTCCAGGTGAAACATGCAACGGCACAACTTAGAATTTCGATGACGCGCGATGCGATTTGCGGGTTGCCGGGCAGGAATCGGCTGCGGCTCCTTTTTTTACTTTAACCAGTTTCGTGACTGCCTTGAATCCGCCGCCCTCAAACAGCAAGCACACACCCCGGACGGCAGTGCGTACATCGCCGGTCCATGGCAAGGGCGTGTTCGCGCGAGACACCATCGCCAGTGGCACCCGGATCCTCGAATACCGCGGGGAGCGCATCGCCTGGGACGAGGCGCTGGAGCGCCACCCGCATGACCCCGCCCAACCGAACCACACGTTCTATTTTTCGCTCGAAGACGGCCGCGTCATCGATGCCAGCGTGGGAGGCAACAGTGCGCGCTGGATCAACCATGCCTGCGCGCCGAATTGCGAAGCCCGGGAGGTCGACGGACGTGTATTCATCCACGCGCTGCGTGACCTCAACCCCGGCGAAGAATTGTTTTATGACTATCGCCTCACACTTGACGGACGCCATACAGCCGGGCGCAAGCGCGCGTATGCCTGTCACTGTGGAGCGCCCGATTGCCGCGGCACCATGCTTGCGCCCAAGCGTTGAACGTCACACTGTCCGCCGATGTGGCGCATGCGCATGCGCTGGAACGCGCCCTGGAGCGCGCAGGACACGATTGCGCCGTCGAATGGACCCATGCAACCGCCTCGACAAACGCCGATCTTCTTCAATACGCGCGCCAGGCGAACGGCACGGCCCGGCCGCGCTGCCGCATTGCCGGGCACCAGCATGCCGGCCGCGGGCGGCAGGGACGTCCCTGGCACGATGACCGGACAAGCTTGCTGATGTCACTGGCGTGGCCATTCCCGGTGTCGACAGCCGTTGCCGGGCTCAGCCTGGCGGCGGGAGTCTGGCTGGCGCAGGTGCTACAGGCGCTCGGCGCGCACGATGTACGCCTGAAATGGCCCAATGACGTGCTGCTGCACGGCGGAAAGCTCGCGGGCATCCTGGTTGAATTGGCCGATAACGGGCACGCGCGCTGGGCCGTCATCGGCATCGGCCTCAACCTCTGCCGCCCCGTGGATGTGCCCGGCGCCAGCGGGCTCGACGATTGCGGTGTCAAGGTATCGCGCTGGGACGTCCTCGGCCAGCTTGTCCCGGCCATGCTGGCTGCGCTTCCCGTGTACGCGCAAGCGGGATTCGGGCCTTGGCAAGACGCCTGGAACGCACGACACGCATGGCAGGGAGCCGCGGTGCGCGTGGTGGACGCGAACACCACGCGTGAACGTGGCGTCGCCGTTGGCGCCGATGCCGACGGCTGCCTCATGCTGGATACGCCGGAAGGCCGACGACGGATTGTCAGCGGCGACGTGTCGCTGCGCACGATGCAGGACAATCAGATCCGTTGACGGGCCATCGCCGCGTCCTGGTCCCCCCCATGCTTCGCACTCTGGTTCTCTTGCTGATCTTCGCCAATATCGCGTTCCTCGCCTGGTCGCACGGCTGGCTGCGCGCCGCCGGCATCGGCCCGGCACCCGTCACTGAGCCGCAGCGGCTAAGGCAGCAGATTCATCCCGACGCGCTGGCGCTGCTCCCCGGCGCCGCGTCGGCTGCCTCCGCGGCCCCGTCGGCCTCCGCCGCGGGCCGCGCGCCGCGCGCGGCATCCGCGGCCTCTTCAGCGGCTGCGGCTGCCGCGAACCCGTCAGCCGCGGCGGTGGCATCTTCCGCGCCTGGCCCGTCGGGCGCCGCGATCGCAACCACCGATTGCCTGCAACTAGGCCCCTACGCAAAGGCCAGCGCCGACGTCACCGCGGTGCTGCTGGCCGCCGGCCTCAAACCTGTCGAACGTCATGCGAGCCCTCCGGCCCAGTGGATGGTGCTCGTGGGCCCGCTGCCCGACGCGCGCACCTTGCGGCATCAACTCACCGACCTGCAGCGCATCGGGCTCAAGAGCGCGAGCTTCGCGGCAGTCATCGACCGTCCCCGTTACATGCCGGGAATTTCGCTGGGTGTCTTCAGCACCAAGGCTGCGGCCCGCCAGCAGCTCACGTTCGTGCAAGGCAAGGGGGTCACCGGCGCGCACCTGGTTCAGCGCAATGCCGGCTACGAGGCCACGTATCTGGTGCTCCCAAACCTCGATCCTGCGCAATCGCGGGCGCTGCGCACCATCAACCCTGCCCGTCTGTACAACCACAAGCCGGAAGCCTGCACCGTCGGTTGAGTGCCGCGGTGCGGGCCAGCATCAGGACCGCGCCAGCCAGCTTCGGGCCAGCTCCACCCACAGCGTGGCGCCAAGCGGGATGATGGCATCGTTGAAGTCATAGCTGGGGTTGTGCAGCGTGCACGGCCCAGCGCCGTGACCGGCATGACGGTGGTCGCCGCCGCCGTTGCCGATGATCATGTACGCACCCGGTCGGGCCTCGAGCATGAACGCGAAGTCCTCCGCGCCCATGGACGGTTGAAACGCTCCGACGGACGCCGCGCCGACGATCTCTTCCATGACCCGGCGCGCGAACGCGGTCTCGGCCGCATGGTTCAGCGTGGGTGGGTAATTGCGCCGGAACTCGAACTCGCAAGCCTGGCCGAAGGCCGCAGCCGTGCCGACGGCAATCTCCCGCATGCGCTGCTCGATCATGTCGAGAACCTCGGTGCGGAAGGTCCGCACCGTGCCACAAACCTCGACGCTGTCGGGCACGACGTTGGTTGCTTCACCGGCGTGGATCATCGTGACAGAGATGACGCCCGTATCGAACGGATCCTTGTCCCGGCTGATCACGGACTGGAATGCCTGCACGATCTGGCAGGCCACCGGGATCGGATCGCGGCCGAGATGCGGCATGGCGGCATGGCTTCCCTTGCCTTGAATCACGAGACGGAACTCGTTGCTCGATGCCATCACCGGCCCCGCGCTGACAGCAAAACGGCCAACCTCGATGCCCGGCCAATTGTGCATGCCGAACACGGCATCGACCGGAAAACGCTCGAACAATCCGTCCTTGATCATTTCGCGCGCGCCGGCACCACCTTCCTCGCCCGGCTGGAAAATACAGACCACCCGTCCGACGAAATCGCGGTGGTGGGCCAAGTGGTGCGCCGCCGCCAGCAGCATCGCCGTGTGCCCGTCGTGTCCGCAGCCATGCATTCGCCCCGGCACCCGACTGGCATGGGGGAACGAATTTTTCTCGGTCATTGGAAGCGCGTCCATATCGGCGCGTAAACCCACGCTTCCGCCATGGCCGCCTTGCCCCTCAATGACCCCCACGACACCGGTGCCACCAAGGCCTCGGTGCACCTCCACCCCCCAGGAGGAAAGCAGATCAGCGACCACTTCCGCGGTCCGGAACTCCTCAAATCGGAGCTCGGGGTTCGCATGCAAATCCCGACGCACCCCGGCAAAGCGCGCCGATTCGGCGGCAATCGAGTCGATGATCTTCATGTGTCGCATGTCCTTTTTCGTACCGCATCAGGGTCTTGCGAACCATTGTGCCTCATCCCTCAGGAGCGTGTAGCTCCGAGGATTTCGACACATCGGTGTGCATCGTCCGTACACTGGAGCGATCTCGGGGAACCCCGGCATTTTCTGATTTTCACGCATGGATGCGACCACCACCGTCGTTCGTGCCGCCTGTCCGCACGACTGCCCTGACACATGCGCATTGCTCGTCGAGGTACGCGACGGCGTCGCGGTGTCGGTGCGCGGCGATCCCGATCATGCCCCCACGGATGGCGTGCTGTGCGCCAAGGTGGCCCGCTACACCGAGCGCGTCAACCATCCCGATCGAGTGCTCCAGCCCTTGCGGCGCTGCGGCCCCAAGGGCAGCGGCAGGTTCGAGCCTGTGCCCTGGGACGTCGCGCTCGACGCCATTGCCACGCGGCTCCGGGATATCGCCGCGCGCGACCCGCTTGCCATCCTCCCCTACAGCTACGCGGGCACCATGGGACTGGTCCAGGGGGAGAGCATGGCAGCACGCTTCTTCCATCGCCTGGGCGCGAGCGAACTTGACCGCACCATTTGTTCAGCGGCAGGGTTCGCAGGACTCGAGCTGGTGCTCGGTGCCGCGCTCGGCATGGACGTCGAAGCGTTCGAGCAAAGCCGGCTGATCGTGATCTGGGGCAGCAACAGCATCACCAGCAACCTGCATTTCTGGCGCATCGCCCAGCGCGCCAAGCGTGCGGGCGCACGGCTGTGGTGCATCGACCCGTGGCGCAACGACACCGCCGACAAATGCCATGACCACCTGCAGTTGCGCCCCGGCACGGACGCCGCACTGGCCTACGCCTTGATGCATGCACTGATCGAGCACGACCAGCTCGACCATGACTATATCGCCCGGCATACCCTCGGCTTTGCGGCCCTGCGCGAGCGCGCCCTCGCCTGGCCCCCGGAACGGGCCGCCGCGCTGTGCGGCGTTCCTGCCGCCCAGATCCGCGCCCTGGCCTGGGACCTGGGGTCGATCCAACCAGCGGCGATCCGGCTCAATTACGGCATGCAGCGTGTGCGCGGCGGCGCCGATGCGGTGCGCGCCATCGCCTGCCTGCCAGCTTTGCTGGGGGCGTGGCGCCACCCGGCAGGTGGACTGCTCCTGTCGAGTTCCGGCCACTTCGGCGTCGATGTCGACGCCCTGGAGCGACCATCACTGCGTGGCCCCCTGGCAACACGGCGGGTGAATATGTCGACCATCGGAGCAGCGCTGCTGCACCCGGGTGACCCAGCATTCGGACCGCGGATCGACGCCATGGTGGTCTACAACAGCAATCCAATGGCTGTCGCACCCGATTCGGGCAGCGTGCAGCGTGGCCTGGCACGCGATGAGCTTTTTACTGTCGTACTCGAGCATTTCCGCACCGATACGGCCGACTACGCAGACTACATCCTGCCGGCAACGACGCAGCTCGAACATTTCGACGTGCACAAGTCCTACGGCCACCGCTACTGGCTTGTCAACAATCCTGCCATCGCCCCGCGGGGTGAGGCCTTGCCGAACAGCGAGATTTTCCGCCGGCTGGCGGCGCGAATGGGTTTCAGCGAGCCATGTTTCTCCGAGTCCGACGAGGAGATCGCCGCGCAAGCCATCGCCGACGACCAGCGCAACGCCGGCATCGACTTCGCCGGCCTGCGCGCGCAGGGCTGGCGCAAGCTCGCCGGCCCCGCTGCCCCCTTTGCCGAAGGCGGCTTTCCCACACCCTCGGGCCGCTGCGAGTTCACCTCCGAGCGTGCCGCCGAGGCCGGCCACGACAGCCTGCCCGCGGTGATTCTTCCCTACGAGTGTGCCGAAACACAGCCAGATCTGGCAGCCCGCTACCCCTTGTCCATGATTTCGCCGCCGGCGCGCAACGTTCTCAACTCAACGTTCGTGAACATTGCAACCTTGCAAGCCGGAGAGCCCGAGCCGACACTGCTCCTGCACCCACTGGACGCTGCGGCACGGGGCATCGCCGACGGCGCAATGGTGCGCAGCTTCAATGATCGTGGCAGCTATCCCTGCCGTGCCCGCGTCAGCGACCGTACCCGCCAAGGCCAGGTCGTGGCCTTCGGCGTTTGGTGGCGCAAACTCTCCCCCGGTGGGGTCAACGTCAACGAACTCACCCACCAGCGCCTGACCGAGCTCGGCGCCGGCCCCTGCTTCTACGACTGTCTGGTCGAGGTCACGCCGGTCTGAGACCAACAGCGCGCCGACCCTTGCCTTGGCTTGCTCGGCGCCGGTACGCCGCCGGGATCAGACGCCCGCCGCCTGCAGCGACCGCAGGAAGGCATCCGCATTCTCGTCGCCGACCACGCGTCCCACTTCCTTGCCATGACGGAAGAAAATGATGCCTGGCGGCCCGAACAAAGAGAATCGCTTGAGCAAGGCTTTGTCGTTCGCATTGTCGGCGGTGACGTCCGCCTGTAGCAGCGTCATCGTCGCCATGCGGGCAGCCACGCGCGGATCGGGAAACGTGAAACGCTCCATTTCCTTGCACGACACGCACCAGTCGGCATAGAAGTCGAGCATGACCGTGCCATCACGCACTGCGAGCGCATGATCGAGTTCCGCGCTGTCATGCACACGGGTGAATACTGGTCCAGTGTGCGCGCTGGCCATGGCTGCGCCGGTCGCGCCCAGTCCCTGCAACGGCTGCAGCACGTCCCTGTTGCCGGCTGCCAACCCAACCATCAACGCTGCGCCGGCCATCGCCATGACCACGCCCACACCTTTGAAAACGCGTTGCCACCCCGAGACCGGGTCGGGAAGGCGGTCAAAGGTATGCAGGAAGGTCGCGCTCACGATCAGCAACAGGGCCCAGGCCAGCATCAGTAGCCAAGCTGGAAGCACGGGTGTGATCATGTACAGCGCGGTCGCAAGCAGAAGCACACCGAAGAAGGCCTTGACACCATCCATCCACCCCCCCGCGCGTGGCAACAGCGCCCCGGCCCCGAAACCGACCGCCAGCAGCGGCACGCTCATTCCCGCGGCGAGGGAAAACAACGCCACACCGCCGATCAGCGCATTTCCGGTTCGACTGATGTAAAGCAGTGCCCCTGCCAGCGGCGCGGCGACGCAGGGCCCGACGATGAGGGCGGAAAGCCCCCCCATCAGAAACACTCCCGCGATGCGCCCGCCCTGCAACCGCCCCGACTGACCCGAGAGACGGCTCTGAATGCTCGCCGGCATCTGCAGCTCATAAAAACCGAACATCGAGAACGACAGTAGCACCAGCATGGCTGCAAAACCAGTTAGCACCCAAGGGTTTTGCAGCGCGGCCGAGAGCCCTTCGCCGAGCAATCCGGCAGCAATTCCGAACACCGTATAGACCAGTGCCATGCCCAGGGAGTAGCTCGCTGCGAGCATGAGGCCGCGGGCGCGCGAAACGCGTTCACCGTGTCCAACGATGATGCTGGAAAGAATCGGAATCATCGGCAGCACGCACGGGGTAAACGCCAGCAGCAATCCGAAGAGCAGAAACATGGGCACGATGCGACGCAACGACCCGGCGGCGAGCGCGGCGCCGATACGCGCGCTCTCACCGCTCCCGGCCGCGATCGATCCGCTCGCGGATGGCCGCGGTGCTGCTGCAAGCGGCACCGATGGCGCATCGGCGGGCGCCAGCGCCGCGGTCGGCTTGGCGCCGAGCATGGACTCGATGGCTCCGAGGGCCGAAGTGCTGGGTGGCTCCTGCCCCTCGACTGCAACCTTGCCGGTACCACCAAAGCCCTGCAAGGAAACATCGGCAACCTTGTCGATCGGCGGATAGCACAGGCCCTGATCGGAACATCCCTGGTAAGTCACATGCAACTTGAAGTCAGCCGGCGCAGCGCTGACCGGCAGCGTCACGACCACCTGGTGACGGTAGTGTGCGACCTCATGCCCGAGATTGGCATCAAATTTCTTGTGCGCCGGGGGAAATCCGATCGCCCCCAGTGTGACACCGGTTTCCGCGGGTGTGAAATGAAAGCGCTCCTGATAAAGGTAGTAGCCGTTGGCAATATCAAAGCGCAGCGCGACGGTCCTGGCGTCTCTGACCGCCGCGGTCAGGCGGAAAGCCTCGTCCGGAGACAGAAACTTGCCCTCCTGCGCAGACACCATACCCACCTGCGCCATGCATGAGATGAAGAACAGCCAGCGCAGCCACATCGGCACCGCGCGGCGCAACAATCGGAACAGAGAACACATCGACTTGCACCTTCGGGCAGGAACCCGGGAATGACTGAAATGCCTTGAATATCAGCGATCAACAATATTGTGACACCACCGACCCCATTCGCGCTTGGGGTTGACCCGCGCACCCTGACTTACGCCGCGAATCGCCGCCGCGTGAGCCAACGTGCCACCAGCCATCCACCGGCGAGATAGACCAGCAGAATCGCCAGATGCGCTGGAGCCCGGGCATCCCAGCGCCCGAAGAACAGCGGCCGGATCAGGCTGACCGCGGCGCGCAGAGGCAGCACCTCCGCAAGCGCCTGCAACCAGCGCGGCATCGCCGTGAGTGGGAAATAAATGCCTGACAGGAAGGTCATCGGCGTGACAACCAGAGTGAAGTAATAGGTAAAGAAATCATAGGAACGCGCGAGCGCGTTCACGATCAGGCCCAACGCCGAGAAAACCATTCCAGTCAGCGCCAGCAATGGCAAGGCGAACACCAGCATGGGAGAGCGACTGATGCCGATGATCACGACGACCAGGACCAACGCGACACCGCTGATGAGCGCCTTGGTCGCCGCCCACAACAGCTCGCCCAGCAGGACGTCGTCCAGGCGGGTCGGGGTCAGCAGGATGGCATCCCAGGTCTTTTGCACATGCATACGTGAAAACGCCGAATACAAAGCCTCGAAGCTCGCGGCAATCATGACGCTCATGCTGACGGTTCCCGACGCCAGGAACAGCATGTATGGCACTCCATCGACGCGCCCGACCAACGACCCCACTCCCCAGCCGAACGCCGCCAATGTCAACAGCGGATCGGCGATATTGCCGAGCAGGCTGGGCAAGGCCAGCTTGCGCCAAACGAGGGCGTTGCGTCGCCAGACCGGCCAAAAGCGCAAGCGCGGCGGCGTCGCGCCGATCGTCGCCATCGAATCGTGCGATGCATCAGTCACGCAATTGACGTCCTGTGAGTTTGAGGAATACGTCCTCGAGATTGGCCGCGCGATGCAACACCCGCAGCGCCGCACCCAGCGGATGCAGCGCTGCCAGCAAAGGCACAGCGTCCGAGGTATAGGCAAACACCGTGTCGCCGCTGCGCTCCACCCGCTGCGCGTGCGCCGCGGCCAGCACGGCCGCGGCGTCGAGGCCGTAGCCGTACATTTCGACAACCTCGGGCTCGACGTGACGCGCGATCAGCGCGAGCGGCGCGTCCTCGTCAAGGCGGCGCCCGTGGTCAAGCACCAGCACGCGCTTGCACAAACGCTCCGCTTCGTCCATGAAATGCGTGGTCAGAAGGATGGACTTCCCCATCGCCACCAGCGATTTGAGCCGATCCCACATCAAGTGCCGTGCTTGCGGATCCAGGCCCGTGGTCGGCTCGTCGAGGAAGATGAGATCCGGGTCCTGGATCAGCGCGCGCGCCAGGCTCAAGCGTCGCTTCATGCCTCCAGACAATTCGGCGATGCGCGCGTCGCCACGCCCCTCGAGGGCAGCGAACGCCAGCAATTCAGGAATACGCTTGCGAGCGCTGGTGTCGGACATGCCGAAATACCGGCCATAGACCAACAGGTTTTCCGCCACCGTGAAATCCGGATCGAGGCTGTCGAACTGCGTCACCACGCCGACGCGCATGCGAGCCAGCGGGGCTGCGTCCGGCACAGGATGCCCCATGAGCGCAATGTCGCCCGCGTCCGGCTTTGCCAGCCCCAGGCACAGTCGAATGGTCGTCGTCTTGCCGGCGCCATTCGGCCCGATGATTCCATAGCACTCGCCGGGATGAATCTCAAACCCAAGATCGGCAACGACCCGACTTTTGCCGTAGTACTTGTCCAGGCCACGCACCGTCAACCATGGAGCGCTGCGGCTGTCTGCACATTGCAGCGGTGCAAGATCGGTGGGTTGTGGATGGTGCATCGCGTGCGCGCGGGGCTTGCCTGGGGGATTGCGTCATTGTACGGAACGGTCTCACTTCGGCGGACGCGTCTGTCCGCCGTCGCTCCTCCGATACATATGCATTCCTGCACTGTTTGAACCGGATTTCTGCCTGTCACCTAGACAAAGATGGTGATAAGTTTCTTCAAAGGCATCGATGTTCACGCCCATCGCGAACATCCGGCCAGCCAAAACGTCCGTGGCCAAACCCTCAGATGGCGTGATCTTGGAGCCGCAGGCCGACAAGGGAACCTTGGCGGAGTTGGCCCAAGAAGCACTATCGCGCCCAGAACGCTGGCAGCGGCGCGTCACTCACGCGCGCAAGGCCCGTTCCACCCTAACCTGACGGCAGGGTGTCATGACCGCGATGGGCGCGGTCGCCGCCCTCGAAGGACGCAATCATGATGAACCGACTCAATGGCTTCAGTCAGCCAAACGCATACCAGCCGAACCCGCAAGATCAAAATCCGCCCACCAACCTCGTCCCGCCTGCGGCACCACGCCTGGGCCCCACAGCGCCGCCCCAAACGCCCGCACTTTTGTGGGGATCGGGATTCCCGATGCTGCCGCCGCGCCAGCATCCAGGCGACGGTCAAGGTTGAGTTGCGCATGTAAAAAACCCGGCAACGCCAATGAAAGGGCGTTGCCGGGTCTGGCCGCGGCGGCGTGACACCCACCGCGGCATGCAAGTCGCGCCGGCTTACTCGGCGGACTTGTCTTCTGCGACCGTGGCAGCGGCGTCGGGGCGGTCCACCAACTCGACCAGTGCCATCGGCGCGTTGTCCCCGACCCGATAGCCGAACTTCAGGATACGGGTGTAGCCACCCGGGCGGGCCTTGTAACGCTCGCCGAGTTCACCAAACAGCTTGACCACCGAGTCGCGATCACGCAAACGATCGAACGCCAGGCGACGATTCGCGAGGCTGGGCTTTTTGCCGAGCGTGATGAGGGGCTCGACGACCCGGCGCAATTCCTTGGCCTTCGGCACCGTCGTCTTGATCACCTCGTGGGCGATCAGGGAGTTGGCCATATTACGCAGCATGGCGAGCCGGTGGCTCGAAGTGCGGTTGAGCTTGCGAAGTCCGTGTCCGTGACGCATTGTGCTTTCCTTTGATTATGTTGAGGGCCAGCCGGATCAGGTACTGGCCTTGCACGTGATGGGCACGCAAATGCCCTACGGGTTATGGCGATGTTCGCGCCGGAGATCAGCGACCTTCGAGCTCGGCCGGCGGCCAGCTCTCGAGCTTCATCCCGAGCGTCAGGCCACGCGCGGCCAACACTTCCTTGATCTCATTCAGCGACTTCCGCCCCAGATTCGGCGTCTTCAGCAGTTCCGTCTCGCTGCGCTGGATCAGGTCACCGATGTAGTAGATGTTTTCCGCTTTCAGGCAATTGGCGGAACGCACCGTCAGCTCAAGATCGTCCACCGGACGCAACAGGATCGGGTCAAACTGCTGAGCACTTGCGCCACCACCGGCTTCAAGCGACTTCTCGGCGCCTTCCAGGCTGGCGAACACTGACAGTTGCTCAACCAGGATGCGGGCGGAAGTACGAATCGCCTCTTCGGCGCTGGTGGATCCGTTGGTCTCGATCTCCATGACCAGCTTGTCCAGATCGGTGCGCTGTTCGACACGCGCGTTCTCAACCGCGTAGCTCACGCGGCGAACCGGAGAAAACGAAGCATCAAGGACGATTCGTCCGATGGTCTTGCCGCCTTCCTCGGTAAACCGGCGCAGGTTGCCGGGAACATAGCCCCGCCCCTTTTCGACCTTGATTTGCATGTCGATCTTGCCCTGCTGCGACAGGTGCGCGATGACATGATCGGGGTTGACGATCTCCACGTCGTGCGGGGTCTGGATGTCCGCAGCGGTGACGACGCCTTCACCCTCTTTGCGCAGCGACAACGTGACCTCGTCGCGGTTGTGCAATTTGAACACCACGCCTTTGAGGTTCAGCAGCACGGCAATCACATCTTCCTGAAGCCCGTCGACCACCGAATACTCGTGCAAAACCCCGTTGATACTCACTTCGGTTGGCGCATAGCCCACCAGTGAAGACAACAGTACGCGACGAAGGGCATTGCCCAAGGTGTGGCCGTAGCCACGCTCGAATGGCTCAAGCGTGACCTTCGCGCGCAGCGGGCTGATCGCTTCGACCTGGATGGATTTGGGACGCAACAAGGCAGTTTGCATGACATTCCTCTCAAGACCCTCCGCTCGTTACACGGATAAGGCTGACATGGGAACGGGGGCGCAATGGCGCCCCCGGAAAACCCCTCGGCGCAGCGCCGAAGGGACGTGAATCAACGCGAATACAACTCGACGATCAGCGACTCATTGATGTCGCTGCCAAACTCGTCCCGATCCGGGGTCTTCTTGAATACGCCTTCCATCTTGGATGCGTCGACCTGGACCCACGCCGGGAAGCCATTGCCCTCGGCAAGCTTGAGCGCATCCTGGACGCGCAACTGCTTGCGTGCCTTCTCGCGCACGGCGACGGTCTGTCCCGGCTTCACCAGCGCCGACGGGATGCTCAACACCTCCCCGTTGACCATGATGCCACGGTGACCGACGAGCTGGCGCGCCTCGGCGCGCGTCGACGCGAAACCCATTCGATACACGACGGTGTCAAGACGCGATTCCAGCAATGTCAGCAGGTTGACACCGGTGTTGCCACGGATGGTCTGCGCACGCTCGTAGGTCAGGCGAAACTGGTTTTCCAGCACGCCGTACATGCGTTTGACTTTCTGCTTCTCACGCAACTGCACCGCGTAATCACTCTGACGCGCGCCGGACGTCCGGCCATGCTGACCTGGCTTGGTGTCGAACTTTGCCTTCGACTCGATGCCACGACGCGCACTCTTCAGAAACAGATCCGCGCCTTCGCGCCGGGAGAGCTTGGCCTTGGGGCCTAGATAACGTGCCACTTCGAATTTCCTTGTGTTGAACTGCCGCGACGCACGCCGCGGGAGCTTGAGGGCGATGCCACAAGCAGTGGGCTTTGCGGTTCGAGGACCGCTCGATGTCAATCAGCGCGTGAGCGCGCCCCAATCAGATGCGACGGCGCTTCGGCGGGCGGCAGCCGTTGTGGGGCACCGGCGTGACGTCAGCGATCTGCACGACCTTGATCCCCAGGCCATTGAGCGCGCGCACGGCGGACTCACGACCGGGGCCAGGGCCCTTGATTCGAACCTCGAGTTGCTTGATCCCGCACTCGATTGCCTGACGACCTGCGTTCTCGGCCGCAACCTGCGCCGCAAACGGCGTCGACTTTCGCGAACCCTTGAAACCCTGGCCACCAGACGAGGCCCATGACAGAGCATTGCCCTGACGGTCCGTAATGGTGATGATCGTGTTGTTGAACGACGCGTGCACGTGCGCAATTCCGTCCGCAACATTCTTGCGGACTTTCTTGCGACCACGCTGCGCGGCGCCTTGAGTCGAGCCTTTAGCCATTTATATCGTCCTTGGGTACTTATTTCTTCAGGGCTGCGGCGCCCTTGCGCGGTCCCTTGCGGGTCCGGGCGTTGGTGCGGGTGCGCTGACCGCGCACCGGCAAACCGCGGCGGTGACGCATGCCACGGTAGCAGCCCAGATCCATGAGGCGCTTGATGTTGATCGACACCTCGCGACGCAGATCACCTTCAATCACGAACTGGCCGACCTGCTCACGCACCTTTTCCAGTTCAGCGTCGGAGATGTCCTTCACCTTCTTGGAGTAGGCGACGCCGGCCGCATCGCAAATCTTGCGTGCAGTCGTGCGGCCAATGCCAAAGATCGCGGTCAGGCCGATTTCGGCGTGCTGATGCGGCGGAATGTTGATACCAGCAATACGGGCCATTTGATTCCTCGATTCCGATAAGGCCTATCAACCCTGGCGCTGCTTGTGGCGCGGGTCGGAGCAGATCACGCGAACGATGCCGTTACGACGGATGATCTTGCAATGACGGCACATCTTCTTGATGGACGCACTAACTTTCATCACTTACCTCTTTTATTTGGCACGGAATACGATCCGTGCTCGCGTCAAATCGTAGGGCGTCAGTTCGACGGTAACCTTGTCGCCCGGCAAAATCCGGATGTAGTGCATACGCATCTTCCCGGAAATGTGACCAAGAACCTGATGGCCATTTTCCAGTTTGACACGAAACGTTGCATTCGGAAGATTCTCAAGAATCTCTCCCTGCATCTGGATCACATCGTCCTTCGACATGGAATGACTCCTGGCTCATCGGGGCGTCACGCCACCCTTGAAGTTTGCACGCTTCAAGAGCGCATCGTATTGATGCGACATCGCGTAAGCCTGAACCTGAGCCATGAAATCCATGGTCACAACGACAATGATCATCAGCGATGTCCCGCCGAAGTTAAACGGGACATTGTATTTCAGCACCAGAAACTCTGGCAAAAGACACACCAGCGTGATATACAACGCGCCCGCCAGAGTGAGTCGCATCAGGATCTTGTCGATATAACGCGCCGTCTGATCGCCGGGGCGAATGCCCGGCACGAAACCACCTGACTTCTTGAGGTTGTCAGCGGTTTCACGGCTGTTGAACACCAGTGCAGTGTAGAAGAACGTAAAAAACACGATCGCACCAGCGTACAACGTCACATAGATCGGCTGACCCGGTGACAGGGTTGCGGCAACGTCCTTCAGCCATCCCATGCCCTTCGTCGCGCCGAACCAGTTCACCGCAGTCGCCGGCAGCAGGATGATCGATGAGGCGAAGATCGGCGGGATCACGCCTGACATGTTCACCTTCAAGGGCAGATGCGAGCTCTGCCCGCCGTAGACCTTGTTGCCAACCTGCCGACGCGCATAATTCACCAGAATCTTGCGCTGACCCCGCTCGACGAACACCACAAAGAAGGTTACCGCAGCGACGATCACGAAGACGAACAATGCGACCAGAATACTCATCGCCCCTGTCTGCACCAGCGACAGCAAGCCGCCGAGCGCGTTCGGAAGACCGGAGGCGATGCCGGCGAAAATGATGATCGAAATACCGTTCCCAAGACCACGTTCAGTGATCTGCTCACCGAGCCACATCAGGAACATCGTGCCCGCGGTCAAGCTGACGACAGCGGTCAGCGTGAAACCAAAACCTGGATTCAGCACCAGTCCCTGCTGCGCGCCGAGCGCGACCGAAATGCCGAACGACTGAAACACCGCGAGCAGCAGCGTGAAATAGCGCGTGTACTGGGTGATCTTGCGCTGCCCTGACTGCCCTTCCTTCTTCAGTTGCTCCATCGAAGGAACGACGTAGGTGAGCATCTGCATGATGATCGACGCCGAAATGTACGGCATGATCCCCAGCGCAAACACCGTGAAGCGCGACAGCGCACCTCCAGAGAACATGTTGAACAACCCGAGGATCCCCGCGGCGCTGCCATTGAACAGCTTCTGAAGCTCACCCGGATTGATGCCTGGCACCGGGATGTGCGCGCCGATGCGGAACACAACCAAGCCGCCCAGCAGGAAAATGAGGCGCTTGGTCAAGTCCCCGTATTTTCCACTGCTGAGAGTGCTGGATTGGGTAGCCATGTGCGTTCCCTGCCTCAGACCTGCGCTTCGGCGATTTTGCCGCCCGCCGCTTCAATCGCGGCCCGCGCCCCCGCCGTCACACCGACGCCAGCAACGCTGAACGCGCGCTCGACCGTGCCAGACGCGAAGATCTTTGCGGACAACGCATGCTCCGGGATCAGCCCCGCCGCCTTGAGGCTCAGCAGGTCGACCAGATCGCCCTGCACCTTCGTGAGCTCGGACAGACGGACCTCCGCCTTGAACTTGGCCGTCGGCGACTTGAAACCGCGCTTGGGCAGGCGGCGCTGCAGCGGCATCTGGCCGCCTTCAAAGCCAACCTTGTGATAGCCGCCGGAACGCGACTTCTGTCCCTTGTGACCGCGACCCGCGGTCTTGCCGAGCCCCGAGCCAATACCACGGCCGACGCGCTTGCTGCTATGCGTCGCGCCATCGGCGGGCGCAATCGTGTTGAGTTGCATGATAGTCCCTTTGCTTTCTCGGTCAGGCGCCCTCAGGCGATCACCTTGACCAGGTAATCAACCTTGCGGATCATCCCCCGTACTGCGGGGGTGTCTTCAAGCACACGCTCATCGTTGAGGCGACGCAGCCCAAGACCGCGCACGGTGTCGCGGTGATCGGCGCGCGTGCCGATCACGCTACGCACGAGTTTCACCTTCACTTGCTTCTTGTCTTGCATGACGGACCTCAACCCAGGATATCTTCGACGCGCTTGCCACGCTTCATCGCAATCTCTGCCGGGGTGTTGACCTTGGCGAGACCATCGAGCGTAGCGCGAACCATGTTGTAGGGATTGGTCGAGCCATGGCTCTTGGCAACCACATCGGTAATGCCGACCACTTCGAAAATGGCGCGCATCGGACCACCCGCGATGATCCCGGTGCCCTTGGGCGCAGGGTGCATGCTGACGTCGGACGCGGCATGACTGCCATTCACATGATGATGCAGCGTACCGTCGCGAAGCTTCACGGTGACCATGTTGCGACGCGCCTGGTCCATAGCCTTCTGGACCGCCACAGGCACTTCACGCGCCTTGCCCTTACCCATGCCGACACGGCCATCGCCGTCACCGACCACCGCCAACGCGGCGAAACCGAGGATGCGACCGCCCTTGACGACCTTTGTCACGCGGTTCACCGCAATCATCTTCTCCCGCAGACCGTCATCGCGGCCTTCAGGACTCATCTTTGCTTGGATCTTGGCCATCTCAATCCTCAGAATTTCAGACCGGCTTCACGCGCAGCTTCCGCCAGGGCCTTCACGCGGCCGTGGTACTGGAATCCGCCACGATCGAACGCAACCTGTTCAATCCCGGCAGCACGCGCCTTCTCGGCGATGCGGCGACCCACGATCTGCGCCGCGCCCACATTTCCGCCATGACCTTGCAGCTGTGCACGAACCTCAGCCTCGACCGACGACGCACTCGCCAGCACGCGCTCGCCGGCACCATCGAAAATGGTGGCGTAAATATGCGTGTTCGAACGATGCACGGCCAAACGGGTCACCCCAAGGCGGGAAATGCGCGCACGTGTCGCCTTGGAGCGGCGCTGACGGGCTTGTTTCTTGTTGAACATGTCACAACCCCTTATTTCTTCTTGGTTTCCTTGATCACCACGACCTCGTTGGCGTAGCGGACGCCCTTGCCCTTGTAGGGCTCAGGGGGACGGATGGCGCGAATGTCGGCTGCAACCTGACCAACCAATTGCTTGTCCACGCCCTTGAGCACCAGCTCGGTCGGCGTCGGGGCCTCTGCCTTGATGCCCTCAGGCATGTCGCGGACCACGGGGTGCGAGAAACCCAGCGACAGGTTGAGCTTGTTGCCCTGGACCTGCGCCCGGTAACCGACGCCCACGAGCGTCAGCTTGCGCTCGAAGCCTTTCTCAACGCCCTTGACCATACCGGCGACCAGCGCACGAAAGGTTCCAGAGAGCGCGTGCGCCTCGCGGCTGGCGTCGGCCGGCGCAAACGTGATGGCGCCGTCATTGAGTTCGATCTTGACCTGGGGGTGGATGGCTCGCTCCATACGACCGAGCGCACCCTTGACGGCAATGAGCTCGGGTGTAAGGGTAACCTCAACACCACTGGGGACGGTAACGGGATTTTTGGCGACTCGAGACATGGTCGGCCCTCAATTAAGCGACATAGCAAAGGACCTCGCCGCCGACGCCGACTTGGCGCGCCTTGCGGTCGGTCATCACGCCCTTGGGCGTGGAAACAATGGCCACGCCCAAGCCATTCAACACCTGCGGAATCTCGTCGCGGCCACGATAAACGCGGAGCCCCGGTCGGCTGACCCGCTCGATGCGCTCGATGACGGGGCGGCCCGCATAATATTTGAGGCCGATTTGCAGGTCGGACTTGCTGCCGTCGCGCAGCAGCTCGAAGCCGTCGATATAGCCTTCGTCGACAAGGACCTGCGCGATGGCGGCCTTCAACTTCGACGCAGGCATGCGAACCGTGGCCTTTTCGACCATCTGCGCATTGCGAATGCGCGTCAGCATATCGGCGATGGGATCACTCATGCTCATAGAAATTTCTCCAGTGAGTTCCGTTGGCCGATTTACCAGCTCGACTTGGTGATGCCCGGGATTTCCCCGCGGAACGCCAACTCACGAATCTTGCTTCGCGCCAGTCCAAACTTGCGAAACGTACCGCGGGGACGACCCGTCAAAGCGCAGCGATTGCGCAAACGCGTCGGATTGGCATTGCGCGGCAGTTGCTGCAGTGCGATGCGGGCCGCCATCTGCTCGTCGTGGGACTTGCTCTGGTCGGCAACGATCGCCTCAAGCGCGGCGCGCTTGGCGGCGAATTTCTGCACGAGCTTCTCGCGCTTTTCTTGGCGGTTGATCAGGGACAGCTTAGCCATGGCGATTCTTCAGTTCTTGAAGGGGAAGCGGAATGCGGCGAGCAGCGCCTTGCACTCGTCATCGGTCTTGGCGGTGGTGGTAAAACTGATGTTCAAGCCACGCAACGCGTCGATCTTGTCGTACTCGACTTCCGGGAAAATGATCTGTTCCTTGACGCCCATGTTGTAGTTGCCACGGCCATCGAACGAACGCACCGACACCCCCCGGAAATCACGCACGCGCGGGAGCGCAATCGTGACCAGGCGATCGAGGAATTCATACATCCGCGCGCCGCGCAGGGTCACGGTACAGCCGATCGGCATGTTTTCACGCACCTTGAAAGCGGCAATCGCCTTCCGCGTGCGGGTGACCACGGGGCGCTGGCCGGCAATCTTGGTGAGATCACCCACGGCGTTATCGACCACCTTCTTGTCGGACACCGCCTCCGAAACGCCCATGTTCAGGGTGATCTTGGTCAGGCGAGGAACTTCCATCACCGACTTGTAGCCAAACTTCTCGACGAGGCCGGGAACGACCTTGTCCTTGTAGAACTCTTGCAAGCGCGACATATCTGCCCCTTACACCTTGACCTGTTCGCCACTCGAACGGAACACGCGAACCTTCTTTCCGTCGCCCAGCACCCGTACGCCTACACGGTCAGCCTTGCCGGTTGCCGGGTTGTAGATCGCGACGTTGCTCTGGTGAATCGGCATCTCCTTGGAGACGACGCCGCCCGGCTGGTTGGCCATCGGATTGGGACGGGTGTGGCGCTTGACCATTCCGACCCCCTCGACGAGCAGATGCTCGTCGCCGCTGCGTGCGATCACCTTCGCGCGACGGCCCTTGTCGGAGCCGGTGATGACGACAACTTCGTCACCTTTTTGAATTTTGTTCATGGCTTTCCTCTTACAGCACTTCGGGCGCGAGAGAAACGATCTTCATGAAGCGCTCGGTTCGAAGCTCCCGCGTGACTGGCCCGAAAATGCGGGTGCCGATCGGCTCCAGCTTCGCGTTCAGCAGTACAGCGGCGTTGTTGTCGAACTTGATCAAGGAACCATCGGCGCGACGCACACCCTTGGCGGTGCGCACCACGACGGCGTTGTACACGTCGCCCTTCTTGACGCGACCGCGCGGAGCGGCTTCCTTGATGCTCACCTTGATGATGTCGCCAATGCCGGCGTAACGACGCTTCGAGCCGCCGAGCACCTTGATGCACATGACAGTTTTTGCGCCAGTGTTGTCGGCAACATCCAGCCTAGATTGCATCTGAATCATGGGAAATCCTGGAAATCTGGAGTTCTTTTCCCCAACTTGCGGGCAACATACGCCAGCAGTCTTAGGGCCCGGGAGTGGGTTAATGCGGCGCGTGAAGCGCCGAACTACGTATTCTCTGCTGCGATGCCCTGATTGTCAAGGACGCAGCACAAAAAGCCGCGGCACTGCCGCGGCGGCACGACAACAAACTCAGACGAGGCGCGATTTCTCGACCAACCGCGTCACCACCCACGACTTGGTCTTCGAAATTGGCCGCGACTCAGCGATTTCAACCAGATCACCGAGGTGATACTGACCGTCCTCATCGTGCGCACTGTACTTCTTCGACTGCACGATGTACTTGCCATACAGTTCGTGCTGCACGCGACGCTCGACCAGCACCGTGACGGTCTTGGCGCGCTTGTCACTGACCACACGGCCAGTCAGCACACGGGTCAAACCTTCGGTTGCGGACATCATGCCTCCTGTTTCTGACGGATCAGCGTTCGCACACGCGCGATATCACGACGCACGTTGCGAAGCTGGCTGGTGTTTTGCAGCTGCTGGGTAGCCTTCTGCATGCGCAGACCCATGTGGGCCTTGAGCAGCGCGTCGAGTTCGGTTTGCAGACCCGTCTGGTCCAGTTTGCGCATTTCTTCGAGATTCATGATTCAGCCCTCAGATGCCAAAGCGACGGCCGACGAACATGGTGCGAAACGGAAGCTTCGCCGCAGCCAGTTCGAACGCTTCGCGCGCCAGTTGCTCGGGCACACCATCGATTTCGTACAACACCTTGCCAGGAGTGATTTCCGACACGTAGTACTCGGGGTTGCCTTTACCGTTGCCCATGCGAACTTCGGCTGGCTTGGTCGAAATGGGTTTATCCGGAAACACGCGGATCCAGATCCGCCCACCACGCTTGACATGGCGCGAAATGGCACGTCGTGCTGACTCGATCTGCCGCGCCGTCAGACGGCCACGCGTGATGGCCTTCAGGCCGAACTCACCGAACGCCACCGAGGCGCCGCGCGTGGCAACACCCTTGTTGCGCCCCTTCTGCTCCTTGCGGTACTTGCGCCGCGCGGGTTGCATCATGATTATTCTCCTTGCTTGCCCGGCGCCACGGCGTCGGATCTGCTGACTTTACGCACCCGCTTGTCGCCTGGTGCTCCGCCCGGCGCTCCGCCCGGCGCTCCGCCCGGCGCTGCGCCAGGCGCACCACGGCCGCGACGCGGCGCACCACGGTCATCGCGACGTGCGCGACGCTCGGGCTCGGCAGCCGCCTCGGCCGCCTTCTGCGCCGCGGCACCCCGACCCAGGGTGTCGCCTTTGTAGACCCACACCTTCACGCCAATCACGCCGTAGGTGGTCTTGGCCTCGGAAAAACCGTAATCGATGTCCGCGCGCAGCGTCTGGAGGGGAACGCGACCCTCGCGATACCACTCGGTCCGCGCGATCTCGATGCCATTGAGACGCCCCGACGACATGATCTTGATGCCCTGTGCACCCAACCGCATGGCGTTCTGCATCGCACGCTTCATTGCGCGCCGAAACATGATGCGCTTCTCAAGCTGCTGGGTGATCGAGTCGGCAATCAGCTTGGCATCGATTTCGGGCTTGCGGACCTCTTCGATGTCAACCGCCACCGGAACACCGAGGCGCTTGGTCAACTCAGCTTTCAGCGCTTCGATATCTTCACCCTTCTTGCCGATCACCACACCCGGACGGGCGCTGTAGATCGTGATGCGGGCGTTCTTGGCAGGGCGCTCGATGACGATGCGCGACACAGACGCTGCCTTGAGCTTCTTCGCAAGGAATTCGCGCACGGCGATATCCTCGTTCAGCATCCTGGCGAACTGCGCGCCACTGGCGTACCAGCGCGAGGTCCAGTCGTGTGACACCGCGAGGCGGAAACCTGTCGGATTGATTTTCTGTCCCATCTCGAATCCTCAGTTGCCCACGGTAATGTAGATATGGCAGGTCGGCTTGCTGATCCGATTGCCACGGCCCTTGGCCCGCGCCGAGAAGCGCTTCAGCGTCGGACCTTGTTCGACCATGATGGACTTCACGCGCAACTCGTCGATATCGGCACCGTCGTTGTGCTCAGCGTTGGCAATCGCCGACTCCAATACCTTCTTGATGATCCCCGACGCCTTCTTCTGGGTGAACGCCAGTGTGTCGAGTGCGTGCGCAACCTTCTTTCCCCGAATCAGGTCGGCGACCAGCCGGCCCTTTTGTTCGGACAGGCGGACACCGCGCAGGGTGGCTTTGGTTTCCATGGTTTACCTCTTCGCCTTCTTGTCAGCAGGGTGGCCCTTGAACGTGCGCGTCAGCGCAAATTCGCCCAGCTTGTGGCCAACCATCTGATCGGTGATGTACACCGGGACGTGCTGGCGACCGTTGTGCACCGCGATGGTCGAGCCAATGAACTCGGGCAACACGGTCGAACGACGCGACCAGGTCTTGATCGGCTTCTTGTCTTTTGTGGCGGCCGCGACTTCGACTTTGCGGATCAGGTGCAGATCGCAGAAGGGGCCCTTCTTGAGAGAACGTGACATCGTGTGACCTCTTTACTTCTTGCGACGCGAGACGATCATGCCCTGGGTACGCTTGTTCGAGCGCGTGCGATAACCCTTGGTCGGCTGACCCCATGGGTTGACCGGAACCCGGCCTTCGCCGGTCCGCCCCTCGCCACCACCATGGGGGTGATCGATCGGGTTCATCGCAACACCGCGAACGGTCGGGCGAATACCCTTCCAGCGCTTGGCACCCGCCTTGCCGTACTGGCGCAGGCTGTTTTCTTCATTGCTGACTTCGCCAAGCGTGGCCCTGCACTCGACGTGCACCTTGCGCACTTCACCTGAACGCAGTCGTACCTGGGCGTAGATCCCTTCACGCGCCATCAGCACCGCCGACGAACCGGCGGAACGAATCATCTGCGCGCCTTTGCCCGCAGTAAGCTCGACGCAGTGAATCGTCGAACCCACGGGAATCGAGCGGATCGGCAGACAATTCCCGGCCCTGATCGGTGCGTCCTGACCACTCAGCAAGGTGGCGCCCACTTCCACCCCGCGGGGGGCAATGATGTATCGGCGCTCACCATCGGCGTAGCACAGCAGCGCAATGTGTGCGGTGCGGTTGGGATCGTATTCAATGCGCTCGACCTTGGCGGGAATCCCGTCCTTGTCGCGCCGAAAATCCACCACGCGATAGTGGTGCTTTGCGCCACCCCCGCGGTGACGAACCGTGATGTGACCGTTGTTGTTGCGGCCGGCGTTCTGCTTCTGCGGCTCGAGCAGGCTCTTTTCGGGTGCGCCTTTGTGCAGGTGCTTGTGCACGACTTTGACGACGGCCCGGCGACCGGCCGAGGTCGGCTTGACCTTGACGACTGCCATGTTAGACACCCTCCTGGGCGAAATTCAGTTCCTGCCCGGCCGCCAGACTGACATACGCCTTGCGAACGTTGTTGCGATGACCGATACCACGCGCGGTCTTCTTGGCTTTGCCCGCCTGGTTGAGGACCTTCACGTCAGTGACCTGAACCTTGAAGAAGGCCTCGACCGCAAGCTTGATCTCATGCTTGGTGGCATCCTTGCGCACGCGGAATGCAACCTGATTGCGCTTCTCGGCCAGCATCGTGGCCTTTTCCGAGATGATGGGTGCCAGCAGCACCTGCATCAGACGTTGTTGCTGGCTCATGACAGCATCTCCTGCAGCTTGCCGAAGGCGTCCTTCGCGATCAGCACCTTCTTGTAATAGATCAGCGAAAGCGGATCCATGTAGCGGGTCTCGACCACCAGCACGTTGGGGAGATTACGCGCCGCCAACACCAGTTTCTCGTCGATGGCGTCGGCAATGTAAAGCACGGACTCCAGACCCATCGCCTTCAACTGCGACGCCAGCAATTTGGTCTTCGGCGCCTCGACGCTGAGGCCGTCGACAACAGCCAGACGCCCCTCGCGCGCCAACTGCGACAGGATCGACCGCATCCCCGCGCGGTACATCTTCTTGTTGATTTTCTGGGTGAAGTTTTCGTCAGGGCTGTTCGGGAAAATCCGACCACCCCCACGCCACAAGGGTGAACTGGTCATCCCGGCGCGCGCGCGGCCAGTGCCTTTCTGACGCCACGGCTTGCGTGTGGAGTGCTTGACCTCGGCACGGTCGAGTTGGCTCCGGGTGCCCATGCGGGCGTTGGCCTGATAGGCGACAACAATCTGGTGCACGAGCGCTTCGTTGTACTCACGGCCGAAAATGGTGTCGGGCGCGTCAAACGCAGCGGCCTGGGCACCGTCGGCGCCGATGTAGTGCAATTGGGTCATGAACGGACTCCCGCCTTCTTCACTGCGGGGCGCAGCGTGACACAGCCATCGTCATGGCCAGGGATCGCGCCCTTGACCATGATCAGGTCACGGGCCTCGTCGACGCGCACAACCTCAAGGTTCTGCACCGTGACGGTCACGCCGCCGAGGCGACCCGACATACGCTTACCCGGGAACACACGCCCCGGATCCTGCGCCATCCCGATCGAGCCCGGGGCACGCGTCGTCACCGAGTTGCCGTGCGATGCGCGGTTGGACGAAAAGTTGTGGCGCTTGATGGCGCCCGCGTAGCCCTTCCCGACACTGACCCCACGAACATCCACGTATTGGCCCGGAGCAAACAGCGTTGCCGGCAGCTTCGCGCCTGGCGTGTAGCTGGCTGCGACGTCGGCGGGGACACGGAATTCACACAACACGCGAGCAGGCTCCACACCCGCCTTCGCGAGGTGGCCTGCCTCGGCCTTGCTCAGTGTGGACGGCTTGGCCGCGCCGAACGCGACCTGGACCGCGGTGTAGCCGTCGCTGTCCGCCTGGCGGATCTGCGAGACGGCGTTGCGGGACACGTCCAGCACGGTGACGGGAATCGAGGTCCCGTCATCGGCGAACACCCGCATCATGCCGACCTTGCGCGCGACAAGGCCGAGTGCTTGCGTACTCATCGTTTTCTCCATGCCAGCTGCGATTGGCTGGCGCTGATTTCAATGCCGATACCCTGCGACATACCCGTGGTACGCCCATGACACCGGGTGCTACAGCAAAAAATGCTGCGAAGCCCAGCAGTATAGCCGGGCCTTCGCGTTTTGCCTAGATCAACTTCAGTTACTGCAACTTGATTTCCACATCAACGCCAGCGGGAAGATCAAGCTTCATCAGCGCATCGACCGTCTTGTCGGTGGGGTCGACGATATCCATCAAGCGCTGATGCGTGCGAATTTCGAATTGATCGCGTGACGTCTTGTTGACGTGGGGGGAACGCAGAATATCGAAACGTTGCAAACGCGTCGGCAAGGGCACCGGGCCCTTGACGATCGCGCCGGTGCGCTTGGCGGTCTCGACAATTTCCAACGCCGACTGGTCAATCAGGCGATAGTCGAAAGCCTTCAGGCGGATGCGGATCTTCTGTTTTTGCATGATGGTTCCAAAAGAGCACTTTGCGAGCGTTCGCTCGGGGATGATGCTTACGCGATGATTGTCGCGACGACGCCGGCGCCGACGGTGCGACCGCCTTCACGG
>VFSW01000111.1_pt1 | contig 99871 bp, 84 predicted proteins | sample 5358111 | NCBI WGS metagenome assembly VFSW01 (sample SAMN11554181, study PRJNA540505) | mine drainage metagenome | isolation source: sediment from site ElyBrook_90M | place: USA: Ely Copper Mine, Vershire, VT | collected 2017 | reverse complement strand
CGACGACGAAGAACCAGCCACCGGACATCGACATCATCATGTTCCAGACGAGCGCGGGCAGTCCGAACGGCACCTCGAGCTGCCAGAACCGCATCCACGGCGAAAGCCGGAAGGATTCCGCGGCCTCGGCGAGTTCGGTCGGTATCGTCCGCAGCGACTGGTAGAAACTGAACGCCATGTTCCACGCCTGGCTCGTGAAGATCAGGAAGATCGACGCGAATTCGGCACCCAGCACGCGCCCCGGAGCGAGTGACATGAAGAACACGTAGGTGACCGAGAGGAAGCCGAAGATCGGCACCGATTGCAGGATGTCTAGGATCGGCACGAGCAACTTTCCGGCGCGCTCGCTCTTCGCCGCCCAGGTCGCGTAGGTCAACGTGAAGACCAGGGAGACGAGAAGTGCGATCAACATCCGCAGCGTGGTGCGGGCGGCGTACTGCGGCAGGAAGTACGGATCGAGGGACATCGGCGCCGCGCGCAACTGCGACATCGGCGCGAACATGCCACGCGCCGCGCCACCGAGGAAGGCGATGAGTCCGAGCACCACGACGAACGCGGCCAGATCCCAGCGCGAGGCAAGATCCCGCAGGAACCCGAATGGCTCGAATCGGCGGGTCGCCGAATCCGTCTTTGCCGGCGTGGAATCGCTCATGTTTGCATCGACACGACGTGCGGGGAGTAATTCCGCCATTTTCGCAGGACAAACCCCTGACTAGCTAGTAGCGTATGCGCCTTTTGAGCCCTCGCCGGCTTTCGCCCGGGGCGCTGGGGAGCAGGGTTTCGGACATGCAGGACGACATCCCGATGAACGTATCGACCACGGCGAAGGCCGCGAAGGCGGAAACGACGCGCTTCAAGGTGCTTGGAGCGATCAGCTTTTCGCATTTCCTCAACGACATGATCCAGTCGTTGATCATCGCCATTTATCCGCTGCTGAAGGGCACCTTCGCCTTGAGTTTCGTGCAGATCGGTCTGATCACGTTCACCTATCAGTTGTGCGCCTCGATCCTCCAGCCGCTGATCGGCGCGTATACCGACCGGCATCCGCACGCGCACTCGCTGAGTTTCGGCATGAGCCTGACGCTCGTCGGCCTCTTAACCCTCGCTTACGCGCCGAGTTACGAGTGGGTGCTGGCCGCGGCCGCGCTGATCGGCTGCGGTTCGGCGATCTTTCATCCCGAATCATCGCGGATCGCGCGACTTGCCTCCGGCGGACGCCATGGGCTCGCGCAGTCGATCTTCCAGGTCGGCGGCAACACCGGCAGCGCGACCGGGCCGCTGCTCGCCGCTTTGATCATCATGCCGCGCGGTCGCTCGAGCATCGCGTGGTTCGGGATCGCGGCGTTGATCGCGGTCAGCATCCTGTGGAACGTCGGCGCCTGGTATCAACGCCAGCACCTCAGCGGTCCTCGCCCTGCCATACGCCGCGCCGACCCCGCAAGTCCGGTGCCGCGTGGCACCGTGATCCGTTCACTCGCGATCCTCATGCTGCTGCTGTTCTCTAAGTACTTTTACCTCGCGAGCATCACCAGCTACTACGCGTTCTACTTGATGGCGAAATTCCATCTGGCGATGGCGCGCGCGCAACTCTATCTGTTCGTCTTCCTGTTCGCGGTCGCGCTCGGCACCATGCTCGGCGGTCCCATCGGCGACCGTATCGGCCGCAAACGCGTGATCTGGGCCTCGATTCTCGGCATCGCGCCCTTCACCCTGGTGCTGCCCTACGTGGGCCTTGAGTGGACCATGGCACTGAGCTTCCTCGTCGGTCTGATTCTGAGTTCGGCCTTCTCGGCGATCCTCGTCTACGCCCAGGAGTTGTTGCCGGGCAAGGTGGGCACCGTCTCCGGACTGTTCTTCGGTCTGGCGTTCGGCATCGGCGGCATCGGCGCGGCCCTGCTCGGTGCGCTCGCGGACTGGCGCGGCATCGAGTTCGTCTACCGGGTCTGCGCGTTTCTGCCGCTGCTCGGTGCGACCGCCGCATTCCTGCCGGACATCGAAAAGGGCCGCCTGCGGTCCCGGACGGCGCAGATCTAGCGCCCCTCGGACGGCGACAGCGCGGTGAGAATGCCGGCGAGCAGCCGCGTCGGCGTCGGCGGGCAGCCGGCAACCGCCGCGTCGACCGGGATGACGTTCGAAACCGGCCCGAGGCTCGCCCCGCCGACCCCGAAAATGCCGCCGTTGCAACCGCAATCGCCGACGGCGACCACGAGCTTAGGATCCGGAGTCGCCTCGAAGACGCGCAGCAGGGCGTCGCGCATGTGGATCGAAACCGGCCCCGTAACCAGCAACAAATCCGCATGCCGCGGACTCGCGACGAAACGCACCCCCAGGCCCTCGATGTTGTAGATCGGGTTGCTGAGCGCGTTGATTTCGAGTTCACAACCGTTGCAGGAGCCGGCATCGACCATGCGCACGCACAGCGCGCGCCCCATGATCTGCAGAATCCGCCGCCCGAGCACCTCGCGCACACGCATGGCCTGGTCCTCGCACGGTGCCGCCTCGGTCACCAGACCGATTCGATGGATGCGCCGCAGCGTCTTCAGCACCGCCGCCTCCCCCTCATGCGAGCGTCCTCATAGATCATGTCCGCTGTAGGCCAGATTGAACGATTTGTTGATCAGCGGAAAGTCCGGAACGATGTTGTCGATCACGGCGTGTTCGAGCGCCGGCCAGTTCTGCCACGAGGGGTCGTGCGGATGGCAGCGCCGGATCCGGCCTCCCGCGGCGGCGGCCAGGGCGCCCAACACCGGGCCGCGCCAGCCCTCGATGATGCCGCTCAAGCGCGAGTCGGCCGCCGGCGGCGGTACGTGAGTGCGTACCCCGCCCGCCGGCAGGTCACCGAGGATCCGCCGCCCGAGGCGGCAGGACTCGGCGACTTCGTCGAAACGCAGTGTGACACGCGCCGCCACATCGCCGGTTTCCGCGCCGCACTTCGCCGCGCGCAACTCATCGTAAGGCGCGTCGCGCAGGTCGGTGCGCAGGTCGTAGGCCTGTCCGCTCGCACGGCCGGCGAGCCCGGTCAGACCGAGCCTCGCGGCCAATTCCGGGGCGACGGCGCCGGCGCCGACGAAACGATCACGCAGCCCCGCATGCTCGTCGTAGATGTCGCGCAGCGCCACCGTCTCGGCCGCCACATACGCAAGCTCGCGCTCGAGCGCGGCGCCCGCGGCGGCCGGCAGATCGCCACAGACCCCGCCCGGAGCGATCGTGTCCAACAGATACCGCCGCCCGAAAGCCGCCTCGGTCGCCCGCAAAAGTCCCTCCTTCAAGCGCGAGAACTGCGTGAGGCCGAACGCGAAACCGGCGTCGTTGCCCAGCGCGCCAAGATCGCCCAGATGATTCGCGATGCGTTCGAGTTCGAGCGCAAGCGCGCGCAACCAGTTCGCGCGGCGTGGAATTTCGACACCGACCCGATCCTCGAGCGCCCGGCAATAGGCCCAGGAATACGCGACCGCCGAATCACCGCAGACGCGTGCGGCGAGCCTGCAGCCTTGCTCCACATCGAAGTCGAGGAAACGCCGCTCGATGCCCTTGTGGGTAAATCCCAGCCGCTCCTCGAGCCGCAGGACCTTCTCGCCGACCACCGAAAAGCGGAAATGCCCCGGCTCGATGATGCCGGCGTGCACCGGTCCCACCGGAATTTCGTGCACCCCGTCGCCCTCGACGCGCACGAACTCGTAGCCGCCGTCCGGTGCATGCCGCAACCACGGCCGCGTATCCGCGTCCGTCGAGCGCAGCCCGTACAGATCGTAGACCGCACGCTGCATGCGACTTGCGAACGGGAACAGATCCTGCAGTCCGGGGTAGATCGACGCGTCGCCGGGCGGCGCCTCGAAGGGCAGTTCGGCCAACAAGAGTCCCGCCGCCGTTGCGTAGGCCGCGAACACCGCCGGATACCCGGCGCCGGCATCCTGCCCCCAGAGCGCGAGCAGGCGTCCGCCTGCAGCGGCCAGATCCTCCGCGATGCGTCGCCAGTCTTCCCCGCCCACCACGATGCGTCGGATTCCCGGGTCCGCTGCGAGCGGCGCGGCGGCGCCGATCCAGGTCTTCAGATTCACTTCAACCGCCTCCGATCAAGCGCGCCGCCGCGTGGTACCAGGAGGCGAGGAACGGCGGCACGAACAGACCGAGCAACAGGACGATGCCGAGGTGCACGAACACGGGCACGAGCGCCGGCGAATGCGGCAATCGGCGCATCTTTGTGTCCCCGAACACCATCGGCTGGACCCGCGCGAGGATCGCGGCGAAGGCGACCGCGAAGCAGACCAACAGGATCGGCGTCGCCCACGGGTGATCGCGCATCGCCGTGGTCAGGATCAGGAACTCGCTCGCGAAAACACCGAATGGCGGCACGCCGAGAATCGCCAGCGAGCCGATCATCAGGCCCCAGCCCACCGTCGGGCTGATCGTCGCGAGGCCGCGAATCTGTTCGATCGACTGCGATCCGGATTTCTGCGCGGCGTGCCCTGCGGAGAAGAAGATCGCGGACTTCGTCAAGGAATGCACCGTCATGTGCAGGAGCGCCGCGAAATTGGCGACCGGCCCGCCCATGCCGAACGCGAAGGTGATGATTCCCATGTGCTCTATCGATGAATAGGCGAACAACCGCTTTATATCGCGCTGCCGCCACAGGGAGAACGAGGCCACGACGACCGAGGCGAGGCCGAAGCCCATCAACATCGCCGACGGCCAGGCCGAATGCAGAGAACCTTCGACCAGCACCTTGCAGCGCACCACCGCATAGATCGCGACGTTCAGCAGCAATCCGGACAGCACCGCCGAGATCGGTGTCGGACCCTCGGCATGCGCGTCCGGCAGCCAGTTGTGCAGCGGCACCAAGCCGACCTTCGTGCCATAACCGACCAGCAGGAACACGAAGGCGATCGACAGGACCCGTGGCTCGAGCTGTCCCTTGACCGCATCCAGGTGTGTCCACAGCAATGCGCTGACACCCTCGGCACCCAGCACCTTCTCCGCGGCGATGTAGAGCAGGATCGTCCCGAACAAGGCCTGCGCGATGCCGACGCCACAGAGGATGAAATACTTCCAACCCGCTTCGAGGCTGGCGGGCGTGCGGTAAAGGGAGACCAGCAGCACCGTCGACAAGGTCGCGGCCTCCATCGCCACCCACATCAGGCCGAGGTTGTTCGTCGTCAGCGCGAGCAGCATCGTGCCGATGAACAGTTGGTACATCGCGTGGTACAGGCGCAGACGCCCGCTCGTCATGCGCCGGTCCGCCATTTCGATGCGCATGTAGGGCCGCGAGAACAGCGCGGTCGTCAGGCCTACGAACGCCGTCAGGGCGACCAGGAACACGTTGAACGGATCGACGAAGAACTGGTCGTCGCCGAAGGTCGCCGCGCCGTGCATGACCACGCGCACGCTGAGCGCGCAGGCGGCGGCGAATACCACCAGGCTGAAGGCGACGTTGATCTCCGGGGCGCGCCGATGCGCCCCGAAAAACGCGAGCACGAGGGCACCGGCGAGCGGCGTGGCGAGCACCAGCAATAGATCCATCTAGCGCTCCCCCTTGTGCGACTCGAGCCGGTCCAGGTCGAGACTGTCGAACTGCTCGCGGATCTGGAAGAAGAACACGCCCATCACCACCATCGCGACCAGCACGTCGAGCGCCACGCCCAGTTCGACGATCATCGGCATCCCGTAGGTCGCGCTCATCGCGCCGAAAAACAGCCCGTTTTCCATCGACAGGAAGCCGACGACCTGCGACATCGCCTTGCGGCGCGTGATCATGGTCAGGAACGCAAGCAGGATCACCGCGATGGCGATGCCGACCGCTCTGCGTGTGGCGGTGCTCGCGAGCGCCGAGATCGGCTGCGCGAGGCAGAACGAGAACACGACCAGCAGCACGCCGACCAGCATCGTGCCCGGGATGTTCAGCAACGGCTCGGTGTCCCAGTAGACGCCGAGCCGGCGGATCATGCGGTGCAATACCCACGGCATCACGAGCACCTTGACCGCGAAGGTCAGCGCCGCCGACAGATACAGGTTGCCGTCGCCGGTGCGCCAGGCAAGCAACAGCGTCGCCGCGCACAGCACGCCACCTTGCAGCGCGAACAGATTCACGAGCGTCACGACACGTCGCTGCGCGAGCATCGCGAAGGACAGGAGAAGCAACAGCGCCGCCAGCGAATTCAGCAACTGCATCACGAACGGGATCGGCGGCATCGCATCAGGCTCCCAGCAACAGGTGCACGAGCATTCCGAGGACGGCGAACAGGAACGCGGTGGCGAGAAATTCCGGGGCTCGAAACACGCGAAGTTTTGCCGACAGCGTCTCGATCAGCGCGAGCACGGCGCCCGCGACGAGCAGCTTGAGCGCGAGCGCGGGAATGGCCGCGGCGAGCGCGAGCGGCCCGGCACCGCCGGTCGCGCTTCCCCAGGGGATGAACAGGGCGAAGCCGATGCAGGCGTAGTTCAGCAGCTTCAGATCCGCGCCGAGTTCCATCAGGGCCAGATGGCGCGCCGAATACTCGAGCAACATCGCCTCGTGGATCATCGTCAATTCAAGGTGTGTCGCCGGGTTGTCGATCGGAATGCGTCCGTTCTCCGCGAGCAGGACCATCGTGAAGGCAACCGCGGTGAAGGCGAGGCTTGGCGAGAGCACCAGTGCGCGGGTTGCCAGGTGTTCGGAGATCAGCGGCAGCGCGGTCGTCGAGGAAATCAGCGAGGCGACGAACACGATCATCAGCAGCGCCGGCTCGGCGAGGAAACCAACCATCATCTCCCGCCGTGCGCCGAGCGTCCCGAACGGCGTGCCGATGTCCATGGCCGCAAGCGCAAGGAACATCCTCGCGGTCGCGAACAGCCCCACGAGCGCAATCGCATCGGCCGCCGTGCTGAACGGCAGCCGCGTGCCCATCGAGGGAATCACCGCGGCGGCGGTCAGCATGGTTGCAAACACCACGTAGGGCGCGACACGAAAGAGCGGCGAGGCGTTGGTCGCGATCACCGCATCCTTGTGGAGCAGCTTTCGAAGACCCCGGTACGGCAACAACAGGGAGGGCGCGCGCCGATTCTGCAGCCAGGCGCGGCATTGGTTCACCCAGCCCTGGAACAACGGCGCCGCCGCCAGCGCGGCGCCGACCTCGAGGACCTGTGTCAGCCATTCGATCGGCTTCATAGCACGAGCGCCAGCAACAGAACCAAGGTGGCGAGAACATACAGAAGGTAGATCGAGATCCGCCCGCGCTGGATCGCGGCGCACGCGCCGGCGACCCTCTGGACGAGCGGTTCGAGCGGCTCGTAAAGCGTTTTCCAAAAGCGGTCGCCGATCACGACCGAGTAACGGGGAGCCGGATCGAACGGCGTCGGCAAAGTTCTTTGCATCGCGAAGAACGGCGTGAACAGGTGCCGGATCGGCTGGCCGAAGCCCTCCGCCGTATCCTGGCTCCTGCCGCCGAGCGGGCCGTAGCCGCATGCCCAGGGCGGCGCCAGGCGCACCCGGCGGTGGTACAACAGGCGCACGGCGAGTACCGTCAGGAGCACGCCACCGAGCAGCGCGCCGGCGAATATCGTCGGCGCATAGGTGGCTTGATGCTCATTGAGCGGTACGAGCACCCACCACGGCGCGCCGGTCTTAGGAAGCGCGCCCACGCCGAGCCGCGCGCCGACGATGCCGAGCGCCGCGACCACCCGCGCCGGCAGCAATCCGAGTGCCACGCAGCCGAGCGCGAGCCAGGCGAGCCCGGCCCGTTCGGCGAACCCCGCGTCATGCGCGTGGGCAAGGCCCGCCTCCCGCGGCTGGCCGAGGAAGACGACACCGAAGAATTTCACCATCACGTAACCGGAGAGCGCGGCGACCAGCGCGACCACGCCGACGCCGAGCGGCAGCAGCATGTCGACGAAGGGATATGGCACGGCATGCGCGTAAAGGAACGCTTGCAGCAGCAACCACTCGGAAACGAAGCCGTTGAGCGGCGGCAAACCGGCGATGGCGAGCGCACCGACCAGGGTGAGCCAGGCGACCCAGGGCATGCGGTGGATCAAGCCGCCGAGCCGGCCGAGATTGCGTTCGCCGGTCGAGTGCAGCACCGATCCGGTGCCGAGGAACAGCAGGCTCTTCATGAAGGCATGATTGATGGCGTGATAGAGGACGGCGATCAATGCGAGTGCCGCAAGCGCCGGCATGCCGGCGCCGTGAAACACCATGGCGAGCCCTATGCCCGTGAACAGGATGCCGACATTCTCGATCGAGGAGTAGGCGAGCAGGCGCTTCATGTCGGTCTGCGCCGCCGCGAACACGATCCCGTAAAGCGCCGAGAACAATCCAAGCGCGACCGGCACGAGCCCCCACCACCAGGCGAGTCCGCCCAGCAGATCGAAGACGACGCGCAGCATTCCATAGACGGCCATCTTCAACATCACGCCGCTCATCAACGCCGACACCGGCGAGGGCGCCGCCGGGTGCGCCTCAGGCAGCCAGACGTGCAGGGGCACGAGCCCCCCCTTCGCCCCGAAGCCGGCGAGCGCGAGCAGGAAGGCGACGCCCGCCCAGGCCGGCGACAGATGCGCCGCACGCATCGCATCGAAGGTGAAATGCCAGCTGCCGCCCTGCATCACGCCGAAGCACAGCAGGATCGCGAGCGCCCCGCAATGGGCCATCAACAGATACAAGAAGCCGGCCCGGCGGATCTCCGCGATGCGATGCTGGGAGATCACGAGGAAATACGAGGACAGCGCCATGGTTTCCCAGGCGACCATGAAGGCATAGGCATCGTCGGCGAGCAGCACGAACCCCATGCTCGCGAGGAACAGGTGGTATTGGAAGCACAGCAGCCCCGGGGCGGTGCCCTGCCCGGAGCGGAAATAGCCGGCACCGAACAGCGAGATACCCGCCGATGCCGAGCCAAGCAGGAACAAAAACACCGCCGACAACGGGTCGAGCCGCAGATGCATCGGCAGCTGCGGCAGACCGATGGGCAGTTGCATCCGCTCGGTCGCCATCGAAAGACTTGCCGCGGCGACCATCGCGATCGCCACGCCGCACAGCGCGCCGAGCGGGAACAGGGTTCGCCCGGCGATCCGCAGACTCATCGGCCGCACGAGTCCGCCCAGACCGATGAGGATCCAGGCGGCGAGCAGCGCGAGGATCGCGTCGAGCGGAGAGGCGGCCATCGCTGTCACGGTCCGAGGATCATCCCTATGAGCATTGAACGCATGCCAGATTCGCCTTGTATTATAATCACATTATAATAATATTCTCATGTGTCCCAGGAAAACCGCACCGCCCGGCTGACCGTGCTGATCGACCCTCGCAAGAAGGCCGTGTTCGAAAGACTTTGCGCGGAGGAAGATGCGGTCCCCTCGCAGGTGGTACGGCGGTTGTTGAGACGCTACATTGAGGAGCGGCTCGGCGCGCCCTGGACACCCGAACCGGGTCCGGAATCGAAGCCACCCGTGCGCAGGCGCCGCACCCCCTAGCACCGTTGACTCAGGAAACCCCGATGCCGGAAAACATCCGCCGATACTCAAAACTGCTGATCGCCATCCATTGGTCGACCGCGGTGCTGGTTCTCATCGCCTATCTGGTCAGCGTGGGCGGCCACTCGGTGCGCGCACACGCGCCGGTGCTGCATTTCGCCTGCGGCCTGGCGGTGCTGGCGCTGGTCTTGCCGCGTTTGATCGCGCGCTTGGCGGGCGGCGCGCCGCCGGCGCTGGCCTCAGGTGGTCCCAGGCTGGTGCTTGCGGCGAAACTCGGCCACGCCGCGCTCTACTTTCTGCTGGTGGCGGTGCCCTTGACCGGTTGGTACGCGGCCTCCCGGCTCGGCGTGCCGATCAACCTTTACGGACTGCACATCCCGGCGATCGCGGCCGCGGTCAGGGGACGCATCGGGCCGGTGAGCGAGATCCACCAGGTCGGCGGCAATCTCATCCTGATCCTCGCCGGACTGCACGCGGCCATGGGCCTTTGGCACCAGTTCGTGTACCGCGACCGCACGCTCGAGCGCATGCAGCCGTTCTAAACGGCATGCCTCAGTCGTTCATCATCACGATCATCTGATCGACCGATATCGTGCTGGTCGCGGCATCGTAAGGACCCGCGGCTGCCAAGCCGACCATGCCGGTGGTGCCGTTAAGCTCGGCGATCAGCGCCGTGACGAAATCATTGAATGTCGTGTAGGAATTCGCCTTCTCCGAGACCTGGTGGATGATCACGAATTTCGGATTCGACGCCGCCATATCCGGTGTCAAGGTCAGGCCCACGGACAACAGCGGCGCATGGATCTCGGTTAACGCCGAATGCATGCTGAACTCATCGGCCGCCGTCAGCATGCCAGGACCGATGGAGGCTTGCGCATCGGTCAGAATCGCGAACGGCGCGATCTCGCCCGGCGCCGGCCAGTGCATCGCGACCTCCGCCTGCGCGTTGCCGAAGTCGACGACCGTGGTCGCGTTGAAATCGGGCGGTGCGGAACCGAACGGCGCGACGAAGCCCTGCAGGCTCACCGTCGTGCCCGGCGTCAGGGAACTCGTCGACAGCGCCGCCGGGAGGACGGCCACGTAGGTGGCGGCGAGCGCGTCCTGCGCGCTCGTGGAACCGGTGCCGGAAAAATTGAAACTCGCCGCCGGCTGGCCGTCGATCGACTGCAGTGCGAGCGTCAGGGAACCCACGCCGACTGTGCCGACGGTGCCCGTGATCCGGGTCGGCAGCAGCATCGCGCTGCCGGTACTCGCGTCGAGCGTCGCGTTCCCGGAGGCGTCGGTCGCGAGCTTGCCCGTGAACTGAACCCGCTGTCCGACCGAGATGTCCTGGATGTTGTACGCACCGCTCCGGCCGAGCTCCGTGACCGTCGTACCGCTGCCGATCGTCGCGATGACCTGGGGCACGTAATGCATGTCGTTGGCCAGCTGCGCGTGCATTACATCGTCATCGGCGAGGGTCACCGTGTCGCCGGAGCGTGCGAGCACCGATCCCTGGATGCCGTCGCGGCTCGCTCCGACGACGCTCGAACCGGCCTGCACGTTCGTCGCGGTGAAGGCCATGGTCGTCTTGTCGAGCGTGCCGTAGGCGACGGTCATGGTCGAGGCCGGATTTGTCGCCAGTTCGGCGAGACCCGCCGCTCCGGTGTAATTCACCCCGTTGATCGTGAAGCTGGTCGTGGGCGTGGTCGCGACCGTGTACTGGCCGCTGTTGCCGCTGTCGTCATCGAACGGATGCACGTCGACCGTGTAGGTACCCGCCGTCGCGTCCGTGGAGACGAGGCTGCCGCGCACGCGGATCTGTTTGGACTGATCGGGAACGAGGCTGCCCGTCAGCACCGGATTGACCGTGACGGTGCTCGGATTCGTGGTCGACGGGGTGATGGCGTTCGATGCCGCCAGGTTGAAATCGAGCGCGAGGTTCGCGACCGTTCCCGGAGTGACCACGAGCGGGGCGCCCGCCGGCAAGGACAAGGACAAGGTCATCGTCGAATTCGGTTTGACGAGCGGCTGCATCGTCTGACCGTCGATGATTTGATTGGCCGCGATCGTCACCCCGCCGCTGCCGTTGTCGACGACGATCGTCGCCGATGAATAATCGAGCGTGATCGATGCCGACACATAGCTGCCCGCCGGGACCTGCGCGGCGCTGACGATCTCCGACAGGTTCACCAACTGCGAGAAATCGACCGTCGTCGTCATCGGCAAGGTCTGCACGGTCGTGCCGTCCGCGCGCGTCAGCTGCAATGAGACGACATTGACGATGTAGCTGAGGAAATCACCGGGCGCATCGGTGAGCGTCACCAGCGCGCCGCCGCAATTCGTGCATGCTGTCGGTGCGGCCATGCCGGGAGGCGCGGCACCGGACAGTCCACCGCCGGCGCCACCGCCACACGCCGCGAGCAAGGAGGCGCCGAAACCGATCAGCGCGAGGCGTAGGCCCCGCAAGTTGGAACTTTGCATGGGAAGGTCTCCTTCATGGCGGCCGGGCACGCACCGCGGCTAGCGCTTGCAAGCACGATTGTGCCGCCGCTCATCGCACAGGCAAGTTGTCGTGCCTCGGCGACAGCCGGTTCACGCCGGCGGCTCGTCGCCTCGGGTGATTGCCCAGTCCATCGCGCGGCCGATCCAGCCGCCACCGAGGCTCGTCGCCGCAAGCGTGCGCAGATCGTAGCGGCCGCCGCCAAGAATCGAGTCGGCGGCCCGCTGCCCGCTCCGTATTGCAGGGCCGATTCCTTCGCACAGATCGCGCGTCGCAAGACCCGCCGCGTCACCGGCGAGAAATGCATTGCCGAGACGGGCCTCGCCGATTGCACCCCGCAAGTAATAGCTGTAGCCGCCCGGTTCGGCCGGCACGCGGATCGCGAAGCGATGCTCGAGCTTGTCGAGAAATCGATGCCAGTGCAGCCGGATGTCCTCGCCGCGTTCCTTGAGTCGGTGCGCCATGGCGCCGATTCCCACGTTCAGCCAGCCGCGCGCCTTGGGCACGTACCAACTGTAGCCGGGAAGGCCGTGCTCGAAGAACCACAGCCGGCAGTCAGGGTCGGTCCATTCGTACGGAAACTCCAATTCGAGCGTCACCGTTTGCAGGCTCCGCGGGCGCGGCGAGGTCTCCCGGAACAGCGTGCGATACACCGGACAACTCGTGCCGGCGGCTCCGATCAAGTACCGGCAGCACAGGGCGCCGTCGATCACGAAGCCCTCGCCGTCGCGCCGCACCTCGCGGACCGCGTGCCGCAGCACCTCGACGCCGGAGCGTTCCAACAGCCAGGCGTCGAATTCGTAGCGCCGGATCGAGTGCTGCAGACAGGGCACCGGCAGATGCACGTGCTTCAGATACCAATGCAGGCGCCGGAAGCTCAGGAAGCGATGCGGATAGGCACCGAGGTCCATTCCGAGGTCCTCGACGACCTGGGGCGTTATCCACCCGGCGCAGAGTTTATGCCGCGGGAAATCCTCCCGATCGAGCAGCAGCACGTCGGCGCCCGCCTTCTTCAGGCTTGCCGCCGCGGACGATCCGGCCGGTCCGCCGCCGACGACGATGACATCGGCGCTACGCATCGCCTGGCATCCCTTGCCCCGACCGGGCGCCCCTAGCGCAAGTAGATATCATCGCGCGTGAGCGGCATCGCGTTGTTCTCCCCGCCGGCGAACAGCACCTGGAACAACTGCAGTGCGCCGCTCTCGAAGGCAGCGGCCGATCCGGCCAGGTAAAGGCGCCACATGCGCGCGAGCCGCTCGTCGAACATCGCGCGCACCCGCTCGAGCGCCGCTTCATAGCGTCGCAACCAGTGCCGCAGGGTCAAAGCGTAGTGAAGCCGCAGCTTCTCGACGTCCAACACCGACAGATCGGCGGGCTCGAAGATCTGCATCATCTGTCCGATCGATGGCGGGTAGGCGCCCCGAAATATCCGCCGCTCGATCCAGGGATTCAGCGGCGCCGGTCGATTGCGACCGATCGAATGGATCAGTCCCCGCCCGCCTGGGCCGATCGACCGGCGCGCGACGCGGCCAAGTTCAGCGTAGTTCTCGACGCCGACGTGTTCGAGCATGCCGATCGACACGAACGCATCGTACCGGCCGGTGATATTGCGGTAATCGTCCTCGACGAAGTCCACGCGACCCTCGAGCCCCTGTTCGCGCGCTCGTCGCCGCGCGAACGCGATCTGTTCCCGCGAGATGTTGAACGCCCGCACCTTCGCGCCATAACGGCGTGCCATGTGCAACGCGAAACCGCCCCAGCCGCATCCGGCTTCGACGACCGTCTGCCCCCCGGCAAGCCGCAGTTTGCGGCAGACGTGATCCATCTTCGCGGTCTGCGCCTCTTCGAGAGCGGCGTCGGCGCGGGGAAAATAGGCGCAGGTGTAGGCCATGGTCTCGTCGAGCCACAGGGCGTAGAAGTCGTTGCCGAGATCGTAGTGGCGGTGGATGTTGGCGCGCGAGCCGGCGAGCGTGTTGCGCCGCGGCCGGTGCAGCCAGCCGGCGACGCGGCTCGCGATCGACTCCTCCCCGCTCTGCTGCGCCGAGGCCCGGTAGACGACGTTCATCAATTCGATCAGATCGCCCGCCACCTCGATCCGCCCACAGCTATAGGCGTCTCCGAAGCGCAACTGCGGATCGGCCAGCAAACCCAGAAGGGTGGCGCGGTCGGCGATTTTAACCGTCGCCACCGCCGCGGTGGCGGCCGTCGCGACCCGCTCACCGGTCCATTGCAACAGGAAATCGATCGGTGGTTCGCCAAGCCCCGTCAACAGGCGGCGCACCAACTTCGCGTCCAGCGATTCCCGGCCACGGCTGCGCGAGCCGATCGGTTGTGGAGTCGCATTCATCCGCTGCCCTCCCGCGAACTCCCCCCTGTCCTAGCGGCCCCGTCTCTCCCGGACGCGGTGCTCGCCGTCACCCAAGCTCATCAGTCGAGTTGCGCCTGCAGCAGCCGCAGACGACGGTGTTGAAATCGCAATTCGCTCTCCAGCTCGCGCAACCGCAGCTGCAGCGTCGAGCGCTCCCAGCGCTCGGCCACCGCGCGCTTGGCGGTCGCGAGCTGCTCGCGCAGGTCGCTCCACGTCGAAACGACCTTGCAGAATGCCTCGTATTCCTCGGCAACGCGCCGACGCAGGTGTTCGATCTGGACACGCCCGCCCTGGCGCGCCAATTGCCGTTCGGTACGGCGGAACTGCGCGTCGATCACCGCGCGCTGGATCTTGAACCAGGGCACCGTCTTCAAATTGCGCGCGAGCCCGAGCATCTGCATCGCGCGAATGAACCACTTCGAGGGATCCCATTGCCACGCGCGCACGCCGTTTCGGTAGTCGTTGGCGAACATGTGGTGGAAATTATGGTACCCCTCGCCGTAGGTCAGAAAGGCGAGGAAGAAGTTGTCGCGGGCCGTATTCTCGTCCGTGTACGGCTGCGAGCCCCACATGTGCGCCAGAGAATTGATGAAGAACGTGACGTGATGGCTGACGACGAGCCGCAACACGCCGACCAGCAGCAGCATGCCGACGACATCCCCGCTCATCCAGCCGAGCACGAGCGGCACGCCGACATTCATGAGCAGCGCAAGCGCGAGGTAGTGGCGGTCCTGCCAGACCACCAAGGGATCGCGCTGCAGGTCGCGCACCGTGCTGTAATCGGAGTCCCCGCTCGGATAGTTGCGCAGCATCCAGCCGATGTGCGAGAACCAGAAACCACGGCGCGCGCAGTACGGGTCCCGGTCCGGGTCGTCGATGAAACGATGATGCACGCGGTGATCGGCGCTCCACTTCAGGGCGCTGTTCTGCAGCGCCATCGCCCCGAGCAGCAGGTACAGCACCCGCAGTGCCGGATGCGCCTCATAGGTCGAGTGCGCAAACAGGCGGTGGTAGCCGCAGGTGATGCCGATGCCGTTGGCGATCAGGAAGAACGCGAACCAGGCCCACACGGCGGCCTCGTAGCCATGGACCAGCCCGTACCACGGCACCGCGATGACCGCGACGAGCGTGGTCAGCACGAACATGGATGTGGTCGGCCAGTTGCGTGGCGCGTCGTCGCGGCGCGTTTCGCTCATCGAGTCCTCTCCTCCGCGACCGTCAGCGGGCTGATTGGAACGACGGTCATCACCGGGACATTCTACCGCTCCCTAGTTTACCTGCGACCACCTTCGCAGGGTAGCGGGTATTGGCGATTTGGCGCGCCGGGGGCTCAGTGGCCCCGCAACCACATGCGCGCCTCGTCGTAGAGGCGGCCGAACAGCCCCGCTTGCGGCGCGTCGGCGAGGGCGACCAGTGGCGCGCTCATCAGCGCTTTGCCGTCCAGGCTCACCGTCAAGGTGCCCACGGTTTCGCCCTTGCGAAAGGGCGCGATCAGGGTCGCCGGCAGGTTCATGGCCGTCTTCAGGTCCCGGAAACGACCGCGCGGCAGGGTTACCTCGACGGTCTGCGCGACCCCCACTGGCAGCTGATTGACGGTGCCCTCCCACAGACGCGGGGTCGCGAGCGCCCGGCCCGGCGTGTACAACGTGTGGCTCGAGAAGAAACTGAAGCCGTAGTTCAGCAGTGCCTCGTCCTGGTTGGCCGCGTCACCGAGACTCTTGGTCTTCATCACCACCGCGATCATGCGCTGGCCATTGCGCAGCGCCGAAGCCACCAGGCAGAAGCCGGCCTCAGCGGTGCTGCCGGTCTTCAGTCCGTCGACGCTCGGATCCCGGTAGAGCAACAGGTTGCGGTTGCCCTGCTTGATGCCGCTGATCGTGTAGGACCGGACCTTGTAGATGCCGTAGTACTGCGGAAAATCGCTGATGATCGCGCGCGCGAGCAACGCCAGGTCGTAGGCGGTGGTGTAGTGATCGGGGTGTGGGTAGCCGCTCGCGTTCTCGAAGTGGGTGCCGTGCATGCCGAGCCGCTGCGCATAGTCGTTCATCAATTGCACGAAGGCCCCTTCGGAGCCGGCGACGTGCTCGGCCAACGCGATCGCCGCATCGTTGCCGGACTGCACGATCATGCCGTTATAGACCTTCGACAACGGGTAGCGCTGGTGCAGCTTGAGGAAACTGGTCGAACCATCGGTCACGGCGCCGCCCTTCTTCCAGGCATGTTTGCTCACATAGACCTGATCGTCCCAGTGAACCTTGCCGCTCGCGAGCGCCGCATCGACTACGTATGCGGTCATCATCTTCGTCAGCGAGGCCGGCGACAGCCGCTCGTGCATGTTCTTGTGCGCCAGCAATTCGCCCGTCTGGTAGTCCATCAGCACGTACGAGTCCGCCGTAAGGGTCGGTGGCGGCGGTACCGGCAACTGCGGCATCGCCTCCGGCGGCGGTGCGCCCATGGTCTGGGCGCAAGCCCAGGTGGACAATACGACGGTCAGGAGAGGCAGAAGACGAAAGCGCGTTTTCATGGGGAACCCGGGTTGGACTTGACGAGGATTATAGACGCATGGAACAGCGGCTGCCGCTCGGACCTCGGCCGGCGTTGGAAGTTCCGGGCATCGCGCGTCGGTCCGCGACGCGAGACTCAGACAGGATCGAGTGTTTGCAGTGCGACCAGGACCTCGGGGCGGCTGACGTAGCCGAGCTTGAACGGCTCCGGCCAGCGCACCGGCCGTCCGCTCGACAGCTCGATGCACGCATATTCGACCTCGGCGCGCGCGAGCGTCGCCGCCCGCGCATCGCACCGGACTTGAAAGCGGCGGCGCACCCGCAGCTTACCGCTGCCCGGCAGCAGCCAGGTCGCCACCTCGACCGCATCACCCAGCAACGCCGGACGGTGATAACAAATCACGCTGCGTACGACCGCCATTCCGCGGTCCAGTTCCAGGCAGCGCTCGATCGGCAAGCCAAGTCGTGCGGAGTGATCCCAGGCGCAGGCATCGAACCAGCTCATGTAAACGGAATTATTCACGTGCCGGTAGGCGTCGATGTCCGTGGCGGCGACGACGAACCGCAGCACGTGCGGCGAGGGCAAATCCCAGGGGTCGGTGAGCACGGCGCCGGCCACGCGCCCCCCCCTACATCGACACCAGACCGTAGCCTTCGTGTTCCAGGACGGTGACCGTCGTCACCGCCGACAGCGCGAGCGTCACGTCGTGCGAGACCCAGCTGAATGGGAAATGGTGGGCGGCAACGGCCTGGCCGCAGACGGCGACGTCGACACCGGCCTTGCGCAGCTCCGCGATCAACACGCGGTTCGGGTTGTCGACGCCGAATTTGCTGCGGAAATGGCCGGCATCCAGCACCGCGGTGGTCGCCGGTCCGGTGATGATCGCGACGAATTTCAGATGATCGAGCGGCACGCCGGCCGACACATACAGATTGACCGTCCTCGCGACCAGTTCGAGTCCCGGATTGACGGCCTTCGGCTTGCCGCCGTCGCGCGTGAGGAGAAACACCACCTTGTAGGTCGCCCGCGGATCCGGCTGGTAGGCGGCTTTCGGCAGCGGATGGATTTTGCCGTAGCCGGCGATCGCCGGCGCGACCCAGAAGGGCACGGGTTTCACCGCCGCGGTGGCGCCCGCCGCGTGCGTGAGTGCGAGCGCCGCCGCGACGGCGCTCCAGCGGCTGGCGTGAAGTCTGAGGCGAATGGACATGCGGTCATCTCCGGTGGCGTGCGTCGCGGCAATACATTAACCGCAGCGCACGCGGCGCGCCAGGCTCAAAAAATCCCGAGCGCGATGCCGGAGGCGAGGGTCGCGCCGAGTTCGCGGCAGCGTTGTCGATCCGCCTCGCCGATCTGCTTCGCGCCCAGGATCTGCTCCGGCGTCTGCGCCCGGGTGCAGACGATCAGCGGCGGTGCGATCGGCTCGAGGCGCCAACCGGTCGCAATCCGCTCGATCTGCCGGGCGGCATTGCTGCCATCGCTGCCGGCACACACCATCGCCGCGTAGGGACGCCCGACGATGCGCTCGAGCACCGCATAATAGGTCCGGTCGAAGAAGTGTTTGACGACCCCGCTGATCGCCGCGAGATTCTCCGGCGTCGCGAACAGATAGCCGTCGGCCGCCAGAAGATCCCCGCTCCCCGCCGAGTCGGCATGCCGCAGCCGCACCTCGAGTGCCGGTTCCGCCTCGGCGGCGCCCTGTCGCGCGGCCTCGACCATCTGCCGCGTACCGCCCGTCTGCGAGTGATAGACGATCAGTATCGAGCGCACGCCGTCTACGCCGGCATCATTCGGCGGCGCGGCGCGCACGGTTCGCGGCCGGCAAATCATGGTCGACAAAGCTGCGCTCGGCCGAGAGGACCCGGACCGCGATGGGCTCGAGCCGCCGCCAGCCCGTCAGCTCATCGGCACTCGGTGCGGCGTCGGCATCGTCGACGGCGGCGAACAGGGCCTGCAGCGAGGAACCGAGAAACTCGAGGCTGTCGATCGAGGTGGGCGGAAACCCATAGTCGTTCGCCGGATTCACCGGCGGGACGCCTCCCTCGAGGGCCGCGACCTTCGCGAGCAACGCGTCGAGTCCGGCCCTGCCAGCCTCGCCATGGTGCGAGCGCGCGGCGAGCAGCGCAGCACGCACGCCGTGCAACTCGCGGCGCGCTCCGGCGACCTCACCACGCAGCCGGTCGATCCGCGTCGCAAGCTGGAACTGCGCCGCGAAGGCCGCGGCATCGAGGTGCACGCGCGGATCGGCGAGAATGCGCAGCGGGCGGCTCAGCCGCTCGCCGCCGACACGCAGGATCGCACGGTAGCTTCCGGGCGGCGCCCAGACCGCATCCTGCGCGCCGAGGCCGGCCGGTGGCGGATAGCGGAAGTTCCAGACGAAGCGATGCGCACCGGCGGCGGCCGACAGCCGCGCCTGCGCCGGCGCCCATTCGGGGGCGAAATCGATGGTCGCGAGATCCGGCTTGGCGGCCGCGTCCGCGCTCGACCAGCGCCGCACCAGGGCGCCATGGGCATCGCGGATGGTGAGGGTGATCGGCGTGGGGGCCGCGTGCCGCAGAAAATAATCGATATAGGCGCCGTCCGGCGGATTCTTCGCCTTCGGCTCCTCAGCGGGCATCGGCGTGCCGATGAAGTCCGGCACGCGCAGACGGATCGCCGGCGCCGGCCGGAACAGCCACGCGTTGGCGGCGGCGACCGCGGGAGTCAACTGCCGCAGCGGTGCGGCGTCATCCAGAATCCAGAATCCGCGCCCGTGAGTCGCGATCACCAGATCCTCGCCATGCACGTCGATGTCGCGCACCGAGGTGACCGGCAGGTTCAAACGCAGGCTCTGCCAGTGATCGCCGTCGTCGAAGGAGACGTACACACCGTGTTCGGTGCCGGCATACAGCAGCCCGGGCCGATGGTCGTCCTCGCGGACGACGTTGACGAAATCCTCGGCACCGATGCCGGCGACGATCAGCTTCCAGCTCTTGCCGCCGTCGTGGGTGCGGTAGATGTACGGCCGATCATCGTCCAGCCGGTGCCGGTCCACCGCGACATAGGCCGTTTGCGCGTCGAAATGCGAGGCGTCGATCGCGGCGATCTTCGACCAGGCACCGAGGCCCGGCGGCGTCACGTTGCGCCAGTGCTTGCCGTCGTCACGGCTGCGCCAGACCCGGCCGTCGTCGGTTCCGACCCACAATTCGTCGGCATCGGTGCGCGACGGCGCGATGCTGTAGATCACACCGCGCCGCGGCCCTGAGCCGAGGTTGTCGGCGATCGTCGCCGGATCCAGATTCGGCGGGATCGGCGGATCCGCACGCGTCAAGTCCGGACTGATCCGCGCCCAGTGCCCGCCGCCGTCGCGCGTCTCATACAAACGCTGGTTGGCGAAATACAGGCGGCGCGGATCCTTCGGCGAGAACACGAGCGGTAACGTCCAGGTCGCCCGGTCGATCCCCGGATAGGCAAGCGTCGGATCGACCGCGCGGGTCTGCTGCGTGCTCAGATCCAGGCGGCGCACATGACCGCCGTACACCCGGTTCGGATCGCGCGGATCCGGCGCAATCATGCCGTTCTCTCCGCCCGGCCGGATCTCGTGAAACTGCGGCATCGCGATGCCGTCACTCGAGATCGTCCGGCTCGGCAGCATCAACGCACCCGAATCCTGCTGGGCGCCGTAGACATCGTAGGGGAATCGGTCGTCGGTCGCGACGTGATAGATCTGCGCGGTCGGCTGATTGAACCAGGAACTCCAACTCCTGCCGCCGTTCAGCGTGATCAAGGTCCCCTGGTCGGTGCCGAGGATGCGCTGATTCGGGTCGCTCGGATCGATCCACAGTTCATGGAAGTCATCCCCGGTCGGGTCGCCTTTCTGCGGCAAGAACAGCTTGCCGCCGTCGTCCGAGTGAAGCACGATCGTGTTCATCACCCACAGGCGGTTCGCATCGGCCGGATCGACGGTAATGCCACCGAAATACCAGCCGCGCTGCCAGATCCGCGGGTCCGCACTCTGCCGCCGCCAGTGCGCACCGCCGTCGTCGGAGCGGTACAACCCACCGGCCGCCGCGTCGACGATCGCGTAGACGCGCTGCGGCACGGCCGGCGAAAGCGCGATACCGATCCTGCCGGTATGAGCGGGCAGGCCGCCGCCGAGGCGCCGCCAGTGGAGGCCACCGTCGGCCGATTTGTACAGCCCGCCGCCCGGACCACTGGAAGGCGGGTAGATGTTCCACGGCGGTCGGCGCGTCTGCCACAAGGCCGCGTAGATCACCCGCGGATCGCCGGGCTGGAAGGCCAGATCGACCGCCCCGGTATCGACGCCACGGTAGAGGATCTTACGCCAGGTCCTTCCGCCGTCGGTCGTCTTGAACACGCCGCGCATCGCGTTGGGGCCGTAGGGATGACCGAGCGCCGCCACATAGACGACGTCCGCGTTGCCAGGATCGATGAGTATCGCCGCGATCTGCCGTGTGTCGGTGAGGCCGACGTGGACCCAGGTCTTGCCGCCGTCGAGGGACTTATAGACACCATCACCCTGCGCGATGTCCGAGCGCATGTCGGCCTCGCCGGTACCGACGTAGATCACCTGCGGATTCGACGGCGCCACCGCGATTGCGCCGATCGAGGCCACCGGTTCATGATCGAAGATCGGCCGCCAGGTGCGGCCGGCGTCGAGTGTCTCCCAAACACCCCCGTCGACCGCGCCGAAGTACCAATGCTGCGGCTGGCCGGGCACCCCGGTCACCGCGAGCACCCGACCCCCGCGGAACGGTCCGATGAAGCGCCAATGCATTCCGCCGAGCAGCGAGGGGGCATAGCCGGCCGCATGCGCGTTCAGACCGCACGCGACGGCAAGAACGAACATCGGTAGCAGGTTTCGGCGGAACGGGTGCCGCATCGTCACTCCCAATCGCGCAGGTGGGATTTAGCGCGCCAAGCGTGCGAGTCTAGCATCACCCGTCGCAACGGCGGATCGGTTAACCTTGGTCCGAGTCGGCCAAAGAGACGGTGATCCGCATGCAGACGCAAACACCCGCAGCCACCCAGACCCGCTCGTTCGCGGCGGTCTACCTGATCGAGATGTGGGAGCGCTTCGGCTTCTACGGCATGCAGGCGCTGATCGTCTATTACATGGTCGAGCGTCTCGGATTCCCGGATGACCGCGCCAACCTCGTGTTCAGCGCCGCCACGGCGCTCATCTACGTTGCGCCGGCGGTCGGCGGCTGGATCGGCGACAAGTACCTCGGCACCCGCCGCACCATGTTGATCGGCGCCTGTGTGCTCGCCCTCGGCTATGCGCTGATGGCGGTGCCGAGCGAGGACACCTGGACCCTGTTCGGCGCCCTCGGCGTGATCGTCGTCGGCAACGGCCTGTTCAAACCGAATGCGGCCAACCTGGTGCGCAAGATCTACGAGGGCGACGATGCCAAGATCGACAGCGCATTCACGCTGTACTACATGGCCGTCAACGTCGGCTCGACGGTGTCGATGCTATTGACGCCCTGGATCAAGGACTACGTGAACCGCGTCTACGGGCACAACCTCGGCTGGCACGCCGCGTTCGCGGTGTGCTTCGCGGGCTTAGGCGTCGGCTTGGGCAACTACCTGCTGATGCGCAAGGCGATGCGGCACATCGGCTCCGAGCCCGACGCCTCGCCGGCGCGCCCCGGCCGACTGCTCGCGGTGCTCGGCGGCGGCCTGCTCTGCGTCGCCGGCTCGGCGGTCGTGCTGCAGTACGAATCGGTCGCGCGCATCTTCGTTTACGCTGCCGGCGCGGTGCTGCTCGGGATCTTCGCGCGGCTGATCTTGAACAGCCACCGGGACGAGCGTGCCGGATTGATCGCGGCGCTGGTGCTCGTCGTGCAGACGATTTTCTTCTTCATTTTCTACCAGCAGATGTCGACCTCGCTCGCCTTGTTCGCGCTGCGCAACGTCGACTGGCATCAGGGCCTGTTCGGAATCCGCCTGTGGACTTGGAATCCGGCGCAGTACCAGGCGCTGAACCCGATCTGGATCATGCTCTTGAGCCCCCTGCTCGCCTGGGCCTATACCCGCGCCGGCGCGCGCGGCAAGGATCTGTCGATCGCGGCGAAGTTCGCGCTCGGCTTCGCGGTGGTCGCGATCGGCTACTTCATCTACGGCTTCTCCGGACGCACCGCCGTCGACGGCATGACCTCGTCCTGGTACATGATCTGGGGCTACGGCTTCTATTCCCTCGGCGAACTCCTGGTGAGCGGACTCGGGCTGGCGATGATCGCGCGCTACATTCCGGCGCGGATGGGCGGCTTCATGATGGGGGCGTATTTCGTCGCGGTCGGCATTTCCGGCTATCTCGGCGGCGTGGTCGCCAATTTTGCGAGCATCCCGAGCCGCATCTCCCAGATCGTGAAGATGGTGCCGGCCCGCGGCATGAGCCGCATCGCGAGCGCCTACCCGCAGGCGCTCACGCTCAAACTCGATGACTTCCGCCAGTGGGTCGGCTCCCTGCCGGTAGACGACGCCGCCAAACTCGGGCGGACGCTCGCCGCCGCGCATGCCGCGCCGTTCGACCAGCTGCCGGCCTCGACGCAGCAGCTGCTGCTGCGCTTCAGCGACAGTCTGCACGCGGCGACGCTGCCGGTCTACACCAAGCTGTTCAACGAACTGGGCGTCGCGGCGATCCTCTGCACTGCGATCGCCGTCGCCGCGATCCCGATGATGCGGCGCCTCTCGGCCGCCCATGCCCGCAAGGGCGCGGCGAACGACGAACGCTGAGCCGCTACGCTCAAGCCTGCGGTGCGCCGAGCTCGCGCAAATACCACTGCTGGAAGGTCGCGACCCGCCGCTCGTGCTCCGAGTAGCGCCCCGGCTGGTAGCGCTTCGAGAGGATCCCGGCCTGGTTGTTCTCGGTGATCCGTTTGTCCTGCAGCGTCGTCCGGTCCCAGCCCCAGATCATCTTCGGCACGTCGTAGCCCTCGGCCTTGCCGTCGACGAGCCAGGTCAGATCGACGTCGGTGTTCATCGGGCCGCGCGGCGTGAACTGAAACAGCACCGCGAAGTCATTGGTCGCGACGACGTGCGTGAACGGGCTGAACGAGACGTACATGCGTCCTTGGTCGAAGCCGAGACGCTTGCCCATCAAGGACGATGCGGGCTGTCCGTCTTCGGTCTCGCTCTCGTAGCCCTCGCGGATGGTCCGCTGCAACAAGAGCCTCAGGTGCGAGGAATCCGGCCCGTCATCGACGGTGCCGATCGGCCTGCCGAGCGCGGCGGCACGCCGCTCCCAAGCCTGCAGGGTGGGCAGGTAGCTCTGCACCGCGTCCTTCGGCCCCGAACTCGGACCGGCACCGAACGCGATCAGCGCGTCCGCCGGATGCATGGAGCTGAATTCCGGATGCGACGGCGTGCAGTGGTAACACTCGACGAAATTCTCCACGACCAGCTTCCAGTTCGCGCTCGTCGGGTAGGAGATGCGATGCGCGATCTTCGCATTCGCGAAGCCATGGAAGTCGAGGTAAGGCTCGAGATCGCCGAAGGTCGTCTGGAAATCCACGGGCTCGCCGTCGCTCAGGTTCACGAAGATGAAACCATGGAAAACCCGCACATGGGCGCGATGCAGCCCATTGTCCTGTTTGGCGAAATCGGCCGGCATGAGCCTCGCCGCGAGCAGCGCCCCATCGAGCCCGTAGCTCCAGGCGTGATACGCACAGGTCAGTCTGTGGACCCGGCCCGAGGACTCGGTGCAGATCAGCGAACCCCGGTGCCGGCAGACGTTGTAGAAGGCGTTGATGCGCGACTCGTCGCTGCGCACGACGATGAGCGACTCGCCACCGATCCGGAAGAGGAAATAGTCGCCTTTCTGGCGCACTTGATCGACGTGTCCGGCGACGATCCACTTGCGGCCGGCGACACGTTCCATGTCGCGCGCGTAGTACTCCTCGTCGCAGTAGAACCTGCGCTCGAGGCTGTAGCCGGTGTCCTGATCCATTGCGGCCGGCGCAATCGCGTTTGCCGTCGTCATATTCATGCTCCTTGGTCGTGTGTGCCGAACCGCGTTCAGCGCTTGATGCGCTCGTTGCGCGGATCGTAAAAAGGCTGCAGCGAGGCGCTCGCCGCGTGGCGCCGGCCGGCGATCTCGATCTCGTAATCCCGGGCGCCGATCGATTCGACCGGCGCATCGTCCGGTGCGCGCACGTAACCCAGGCCGACCGCCGCGCCCAGGGAATGGGCGAACATCCCCGAGCGGATGTGGCCGACGAGCTCCGCGCCCCGCCAGATCGGTTCGTTGTGGTACAGCAGCGGCTCGGACGAATCCAGCTTGAACTGCACCAGCCGGCGGCGCACGCCCGCCTCGCGCTGGCGCAGCAGCGCCTCACGGCCGATGAAGCCGCCGGCCTTCTCGAACTTGACGGCGAAGCCGAGCCCCGCCTCGAGCGGTGTCTCCTCATCGGTGATGTCATGACCCCAGTGACGGTAGGCCTTCTCGATGCGCAGGGAATTGAGCGCGTGATAGCCCGCGTGCACGAGTCCATGCTCCGCCCCGGCGGCGAGGATTTCCTCGTAGACGCCGACCATGAACTCGGTCGGCACGTACAGTTCCCAGCCGAGTTCGCCGACATAGGTGATCCGCGTCGCGCGCACCAGCGCATAGCCGAGTTCGATGGTGCGGCTGGTCGCGAACGGGAACGCCGCGTTCGACAGATCATCCGGCGTCAGCGATTGCAGCAACTGCCGCGAGTTCGGCCCCATGACCGAGAGCACGCCCATCGCCGAGCTTACGTTCGTGAGCACGCAATGCGAGCCGGGTTCGATGTGCCGCTTCAGCCAGTTAAAATCGCGCGTCTCGGTCTCGGCGCCGCCGACGATCAGAAACGCGGTCTCGTCCAGACGGGTGATGGTGAGGTCGGCCTCGATGCCGCCGCGCTCGTTGAGCCACTGCGTGTATACGACCCGGCCCGGCGCGACGTCGACGTCGTTCGCGCACACCCGGCCCAGCACCCGGGCCGCATCCACCCCCTCGAGCCTGAATTTCGCGAACGAGGACTGATCGAACAAGCCAACCGCGCCGCGCACCGCCCGGTGCTCGTGCGCGCTGTGCTCGAACCAGTTCTGCCGCCCATAGCTGTATTCATAGACGGGCTTCGTGCCGGCCGCGGCAAACCAGTTCGCCCGCTCCCAGCCAAAAGCCTCGCCGAAGCAGGCGCCCGCCGCCGCCAGCCGGTCGTGCAGCGCCGAACGGCGCACGCCGCGCGCGGTCTCGTACTGGCGAAACGGCCAATGCGTCGCATACAGCAATCCGAGGCTCTCCGAGACGCGTGTGCGCAGGTACTTGCGGTTCGCCTGAAACGGCATGTTACGACGCACGTCCACTTCCCACAGATCGACCGGCGGATGGCCGTCGCGAATCCACTCGGCGACCACCTTGCCGACGCCGCCCGCCGACTGCAGTCCGATCGAGTTCATGCCTGCGGCGACGAACAGATTCTGCAGTTCCGGCGATTCGCCGAGGTGATAGCGGACGTCCGGCGTGAAACTCTCCGGTCCGCAGAAGAATTTTTGCAGCCCCGCCGTCTCGAGGGCCGGGATGCGGCGCATCGCGTCGAACAGGACGGGTTCGAAATGACTGAAATCGCCGGCGATCTCGCCGAACGCGAAATCCTCGGCGACGCCCTCCATGCCCCAAGGCCGGGCATGCGGCTCGAACGCGCCGACCAGCAGCTTGCCCGCATCCTGTTTGAAGTAGCTGCAGTGATCGTAGTCGCGCAGCACCGGCAGGTCCGGATGCAAACCCTCCACGTCCTTGAAGAGCACGTAGTAATGCTCGCAGGCATGCAGCGGCACCGTCACCCCGACGCTCGCCGCCAGATCGCGCGTCCACAGGCCGCCGCACAGCACGACGTGATCGGCATCGATCCTGCCGTGCTCGGTATCGACGCCGGTGACCCGCCGGCCGTCGTGGCGAATCTTCGTCACCTTGCAGTCCTGTTGGATGCGCACACCGCGGTTGCGCGCGCCCTTGGCGAGCGCCTGGGTGATGTCGACCGCGTTCGCGTAGCCGTCGCTCGGGATGTGAATGCCGCCGATCACGTCCTCGAGGTTCGCGATCGGATACAGCGCGCGGATTTCGTCGCGGTCGACGACGTCGACGCGCAGTCCGAACACCTTGGCCATCGAGGCGTTGCGACGCAGCTCCTCCATGCGCGCGGCGGTGGTCGCGAGCGAGACCGAGCCGCACTGCCGGTAGCCGGTCGCCTGGCCGGTCTCCGCCTCGAGACGGTGATAGAGCTCGCCGGTGTAGCGCGCCAGCTGGGTCATGTTGATCGATTGTCGAAGCTGGCCGATGAGTCCGGCGGCGTGCCAGGTCGTGCCGCAGGTCAGCTGCTTGCGCTCGAGCAACACCACGTCGCTCCAGCCGAGTTTGCCGAGATGGTAGGCGATCGAGCAACCGACGACTCCGCCACCGACGATGACGACGCGCGCGCGCGCGGGCAGGTCCATGGCCATCTTCAAACCCTCATCCGAGCATTGTCAGGATCGAACGCCGCTTGTGCCAGCACGCTCGCCGGCCGTCGCTCACCCTGGATCATCACCTCGAAACGCGTTCCCGCCCCGGCGTACGCCGGATCGACGCAGGCGAAGGCGAGACTCTTGCGGACGCGGTGGCCGTAGCCGCCGGACGTCGTCAAGCCGATGCAAACGTCGCCGTGCAACACCGGTTCGGCGCCACGGGCGTCCGTGTCGCCCGCCTCGACCTCGAGATAGACGATTTTGAGGGGGCGTGCCGGCGCGGCGAGCGTCGCCGCCTTGCCGACGAAATCATCCTTGCCGAAGTCGATGAAGCGCGCCATGTCGGCCTCCAGCATGTTAAGTTCATTGGTCAGCTCGCTTCCCCAGGCCTTGTAGGCCTTCTCCATGCGCATGCTGTTGACCGCGTAAAGTCCGTAGTCGGCGATACCGAACCGCCGGCCGGCCTCCCAGAGGGCGTCGTAGATTTTCGTCATCGCCTCCATCGGCGCGTGCAGCTCCCAGCCGAGTTCGCCGACGTAACTGACACGCAGCGCGCGCACCCGCGAGCCTGCGACCGTAATCTCGCGCGCCGACAGCCAGCGGAATCCCTGATTCGACAAATCCGCGTCGCTGAGCGTTGCCAGCAGTTCGCGCGAACGCGGCCCGGACAGCACCAGCACGCCGTAGTCCATGGTCACGTTCTCTATGCGCACCTGTTCGCCGGCGCGTACGCCCTGGGTGAGAAGGTCGAGGTCACGCAACTCGGCCGCAGCCGCCGACAAGGCATAGAAGCGATCATCCGCCAGCCGGCTGATCGTCATCTCCCCGGCGATGCGCCCGCCCGGCGACAGGGGGTGCACGAGGCCGATGCCACCCGGCTTTCGCGGCATGCGGTTCGCACACAGCCGGTTCAAGAAGGCCTCGGCGCCGGTGCCGGTGATCTCGTACTTCGAGAAGCCGCTGAGGTCCAGGATGCCGACGCGTTCATGAACCGCCAGCGCCTCGTCGCGCACCACCTCGAAGACGTTGTTGCGCGCGTAGCTGCACTCTTCCTCACGTCCGTCGAGCGAGAACCACTTCGGCCGCTCCCAGCCGAAGGTCTCGGTGTAGACGCAATGATGGCCCGCGAGCCTCGCGTACAGGGGGCTGAGCTTGCGCGGCCTGCCGTCCATGTCCTCCTCGCCCGGAAGCCGGGTCGTGAAGGTCGTGCGGTAATCGAGAAAAACCTTGTCGCGCACGTACGCCGCGTCGGCGAAGGCGCCGAAGCGACGCGGATCGAATTCCGTCATGTTGATCTCGGCATCACCATGCACCATCCACTGCGCCAGGTACTTCCCGCAGCCGCCGCCCTGCGCGATCCCGAACGAAGTGCCGCAGCAGTCCCAGAAGTTGCGCAGCCCGGGTACCGGCCCAAGCAGCGGCGCGCCGTCCGGTGTGTGCGGAATCGCGCCGTTGATCACCCGCCGAATGCCGGCGTCGCCGAAGATCGGCATGCGCTCGATCGCGCGCTCGAGCCACGGGCCGATGCGCTCGAGATCGTCGGGAAACAGTTCGTTCGACGACTCCCACTCGGGGTAACCCTGCGGTGCCCAGGCCTCGCGCAGATCGCTGTGTTCGTACACACCGATCAAGCCGGACTTCTGTTCCTGACGGAAATAGCCGGAGGCATAGGAGTCGCGCATCACCGGAATCTCGCCGCCGCGCTCGAGGAATTCCTTGATCGGATGCGTGACCACATAGTGGTGCTGCATATTGGTGATCGGCGCATCGGCGCCGACCATCGCGGCCACCTGACGGGCGTAGCAGCCGGCTGCGTTGACCACGATTTCGGCAATGATCGGCCCCTTTTCCGTCTCGACTTGCCAATCCCCGTCCGCCCGTCGGCTGATGCCGGTCACCCGGTTGTGACGCACGACCGTCACGCCGAGGTCGCGGGCGCCTTTCGCCAGCGCGTTGCAGATGCCGGCCGGGTCGCCATGACCATCGTCCCGGGTCCACGCCGCGGCGATCACCCCGTCGGTGCTTAAATAGGGATTCAGCCGTTGGATCTCGTCGATGCCGACGATTTGCATGCTGAAGCCGATGCTCTTCGAATAGCCGTAGACGCGCTGCAACCACGCCAGTTCGGCGGCGTTGTTGGCGAGGCGCAGCCCGCCGCTCGAGTGCCAGCTCACGTACTGTCCCGTCAACGCCTCCAGGCGGGGGTAGAGCGTGTTGCTGTAGGCGTGGATCTTCGCCAGGTTGTAGCTGCCCGTGATGCTCGGGCACTGCCCGGCCGCATGCCAGGTCGAGCCCGACGTCAGTTCGTGCTTCTCGACCACGATGACGTCCGTCATGCCTTCGAGCGCGAGATGGTAGGCGAGGCTCGCGCCCATGACGCCACCGCCGACGATAACGACTTTTGCTTGAGTTTTCATACGATGATGATTGACCTGCTGTTCAGTAGACCACGATAAATTGACGGCTGATCGGCACACAAATCAATATTTTGTTACCTTAGCCCCGTATTTTTTGAGCGAGGCGCCCGCCGATGAAAGCCAGACCCGTCGTCGGACTGCCGACCCTGGCCTGGTTGCGCGCCTTCGAGGCCGCCGCGCGCACCTCGAGCTTCAGTGCGGCGGCCATTGAATTGAATCTGAGCTCCGGCGCGATCAGCTACCAGATCCGTGCCCTGGAGCGGCAGCTCGGCTTTGCCTTGTTCGAGAGGCTGGCGCGTGGCGTGCGCCTGACGCCCATGGGAGTCGCTTACCTGCCCCCGGTCCGCAAGGCGTTCGAGGAACTGGCGGATTCGACCAGCGGCTTGTTCGGGGGACCCGAACGCGCGCAGATCACGGTGCATGCGCCGGTCAGCTTGGCAGCGCTCTGGCTCGCCCCGCGGCTGCCCTCGTTCACGGACGCGAACCCGGGCATCGACGTGCGCCTCGCCTCGGTAATCTGGGACAACGCGACGCCGGACGAGGCCATCGACCTCGAGGTCCGCTACGGATCGGGCCACTGGCACGGCTACCGCGCCGAGAAGCTCATGAACCAACCGATACTCGCCGTCTGCTGCCCGGCCATGAAACAAGCCTTGGTCGAGACCGCCGATCCAGTCGCGCTGCTCACGGAGCGGCTTATTTACATCATGGGCTACGAAGATCACGGGCTGCGCGTATGCCGGGACCTCGGGCTCGAAACCGCGCCCGTCAACAGCGGACCGACGGTGGACACCACGATCGCCGCGCTCGAACTGGCGGCGAGCGGCAGTGGTTGCGCGCTCGCACACCGCATCTTCGTCACCGCCTACCTCGACACCGGACGACTGGTGCGCGCCGTCGAACGCGGATTCAAGGACGAGCATGGGTACTTCGTCGTCACGCCCGAGCGACCGCGGCGGATCCGGCGCGAGGTACAGGCCTTCCGCAACTGGCTCGTCGCGCTTGCGGCAGCCGAGAAATCCTGAGCGGCGCCGGCGTTCAGCGTGCCTCATTCGCCTGCCCGGTCGGGCGCCCGCACAACCAGACGATCGTCTCGCTCAGCGCGTTGGTGTCGACCGGCTTGCTGAGGAAACGGCAGTGCGGGATCGGTGACTTGACGACCCGCAGAACCGACTCCAAATCCCCGCTCAGCAGGATCGCCGGCAGTTCCCAACCGAGTTGCGCCCGCAGCCGATGCAATACGTCGATGCCGCTCATCGAATCGCCCAGCCGGTAGTCGGCGAGCAGGATGTCATCGGGGCCGAGTTGCGCAGCGAGCGCGAGCGCCTCCCCGGCGCTGCCGACGCTCAAGGTCCGGTAGCCCTCCATGGTCAGGTAAAGCTCCATGGCGGTCCGCACCGAAACGTTGTCCTCGACGAGCACCAGACGGCAGGGCGGCGGCGGCGCACCGCTCAGCGACTCGGCCTGCAGACTCTGGGGCGGCACGCGCACCGTCACCTGCGTGCCCTCGCCGAGCCTCGAACGCACCGCGACCGCATAGCCGAGCAGTCGCGACACCTCGCGCACGATCGCGAGCCCGAGACCGACGCCGAGACGCGGCGCGCCGTGCGGGTCGACCTGATAGTACTCGTCGAAGATCCGATCGAGCTTATCCTCCGGGATCCCGATCCCGCTGTCCTCGACGCCGAGCACCAGGCCGTCGGCCTCGATGCGCTGAGTGACGCGCACATGGCCCCGCTCGGTGTATTTCAGTGCGTTGCCGACCAGGTTCTGCAGCAAGCGCGTCAACAGCATCCGGTCGGTGGACAGCACCACCCGGCTGTCGCAGAACTCGAGCGACAAGGACTTGCTGCTCGCCGCGGCCGCGAATTCACGCTGCAAGTCGGCGAACACCAAGCCCAAATGCACGCTCGTGATCTGCGGACTGATCGCCCCCGACTCCAGCCGGCTGACGTCGAGCAAGGCATCGAGCAGATGCGTCGCATTCTCGATCGCCATGTCCTGGCGCTGCAGCAATTCCCGGAGCTCGACGTTTTGCGGTTCGAGCTTACGCATCGCGGCATTCAACAGGCGCATGCTGTGCATCGGCTGCCGCAGATCGTGGCTCGCGGTCGCCAGAAAGCGGCTCTTGGCGCTATTGGCACGCTCGGCCTCGGCACGGGCCGCGACCAGCGAGGCGTCAATGGCGCGCCTCTCGGTCATGTCGCGGACTGCGGCCGCGACATAGCGCCCCCCCCGCCACTCGAAGGGCGACAGACGGATGCCGGCGGGGAACTCCGAGCCGTCCGCGCGCAGCGCGATCAGTTCCACATCCCGCAACCCCATCTCCCGGCTGCCCGGTCGTCGATGGAAGGCGGCGACGTGTCCGGCATGGTTCACCCGAAAACGCTCGGGCAGCAACACCTCGATGGAGCGGCCGATCAGCTCTGCCGGCGGGTGGCCGAACACGACCCGAGTCGTCTCGTTCGCGAATCGCACGATGCTTTCGGCATCGACGATGACCAGGGCATCAGGGCTGAATTGCACCAACTGTTGGCACAGCGCGGCGTTATCATTCATGGTTTGGCGGCTGGTGCATCCGACGGGGCTGGCGCGCTAGCTTAGCCGATTTTGGCGGTTCGGTGCGGCATAAGGGTGAGGCGCAAACCCATGCGGGGAAGCCGCGGGTGCGCGCCAGGCACCGATGCGGCAGTCTGCCGGGCAGTGTTCGCTGGAACCCGCGTACGGCCGGCACGCGCGCCCGACCTGTCGACAGAATAGGTGCAACTTGATGGATAACAAGCCCGCCTGGACGGAATCCGGGGCCATACTGAACCAATTGATGGAGATCGCACGGATCTCGGCGCTTGCCGAGATGGCGAGCGGCATCGCCCACGAACTGAACCAGCCCCTGGGCGCTATAGCGACCTTCGCGCAGGCCGGCGAACGCATGTTGAACCGGCCCGACCCCCTGCTCGGGCAGGCGCTCGACGTGTTCCGCCACATCAACCACGAGGCGCTCGGCGCCGGCGACGGTATCCGCCGCATCCGGCGCATCTTCGAGCATGAACGCGCCGCGCATGAAGTCTGCCGCATGGCCGATCTGGTCGGCGAACTGCGCCCGGTCCTCGACATGCTCGCGACCCGGGTGAACGGCCGTCTGCAGGTCGAGATCGGTACCGCGCCCGAACTGCCGGGCTTGCGCCTGGACCGGCTGAAGATCCAGCACGTGCTGTTCGCGCTCGTGCAGAACGCCTTCGATGCCGCGTCCGTGCGGGCCGACCAGGTCCCGGAGGTGCGCATCGAGATCAGCGGTGACCGCTATGCGATCGAGACCAGCGTGATCGATTCGGGCGAAGGCGTGCCCGCCGAGATCCAGGGCCAGTTGTTCCGCCCGTTCTTCACCACCAAGCTGCGCGGCACCGGTTTGGGTCTCGCCTCGAGCCGGGCGATAATCGAGGCCCATGAGGGTACGATAGGTTTCGAGGTCCGCAAGCAGGGCGGCAGCCGCTTCTGGTTCCGCCTGCCGGTGACCGCCGCCTGAACGGAGCTTGAATGGCCATACCGAACGGATCCCACAAGGACGGCGCGACGGTGTACGTCGTCGATGACGACGACGGCATGCGCCGCGCATTGAGCCTGTTGTTGAGCACGGTCGGCTTCGCCACCCAGTCCTACGCCCGACCGAGCGAGTTCCTCGCCAATCTGAAGCCTGACGAGCCGGGCTGCCTGGTGCTCGACATCCGCATGCCGGAGATGAGCGGACTGGAACTGCAGCAACAACTGAACCGCATCGGCTGCATGCTGCCGATCATCTTCATCACCGGCCACGGCGATGTGCCGATGGCGGTCCAGGCGATGAAGGCCGGTGCGTTCGAGTTCATCCAGAAGCCGTTCCGCGAACAGGACCTTCTCGACCAGATCAACCACGCGCTGCGCCACGACGCCGAAAGCCGCCTGAATGTCGCGCGCCGGACCGAGGTGCTGCGCCGGCTCGATACGCTGACGCCGCGCGAACGCCAGGTCATGGACATGGTCGTCGATGGCGGTGCGAACAAAGTGATCGCCATCGATCTCGGGTTGAGCGAGCGGACCGTGGAGATACACCGCGCCAAGGTCATGGAGAAGATGGGCGCACGCTCGGTCGCGCATCTGGTCAAGCTGCACATGACCCTGGCCGAATGAAGCGCGGACCCGACCGATGAGCACCGGGGTGTTGTTCGACGAGGACCTCATGCGGCGCTACGACCGCGAGGGTCCCCGCTACACCTCGTATCCGACCGCGGTTCAATTCCACGAGGCGCTCGGGCCGGATGCCTACACTCAGGCCGCCACGTCGAGCCCGGGGGCGCTCGCCGGCGCGCCACTGTCGTTGTACGTGCACATCCCCTTCTGCCAGAGCCCGTGCTTCTACTGCGGCTGCAACAAGATCATCACGCGACAGATGGATCAGGCCGATGCCTACCTGTCGCGGCTCACGAAGGAAATCGCGCTGCGCGGCCGTCATTTCGACCGCGCGCGAAAGGTCGAGCAGCTGCATTTTGGCGGCGGCACACCGACTTTTCTGCCCATGGACCGGCTGGCAACCGTGATCGGCACGATCGATCGGCACTTCAATCTGGTCCGCGACGACGAGCGCGACTACTCGATCGAGATCGATCCGCGCACCGTCGACCCGGCTGGCGTGCGCACGCTCGCGCAGCTCGGCTTCAACCGCCTGAGTCTCGGCGTCCAGGACTACGATCCGCTCGTCCAGCGGGCCATCAACCGGTTCCAGCCGGCCGAAACCGTCACCCGACTCCTGCAAGCGGCCCGGGAACACGGCTTCGGTTCACTGAACTTCGACCTGATCTACGGCCTGCCGCGCCAGACCCCGGAGACCTTCGCGGCGACGCTCGAGAAGGTGATCGCGCAACGCCCCGACAGGCTCGCCGTCTACGGCTACGCGCACATGCCGCAGATGTTCAAGGCGCAGCGCAAGATCGTTCCGGCCGAGCTGCCCGACGCCGCGACACGTCTCGCGCTGCTGAAGATGGCGATCGACACGCTCACCGGCGCCGGCTACGTCTACATCGGCATGGACCATTTCGCGCTGCCCGATGACACACTGGCTCGCGCCTACGCGAACGGCAGCATTCATCGCAGTTTCCAGGGATACACGACCCACGCCAGCCGCGATCTGGTGAGCCTCGGGGTCAGCGCGATCGGCCAGGTTGGCAGGCTCTACATCCAGAACCACAAGACGATGTCGCTGTACTCGGCGGCGCTCGACCAGGACCGCCTGCCCCTGCATCGCGGCGTCGTGATGAGCGATGAAGACCTTCTGAGGCGCGACGTGATCCAGCAGATCATGTGCCGCAACAGCGTCGACCGGGAATCGACCGGGCGCCGCTTCGGAATCGATTTCGACACCCATTTCGCCGCGGAGCTCGCGCGCCTCGAGGCCTTGCGGGCGGACGGTCTGGTCGAATGTGCCGGCCGGCGCATCGAGCTGACACCGCGGGGACGGCTGCTGATGCGCAACGTCGCGATGCTCTTCGATGCGTACAAGAATGCGGGTGCCGGCACCCCGCGCCTCTCCCGGGTGATCTAGACGGCCGTCCGCGCCGGCCTCACTCAGGACACCCAGCCGAGCGAGCGCTCGACCGCCTTCTTCCACGCCAGGCACAGCGCCACGCGCCGCTCCTCCGACATGCGCGCGACGAAGCGCTTGTCGACGCCCCAGTTCGCGACCAGGTCCTCGCGCCCGCGCCAGTAATCGACGGCGAGTCCGGCCGCGTAGGCCGCGCCGAGCGCGGTGGTTTCGATCATTCTCGGCCGGACGACGTCGAGACCGAGAATGTCCGCCTGAAATTGCATCAGCATCTCATTGCCGACCATGCCGCCGTCGACGCGCAGCTCGGTGATCGCGATGCCCGAGTCCTGCGCCATCGCCCGCAGTACGTCGCGGGTTTGATACGCGGTCGCCTCGAGTGCCGCGCGGGCGATGTGCGCGCGCGTCGCGAAGCGTGTGAGTCCGGCGATCACGCCGCGGGCGTCCGGGCGCCAGTACGGTGCGTACAGCCCGGAGAAGGCCGGCACGAAATACACATCGCCGTTGTCCTCGGCCTCGAGGGCGAGCGCCTCGACGTCCGCGCTGCGTTCGATCAAGCCGACGTTGTCGCGCAGCCACTGGACGAGCGCGCCGGCGATCGCGATCGAGCCCTCGAGCGCATAGCACGGCTTCTCGGTCCCGAACCGGTAGGCGACGGTGCTGATCAGTCCCGCCTGCGAACGCACCGGACTCGTGCCGGTGTTCATCAACAAAAAGCAGCCCGTGCCATAGGTGTTCTTCACCTCACCGGGCTCGAAACAGGTCTGACCGACCAGCGCCGCCTGTTGATCGCCGAGAATGCCGGCGATCGCAACGCCCTCGAGCAGCCGGTCGCCGGCGATGCCGTAGACTTCGCTGGAGGAGGCGATCCGCGGCAGCACCGCGCGCGGAATCGCGAATTCGCGCAGCAACTCCTCGTCCCAGTCGAGCGTCGCCAGGTTCATCAGCTGTGTGCGGCTTGCATTCGTGACGTCGGTGACATGCACCCCGCCCCGCGCACCCCCGGTGAGGTTCCAGACGAGCCAGGAATCGACCGTGCCGAAGAGCGCCTCCCCGCTCGCCGCCAGGTCCGCCGCGCCGGGCACTTCGCGCAGCAGCCATTGCAGTTTCAGGGCGCTGAAGTAACTGGCGATCGGCAGGCCGGTCTTCTCGCGCAAGCGGTCGAGCTCGCCCCGGGCGGCGTAGGCCGCGACCACATCGTTCGCGCGCGTGTCCTGCCAGACGAGCGCGTTGTGCAGCGCCTTGCCCGTGCGACGGTCCCACAAAAGCGTGGTTTCACGCTGATTGGTGATGCCGATCGCCGCCAGATCCCGCGGCTGCAACCGCGCGCTTTGCATCGCCTCGGTGATGACCGTGCGCGTGTTGTCGAGAATTTCCGCGCCATCGTGCTCGACCCAGCCCGGCCGCGGGAAAATCTGCGCGTGCTCGCGTTGCGCCGAGGCGACGATGTGTCCACCACGGTCGAAGACGATGAACCGCGTGCTGGTCGTGCCTTGATCGATAGCCCCCACGTATCGCGTCATCTCGTGATCTCCGGCCGAACACCCTCGCCGCCGCCACGGCGATGATCGCACAGGCCCCTGGGGGGCGGATATCCCCTAATTGCGCGCGCCGAACCCGCATGGCGGCGCCCGGCGCCGCGGCCTAGAGTCACGCGCATGGCTCACGATGGGTCCACCGACGGTGCCGAGCGCGCGCTGCGTGCCGATGAACTCCTGGATCCGGCTGCCTATCCGCACCCGGTCGCGCACGTCGAAGTGCTGCAGACGAACACCTCGCTGATCGCGCTGACCGGCGAGTACGCCTACAAGATCAAGAAGCCGGTGTCGTTCGCCTTCCTCGACGCGAGCACGCTGTCGCATCGGCGTTTCCTTTGCGAGGAAGAGCTGCGACTGAATGTCCGCCTCGCGCCGGAGTTGTATCTGGACGTGCTGCCGATCGTGCGCACCGCGTCGGGGCTGCGCGTCGGCGGCTCGGGCGAGACGCTCGAGTATGCGGTGCGCATGCGCCAGTTCGACCGGTCGCAGGAACTCGCGGCGCTGCTCGGGCGGGGCGAAGCCGGTGCCGCCGAGATCGCGGCTCTCGCACTTGCGATCGCGCGATTCCACGCCTCTGCACCGCGTCGCGTGGATGCGGCCGGCTTTGCCGGCACCGAAGGGATGCGCGCGGCCGTGCTCGGTACGATCGCGACGCTGCTCGCGCACGCCGATCACGGAATCGACGCACCCGGACTCGGCGCCTTGATCGACTGGACCCACGATGCGCTGCGCCGCTCGATGCCGCGCTTTCGCGAACGTGAGGCAGGCGGCTTCATCCGCGAATGCCACGGCGATCTTCACAGCCGCAACATCGTCCGCTGGCGCGGGCGCCTGACGCCGTTCGACTGCCTCGAGTTCGATGCGGCGCTGCGCTGGATCGACGTGATGAGCGACGTGGCCTTTCTAGTGATGGATCTGCACGGACGCAACCGCACGGATCTGGCGGCGATCTTCCTCAGTGAATATCTCACCCAGACCGGCGATTACGGCGGCATCGCGCTGCTGCCGTTCTACGCGGTGCACCGGGCGCTCGTGCGCGCGATGGTCGATACGCTCGCCGCGGAAGCCGAGCCCGGCCGGCGCGCCAACGCCGATGCGCGCGCCGCCGCCCGGGTCCTCGCGGCGGCCGGCTTCATGCGCCCGCCCAAGCCGATCTTGATCGCGATGCACGGTCCTTCCGGTTCGGGAAAATCCTGGTTGAGCGAACGTCTCGTCGGACCCGTCGGCGCGGTTCGGATCCGCTCCGACGTCGAGCGTCATCGCTTGTACGGAGCCTCGGCGGACCGGCACGCCGGGCGGGCCGATGCCCGCACCTACGCCCGGCTGCGCGAATGCGCCACCGCCTGCCTCGAGGGTTCGATGCCGACGATCATCGATGCCACCTGTCTGCGCCGCGCCGACCGCGACCTCCTGCGCGATCTCGCGGCCTCGATGCGCGTGCCGCTGCTGTTCCTGTCCTGCACCGCCGAACATGCAACCCTGGCGCGACGCGTCGGGCAGCGCCGCCTCGAGGGTGCGGAAGCCTCGGATGCCAACCTGCGGGTGCTCGTGGCGCAACTGGCGGGCATGGAACCTTTCGCCACGGAGGAACGCGCGCAGCTCGTCGAGATTTCAACGAGCGACCCACAGGCGCTCGCCAAGGCGCTTGCGGCGGTCTCATCGCGGCGCTCGCTCGAACAGGCACCTGCTAGGTAGAATCCACCGCTGCGCAGCCGTTCATGGCGCGGCAGGATCCGTGCATGGACACGCCGGCGCCTGGATCGTGACGAGCGTCATCGATGCCGATGCCAGGGCGGCGGTGGGCGAAGACGAGGATTGGTCCCATCCGTTCCCCACGGCCAGTCCGCGCGGCACGTGCCTGAGTCTCGCGGCCAGCCGCTCGATCCTCGATGCGCATCACGGCGCGATCGGCCACGAGCACCGCGCCGCAGGCGGCGCTCGTTTCGGGTTCCGTCTGCCTGCCGAGGGCGCCTGACGCCCTCAGGCGCCGAACCAGGCATGCACCCGCGCAGCCTGGTCCGCGTCGTACAGAAGGCCCAGCTTCGAGCGGCGCCACAAGACATCCGCGCCGCTCGTGGCCCATTCCTGATCCTTGAGGTACTCGAGCTCGGCCTCGAACAATTGCGGCGCGATCTCGGCCCCGAGGCCGCGCGTATCCGCCGCATTGCCGAGGATGCGCTCGCTGGCGCTCCCGTAGGCGCGGCACAAGCGTAGGATCAATGCCGGCGGAAAACCGGCATGGCGGGCCAGCTGCGCGCGCGCGAACGCCTCGTAGTCGCCGCCGGCGAAATCGCCGCCTGGCAGCACGGCGGTGCGCGTCCACGGTCGGTCGGGCCGGCCGAGCGCCGGCAGCAGCTCGGCAAGCGCATGTTCGGCGAGCTTGCGGTAGGTCGTCAGCTTGCCGCCAAAGACCGAGAGCATCGGCGCCTGCCCGGCCGGTGCATCGAGATCGAAGGCGTAGTCCCGCGTGACCGTCGATGCGTTCTGCCGACCGTCGTCGTACAGCGGTCGGACCCCCGCGTAACTCCAGTGCACGTCATCGGCCGTGACCGGCTTGCGCAAATAATCGGAAACCGAGCCGCATAGGTAGGCGATCTCCTCGCGATCGGCGCGCAGATCCTGCGGCTCGCCGTCGAAAGGCACGTCGGTCGTGCCGATCAGGGTGAAATCGTGTTCGTAGGGAATCATGAACACGACGCGCCCGTCGGCATTCTGCAAGGTGTATGCCTGGGCGCCCTCGTAAAGCCGGCGGACGACGATGTGACTGCCCTTGACGAGGCGCAGCGAACTGCGCCGCTGCGCCCCGCTCGCGCCGAGCACGGCCTCGACCCAGGGACCGGCCGCGTTGACCAGCGCCCGCGCACGCACGCTGCGCTCGCCGCCCGCGCGATCCCGCAGCTGCACGCGCCATTCCTGCCCTTCGCGGTGCGCGGCGATGACGGCCGTTCCGACCTCGATGTGCGCGCCGCGCGCCCGCGCGTCCATCGCATTGGCGACGACCAGCCGCGCGTCGTCCGCCCAACAATCCGAGTATTCGAAGCCGCGCTGGAACTGCTCGCGCAGAACCTGCAATTCCAGATCGCGGCTACGCCGCAGCGAACGCGTCGCCGGCAGGCGCCTGCGTCCACCGATGTGATCGTAGAGCAGCAAACCGAGGCGCAGCATCCACGCCGGCCGCAGCCCACGGTGCAGAGGCAGCACGAAACGCAGCGGCCAGATCAGATGGCCGGCGGCGGCCAGCAACACTTCCCGCTCGGTCAGGCTCTCGCGCACCAGGCGGAACTGGTATTGCTCGAGATAGCGCAATCCGCCGTGGATGAGCTTCGACGAGGCCGACGAGGTCGCGCACGCAAGATCCCCGCGCTCGGCGAGCAGCACGCCAAGCCCGCGGCCGGCCGCATCACGGGCGATGCCGACACCGTTGATGCCGCCACCGACGACGACGAGGTCGCATGTCGCCGGGTCAGCAGAGTTCATCGAGATTCATACGTTCTGTCCACCACGCCGTAACGCCGCCTCTGTCGGCACCAGCAAGTGCTCACAGGCAAGCGACAAGAGACAGATGATCGATGCGCCGCCGATTAAACACAAGCAGCGCCGGGCAAGGGTGCCGGCCGGTGTAGCTCAGGAAATCGCGGTCAGACCGGCGAACAGAGTCCGGTGACGGCTGCCCTTGCGGTAAAACACCGGCGGTTCACCGAGCGGCGCGTCGACTTCCACCTCGGCACCGCCCGCGAATTCGATGCCACTCCAGACGTGGATCCACGCGGTGCCGGCGGGCAGATAGACGCACTGGCGGCTCACGCCCGCTTCGAGGACCGGCGCGACCAGGACGTCTTCGCCGTAGAGATACGAAATCTGGCTGTCGTAAGCCCTGGGGTCGTCTTCGAAGTGCAGGAACAAGGGTCTTTGCACCGGCAACCCGGCACTCACCGCCTCGGCGCTGAGTTCCGCGAGGTAGGGCCCCAGATGCCGGTAGACGCGAGTCATGCGCGCGAAGTGCGCGAGCACCACCGGATCCGCTTCGATTTGCAGATTCTCCGTCGGCCGATTGCCCTCGTGCGTACGCATGACGGCGGTGAACGCGGCCATTTCCGCCCAGCGCTGGATGAGTTCGGCGCTGCGTACATTCCCGAACAAGCTCGTGTAGCCGCCGATGTCGCTGTGATGATACGCGTTGCCGAGGAGTCCCGAAGAGAGCGCCGCGCAGATCACGGTCGGCAGGCCGTCATGCCGGCTGAAATCGACCGACTGGTCCCCGGCCCACAGCAACGGGCAGTGCGCCTGGATGCCGGTGAACCCGGCACGCATGAAAAACAGCGTATCGCCGGTTTTTCCGCGGCGCGCGACCGCATCCGCGTTGACCTTTCCCCACATCACGGGCCAGGCGTTGTGGGCGATCATGGGGTCGATTCCGCTCGCCAGACGCACATCCGTCGGCAAATACTCGCCGAAATCGGCCATCCAACCGGCGAGGCCGAAATCGAGCATGTTGCGGCCGATGATCCGTTCCGTGAACCACTCCGCCGCCGCCGGGTTCGTGAAATCGACGAGGCCGCAGTGGAACTCGCCGAAATCCAGCAGATGAGGTTCATCCGCGTCGCCGCGCCTCACCAGGTATCCAGCCGCGGCGGCTTCCGCGAACAGGCTGCCGTCGGCGCACAGGTAGGGATTGACGTATCCGAGAAAGCGGATTCCCCGCGCCTCGAGCCGGCCGATATGGCGGTCGAGATCCGGATATCTCGCCGCGTTCCAGCGCCAATCCCAGTACAGGCGCCTGCCGAACGAGGTCTCGCGGATGCCGACCCAGTCCTCGCACCACAAACCACTGACCGCGGCGCCTGCGGCGAGATATTTCTCCAGCCGCTCGAAGCTGCGCGCCCCGTCTTTCAAACCGATGATCGCTCCCTGCCGCACCCAGTCGGGCAGCGGGGGCTGGCGTCCGAAGCGCGCCGCCAGCGCGCTCACCAGATCCACGTACCGTTCCGCCCGCCAGATCTCGACACGCCGGGGCAGCGCCCAGACCTCGATTTCGTGGAATTCGCGATGCCTGAAATCGAAGACCGCGTATGCGGTGCTCTCGACGTGGAGGGCGTAGTGTTCCGACGATAGATAGGTGGGCTGGGGATAGTTCGTCGTGTAGTAATTGCCGCCGCCGCCGTTGCGTCGGTTGGCCTCGAACGTGATGCGCGTGGACTTGTCGCGGCCGACGCCCGGCTCCGAGGTCCATAGCGGAAACCTGCGGCCGCGCAAATCGAAGTACGAGAACTGCTCGCCGCCGCCCCAGATTCTCTCCCCATGGCGGGCCGCGATCTGCAGCCAGAAACGGTTGAGCCCGTCCGCGGCATGGAGAAAGACAAGCGCGAGACCACCGGCGGATTCGTCGATTTCGAAGCGCACCGCCGCGGGTTCCGTCGGCGACGCGGCGAGCGCGACGCGCGTCCCCGAGGCCGACCGATCGACGACGGAGTGCCTCAGGGGAATCCGCGCGATCAGATGGTCGTTTATGCGGAAATTGCCATGATTCATCAGCACCGAAGGCTCGCCGACGCCAACATAGAGGCATGGCGCAGAGCGTCGGTGCCGCAACAGCGTCAACCCACCCACAACGATGTCGAACCCATCCGGATATTCGATCACCGGCATTTGGAGCTACCCATTTCCAACCGTCTAAAGGCAACAACCGAGCGGGCGGAGCACTCAGACTCCCAGGGGTCGGTCGGCTCCGCCCGCTCTCGATTCATCGGATCCCGCAAGCTTAGTGCCTGCCACCCACCTTCACGTTGAACTCGATGCCGTAGTAGCGGCTCGCATCGCGCGGAATGAAGTACTGGATGCTTCCGCCGGGTCCGCCGGTCTGCGCGAACGAGGCGTAGCTGGTGTTGCCGATGTTTTTCACCAAAGCCGTCACGCTCATGCGGTGGTCGTGATCGCTGAACGCGAGGCTCGCGTTCCACATGCCGTACCCGTGCAGTCGCAGGTAGGGGTTTTCCCCTCCGTTGGGGCAGTAGGAGGCGGTGCATGTCGCGAAGTCCGCGTACTGCACGCTTTGGTAGCTATAGTTGCTCGCGAGCGTCACGTCGAACGGCAGGCCCGCCGACCATGTGTAGTCCGTTCCGAGGTTCCCCTTGAACTTCGGCGCGAACGGCAGCGCACTGCCGCTCCGCGCAACGGAGAAGGGATTCGCTCCGGCAGGCGAATTGAACTTCGTCACATGCGCATCCGCATAGGTGATCCCGCCGTTCAAGTCCCATGCGCGCGAAACACGTGCCGCGCCGGTCAGTTCGAATCCCTGGCTCACAACCGATCCCGCATTGGTCAACTGCGTGATGACCACGCCGTTCAGGACCGTCGGGCTGTTGGCCTGGAAGTTGTTGAACTCCTCGCGGAACACGTCGGCATTCAGGTAAGCATCGCCATCGAGCAACGTCGACTTCAACCCGAATTCATACGCGGTCGACGTCTCGGGCGCCAGCGGCGCAGCCTGAAGGTTGTTCTGATTGAAATAGACATTGTAGGCGGGACCTTTGTAACCCTTGGCCACGGTCGCGTACGTCATCTCATCGGGCGTCGCGTCCCACTGCACGCCGATCTTGCCTGACAGGTTCGATTTCGAAGTCGAACCGTTGCCCTGGAAGGGCAGGCAACCGGGCTGCGGAGTGCAATTCGCCGAGATCACGCCACCGCCGCCAACCGGCGAAAGCGTGTAGTCATGGTATTCCGTCAGTTCATCGTGAGTCTCGCGTAAACCGACGATGCCCCGGAACGTCTTGGTGAAGTGCAGCGTACCCTGGCCGTAAGCGGCAACGCTAACGGTGGTCGACCCGAAGGTCGCGCTGGCCATGGGCGTGCTGTAGCTCGATGACCCCGGCTGGCACGGCGCGAGCCCGGTCGCGTCCGGAGCGAGTGTCGTCGAGTTACACACCATGTCGTTGCGCTGGAAGTAGCGGTTCTGTACGTCGTGATAATAAAAAAGGCCGCCGACGTACTCGAAGAACTGGTGGGCCGGCGAGGCAATGCGGATCTCCTCGGTCAGGGTCGAGGTCGTTTGCGGACCGATGTCGTGCACCATCCCGAATGCGCCACCGACGTACGCCGCCACCACCGGCAGGTTGTCGCCTTCGCGAATTTCGTTGAACCACCAATAGCGGTACGCGAGGATGTTGGTCAGCGTGTAGCCGCCCTTGGACCAATCTGTCTGCAAGGACAGGCCACGCTGGCGCTCCAAGCTCTGCGTCACCAGACTGTCGTCGACGGTGCGCGTCTTGTCGCCCTGGTAACTGCTGCCGGCCAGGATGCTCTGCAAAGCGCCTGCGATCGGCGCCGAAGTGCCGGCTGGAGTGCCCGGCGGCGTTCCGGTCACGAATGCGCAGCAGTTATCGTTCGATTCCGACCAGTCGCCTATGAACGTGAACTTCAGCGCGTCCGAGGCGTTCCACTTCCATATCGAGCGGATGCCTCGATGGTCGTAGCCGTTGATCTTGCTGGTGCCGGAATTGACCGAGGGCTGGTATAGGTTCGTCAGATTGCCGTCGTACCGACCCAGGAACACGGTGGTACGCGTGAGAAAGGTGTTGGAAATCGGCAAGTCTACGGATGCGCGGGTCCGCTGCTCGTTGCCCTCGAAGTAGGAGACGTTAACGTCGGCGTCGTAGGTGTCGCGCGGCATCACTGAGACCACGTTGATCACGCCGGCCGACGAGTTCTTGCCGAACAGGGTGCCCTGCGGACCGGGGATGACTTCGATGCGCGCGACGTCGAACAGATCACCGAACGCCTGGCCAGAAGTGCCCATCACGACGCCGTCGAGTACGTAGCCGACGCTCGGCTCCGCGCCTAGTGCGAAGTTGATCGTGCCAACGCCGCGCAAGAACAGCGACGTATTGAAGGGAATATCACCCTTGTGGAAGGTTACGCCGGGAATCTGGTTCAACATGCCTTCCATGTTGATCGCGGCGCTGCGTTCGAGCTGCGCACCGGTGTACACCGCGACTGCTGCCGGAACTTCCTGCAGCCGTTCTGCGCGCTTCTGCGCGGTGACGACGATCTCGCCGAGCTCTCCGGAATTGGCGGCAGCGGCCCCGCCGGATTGCGCGACGGCGCCGCCGGACGCCACCAAGCCCGCTATCGCCACCGCGGTGACGACAGTAGTACGAAATTTTACGAGAACATTGACCATGGCTCCCCCCCCCTGAAATGTCCGATCCGTTGCGCGTTCGTGTAGCGTACGAGCCACGCAGAGCTCGCGCCGACGGCTTTTTCTGTGCGGGCGAACATAGCATGGATATTATTGGTTATACAACTCTTATATCAGAGTTATTATGGCGGCGGCGCCATGGGCCGGCTGGAACCGATAACGGGCTGAGCACGGGGCTGGCGGGCGACCAAACTTCGTGATGCCGCGCTAACTGGAGGAGGCACATTGAACTTCACGCAACGACCTAACGAAGGTAACCGGGACGAAGCGGTCGACACACAATTCGGCAGGGCCGCGACCGGTAGGAGTGGCACTCCGGGTTGGGTGCGCTGGATGTTCCTCGCGCTGATCGTGTCGGCCAACATGATCAACTACGTCGACCGGGAAATCATTGCCCTGCTGAAGCCGCTGCTCGAGGCGCGGTTCCACTGGAACGACATGGACTACGGTAACGTCGTATCGGCGTTTCAATTGTCCGCCGTGGTTGCCTACATGGGCGCGGGATGGTTCATCGACCGCGTTGGCCTGCGCTTCGGCTACCCGATCGCGGTGGCGGTCTGGAGTGCGGTCGCGATGGCGCATGCGGGGGCGCGTTCGGTGCTTGAATTCGTCGGCTTGCGGTCCCTGCTCGGCGCGACGGAGGCGGCCCAAACCCCCGCGGCGGTCAAGACGATCGCCCATTGGTTCTCGACGCGCGAACGCGCGCTCGCGCTCGGCTTCATGAATACCGGCTCAAATCTCGGCCCGATCGTTACGCCGCTGATCGTACCGCCGATCGTGATTGCGTTCGGATGGCGTGCGGCGTTCCTCATCACCGGCGGACTCGGCTTCGTCTGGGTGGCCGCCTGGTTCGCGGCCTACGTCGCCCTGCCTGGAAAACAGAAGCCGGCGCGGCGGACGCGCGCCGCCGCCGCGCCCCTCTCGAAGCCGCCCGGAACCCGAGGGCTCAGTCTGCTGTCGAATCGGCGCGTCTGGGCGGTTGCGGGCGCGAAACTGATCACTGATCCGGTTTGGTGGTTTCTGTTGTTCTGGCTGCCGGATTTCATGCATCGTCGATACGGATTGAATCTACACACCTTCGGGGTGCCACTCGCGGCGATCTACGTACTGGCCTCGATCGGCGCGCTCGGCGGTGGCGTGCTACCCGCCCGCATGCTGGCACGCGGTTCGAGCTTGAACGCGGCGCGCAAGACCACGCTGCTGATCTGCGCGATCGCCGTGACCGTTCTGCCCATGGTCTTTCTCGTGCAAAGCTACTGGTACGCCGTTCTGCTCATCGGGCTCGCGCTCGCCGCTCACCAGGGATTCTCGACCAACGTGTTCGCGCTGGCCGCCGACCTGTTTCCGGACGAGATGGTCGGTACGGTGGTCGGCATCGGCGCGCTCTTCGGCAATCTTGGCGGTCTCGCGATTCTCGAATTCACCGGCTGGCAACTTTCGCGCTCCGGCGGCTACTGGCCGATCTTCGCGTATTGCGCCGTCGCGTACCTGATCGCGCTGGCGTTGATCCAAGTGTTGGTGCCGCGCATAGTCACGGTCCACGATCAAGCCGTCGAATGACAACACCGGATGCAGCGCGCGGTTTCAACCCGATCGTCACCCCGAACCCAGGAAGATCACAAATGCCTATAAATACAGCCAGCCGGGCGGCGCCATGGACAGCCTCACGGATCGCCGCGTTGTCGGCGGCATTCGGCATGATGGCGCTGATGTCGGCGGGCGCGAGCGCCGAGCCGCCGACCCAGAGCGCGGATCGGCCGGCAATACCCACTTCGAACAGCAGCTACCTCGACGCTCAAGGCACCGCCCACGTGACCCGGGTCGTGCCGATCCCGACGACGGTAAGTCCGCAGGCGCGGGCTTTCCTCGCGCGGCAGCCGCCGGACCTCGGATCGATGTCGCTCGCGGAACGCCGCAAGCAGACCGATATCTGGCAGGCCGCGCGCGGCGCGCGCTTCGAAGCCATGTATCCGGTGCGCGTACGCGAGCGCACCATGGCCGGAGTGCCGGTGAGGATCGTAACGCCCCTGCGCATCCCCGCGAGCAATCGCGACCGGGTATTGATCAACCTGCATGGAGGCGGCTTCGACTCCGACTCCGGTTCGCTGACCGAAACCGTGCCGATCGCCAACCTCACGCGGACCGAGGTCGTCGCAGTACTCTATCGGCTGCAACCGGAGCATCCCTTCCCGGCCCAAATCGACGACGCTGTCGCGGTCTATCGTCGGTTGCTCGTGCACTACAAAGCGCGCCACATCTGCATCTACGGAACTTCGGCCGGTGCCGTTCTGACTCCGCAGGTCGCGGTGCGGCTGCGCCAGCTCGGCCTGCCACTGCCCGGTTGCCTCGGAGTCTTCTCTGGCGTGGGCGATTTGAGCCAACGGGGCGATTCACAGGCGATCTTCGGCCTCTTCGGCTTGTCCGGTCCGCTCGGCCTGCCGCGGGATCGCCCCCGCACCGCGGGTGCTGCGAAGCCGGTCACGGTAAACATGAAGGACCCGCTGCGCTCACCGCTATACGCGGACCTTCACGGCTTCCCGCCGACGCTGTTCGTGACGAGCGAACGTGACATGCTGCTCAGCGGAACGACGATACTGCATTTGGCATTCCTGCGCGCCGGAGTCGACGCGCGCCTGGTAGTATTCGAGGGACTGCCGCACGCATTCTGGAACCATCCGGGTCTGCCCGAGACCAAAGAGGCCGACCAGATCATGGCTGCATTCTTCGATAAACACCTTGGATCGCAATGAGATTTCCAAGAGCAGAACCGCGGTCAACGACTGAAGGGAAGCAGACGTGACAGAGACGCCAGGTTACCGACCCTTGTATCGCCAGGTCTACGACATCCTGGTCAACCGCGTGGTACAGGGCGACTGGCGGCCCGGAGAGTCGCTGCCGAGCGAGCAGAGCCTCGCCAAGGAACTCGGGGTGAGCCAGGGAACCGTGCGCAAGGTGCTCGATGCGCTGACCGCGGAGAAACTCCTCGAACGGCGCCAGGGCAAGGGCACGTACATCGCCGAGCACACCCAGGAGCGCGCGCTGTTCCGCTTCTTCAAGATCTCGCGCCCGGGCGGTGCGCGCCTGAAGCCCGAGCGCACCAGCGAGGCGGTCAAGGTGCGCGCGGCGCGCGCCGCAGAGCGCGCCAAGCTCGACCTGGACCGGGATGCCCGCGTCGTCGAGATCACCCGCACGCGCTTGATCGACGGGCAGCCCTCGCTGCACGAAAGCATCGTCGTGCCGGCGCATATCGTGCCGGGCATCGAGAAACGCGCCGCGCTGCCGAACACGCTGTACTCCCTGTACCAGACCGATTACGGCATCAACATCGTCGCCACCCACGAGGAAGTGCACGCTGAACTCGCGAGCGCGGCGGATCAGCGCATCCTCTCGGTCGCGGTCGGCAGCCCGATCCTCGTGATCGACCGCCTCGCCTTGTCGCTGCAGGAGCGCAAGGTCGAGTGGCGCGTCAGCCGGGTCCGCTCCGACGGGCTGGTTTACGCGGTGACGCTCACGTGAAGCGCACCGCGGCGCGCGGCGCGGCGGACCTGGATTGCCTCAATTCTGCGTGAGCCCGCCGTCGACGAGGAAGTTCGCCCCGGTGCAGCCGGCGCTCTCCTCGGAGCCCAGGAACAACGCGAGCCGCGCGACGTGCCCGGCGGTCAGCCGGAACTTCAAGGCCTGCAGCTCGATGAACTGCGCATCGAGTTCCGGCGTCAGCCACAGCGCGCGCTGCCGCTCGGTCAGGATCGCCCCCGGCACGATGCAATTGACGCGCACGCCGGAGGCCCCCAGTTCCCGGGCGAGCGTACGCGTCAAGCCGTTGATCGCCGCCTTCGCGGTCGTATAGGCCGCCATACCGGGCCGGCCGCGCATCCAGGACACCGAACCGAGCATGATGATCGAGCCGCCGCCGCGGGCGGCCATTCCGGCGGCGACCGCCTGGCTCGCGAAGAACTGATGATCGAGGTTCAGCGCGAGCAACCGATGCCAGTCCTGCGGCTCGATCCGGGCAAACGGTTGCCGGTCGTCCTTGCCGGCGTTGTTGACGAGCACACCGACGCCATCTTCGCGCTTCTCGATGTCGCCGATCGCCGCACGCAGCGCCGCGATGTCGGTCAGATCGCACTCGAGGAAGCGGGCGCCGGTGCGCTTCGCGAGCGCGACGCCGGATGCGTTGTCGATGTCGATGAAGCTGACGCGGGCGCCCTGCGCGGCGAAGGCCTCGACGAACGCCTCGCCGATGCCCGAGGCCCCGCCGGTGATCAACACGGAGCGTCCCTCGAGCGAACGGTATTTTACGGACAAGACGCTTTCGTTCATCACGGCTCAACTCCTTGAATCGAAGGCGGGCACAGGCAAACCGGCGACACCGGCATCGAGCGCGTACAGGTCGCCGCCATGACCGTTCGCATCGCGCGCGCTCGTCACGTACAGCGTCTCGAGCTTCGGGCCGCCGAACGCGGGCATCGTCGGCGAACGCACCGGGATCGGGAACTCGCTCATCAGTCGCCCGTCCGGATCGTAGCGTTGTATCCGTCCGCCTTCGTAAAGTGCGCTCCAGTAGCACCCCTCGACGTCGACCGCGGCGCCGTCGGGGCGGCCGCGATCCGTGGCCGTCGGCTCGATGCGCACGAACTCACGACGGTTCGTCGCCGCGCCGCTCGCGACATCGTAATCGTAGCGGTAGACCACGAAGCGCGGCGTGTCGGCGTGATAGAGCGTGTGTCCGTCGGGCGAAAACGCCAGTCCGTTGGAGGTCATCAGTCCCCCGGCAAGGCGCGCAAGACCGCGGTGATCGAAGCGGTACAGGCAGGCGCGGCCGCCCGCCTTGGGCTCATCGATCGTGCCCACCAGGAAACGCCCGGCCGGATCGACGCGGCCGTCGTTGAAGCGGCTCTGGGTCGTATCCTCCGGATTGTCGACGAGCTTGTGCCGCTGCGATCCGGACGCATCCAGCCGCCAGATTCCCGAGCGCAGCCCGGCGATGTAGCCGCCGTCGACGCACGGTGCGATGCAGCCGATCGCCTCGCCGAGCTCGTGTGCCTCGCAGACACCGGCTGCCGGATCGAATCGCAGCCAACGGCCTCTGGGCACGTCGACGAACACGAGCTCGGCGGTCGCGGCGATCCAGACCGGCGATTCACCGAGTTCGCAGCGGCAATCGAGCACCCGTTCGAACGGCGTGCCCTCACGGCGCCCCACGCTCACGCCGGCCACCGCACGCCGACGCTGACCGTGCCGGCGACACGCCCGCCCGCGGGCGCGGGCACGAGTCCGCCGATCTTTAGCTGCGGCCGGTTGATCGCATCGGCGATGTGACTGACCGGCTCGACGCCGAAGAAATCCCGCCCCGGCGGCGTGAAGACACGCAGAACGGTGAACGCCGGGCTCGCCGCGATGCGCACCTCGAGCCCATCAGCTTCCTCGACGCACGCCTCGCCGGCCCAGCCGGGGAAGTCGTTATCCAGTGGCACGGCGCCGACCAGACAGCCGCGAGAGTGGTCCCAGGGCGGGCCCGAGACGACCTCGAGCGGCAGCAGGTCGGCACCGTTGCGCCAGCAGCCGGCGGCCGAGAAGAGCAGCCGCTGCGTGCCGACGCGAGGGAACAGCGGATGCAGTCCAATGCCGAGCGGGACGGGGAAATCCTCGAGGTTGACCGCTTCGAGCGCGACCTGGAGACCACCGGCATCGATCCTGATCGTCTCCACGGCATCGAACGCGAACGGCCAGTCGAGCGCATCCTCACCACGCGGCCGATGCGCGAGGTGCAACTCGCACGACGTTCGATCGGCACGCACGACGCTCCACGCCCTTCGCCAGCCGACTCCATGCAGGGGATGCGGGCTGTCCGGAAAATTTTCGCGCAACACCTGGTCGCGGCCGGCCGCGCGAAAACGGCCGCGCGCGATCCGGTTTGCATAGGGCACGAGCGGATAACAGGCGGTGCGGCGCACATCGCCCTCGTCGAGCGCCGCCGGCGGCGTCGGCCGCAGAATCGCCCGGCCGCGGCACTCCAGAGCGGCGATCGCGCCACCGGTCTGCGGCACGATCTGCGCGCGCCAATCGCCGCAGCGCAGTTCGAGGCCCATCGTCATGCTCGCTCAGTAGGGCGCGGCCGGCGCCGCGCCGCCCTCTCGGCCACGGATCGCGCCGATCCACTCCATCGCCCGGCCGGACATCATCGCAAGGTCCGAGGCGATGGCCACCCAGTCGTAGCCGTAGCCGATGAAACGCCCGACCATTTCCGGGGTGCCGCCGACGATGCCGATCGGCTTGCCGGCCGCGCGCGCATCCTGCGCCGCCTTCGCGATCAAGGCCTGCACCTGCGGATGCCCGATCTCGCCGATGCGGCCCATGGCCGCAGACAGATCCCCGGACCGAGGAACAGCGAGTCGACACCGGGTACGCGGGCAATGTCCGGCAGTCGTTCGATCGATTCCGGGGTCTCCAGCTGAATGACGGTCGCGATGTAGTCGTTCGCCGTGCGCAGATAATCCTTGACCTGTCCGTAACGCGAACCGCGGTGCATCGCCGCGACACCGCGCACGCCCGCCGGCGGATAGCGCGTATAGGCGACCGCCGCCTTCGCCTCTTCGGCGCTCTGCACGAACGGGAACATCACGCTGCGCGCGCCGGCGTCGAGGACCCGCTTGACGATCACCGGGTCGTTCCACGCGATGCGCACCAACGACTCGCACGGCGTGCCGGCGATCGCGCGCAGCAAGCCGACCGTGTCACCCATGTCGAGCGGGCTGTGTTCCATGTCGACGACCAGGAAGTCGAAACCGCAGCAGGCCAGCGCCTCGGCCGCCGCCGCCGCCGCCGACATCACCCAGCTGCCGAGCATCGGCGCCCCACCCGGTGCGGCTAAACGGGACTTGAAGGAATTGGCACTCATCGGTCGCTCTCCGTAAGGCTCAGTAAATTGGTGGCTCGGGCGTCGGCGCACGCCCGGCGAGGAAATCGAAATCGCAGCCCCGTGGCGCCTGGCCGACATGCGCCTGATACAGCGCCGCGTAGGAGCGCTGATAGGGTGATGCCGGTGGGCGCCACTCGGCGCGCCGCCGCTGCCACTCCGCCTCCTCGACCAGCGCATCGAGTTCGCCCGCGGCGACATCGAGCCGCACCCGATCGCCGGTACGCAGCAACGCGAGCGGACCGCCGATGGCCGCCTCAGGTGCCGCGTGCACGATGCAGCACCCGTAGTGCGTGCCGCTCATGCGCGCATCCGAGATGCGCACCATGTCGCGCACGCCGCGCGCGAGCAGCTTCTTCGGGATCGGCAGATTGCCCCACTCCGGCATCCCCGGAGCGCCCACCGGCCCGGCGTTGCGCAGCACGAGCACGGTGTTCTCGTCGACGTCCAGATCCGCATCATCGATGTGCGCCGACAGGCTCGCATGATCGTCAAAGACGAGCGCCCGGCCCTCGTGCCGCAGCAATCGCGGATCGGCCGCGCTCGATTTGAGCACCGCGCCATCGGGACACAGATTGCCGCGCAGCAGCGCCAGGGTGCAGCCGCGCGACAGCGGCACGACCGGGTCCTCGAGGCCGCGAATCACCTCATCGTTCCAACATTTCACGCCGCGCAGCGTCTCGCCGAGGGTGTTCCCGGAGACGGTGAGCGCGCCGAGATCCAGCCGGTCGCCGAGCTTCGCGAGCAGCGCCGGCAGTCCGCCCGCGAAGAAAAAGTCCTCCATGAGATGCTCGCCGGAGGGAAACAGATTCGCCAGCACCGGCGTCTGCCGGGCCGCGGCGGCCAGATCCGCGAGTTCCAGCGTCACCCCGGCGCGCCCCGCCATGGCGATCAGGTGGATCGCGGCATTGGTCGAGCCGCCGAGCGCCATGTAGGCGACCACGCCGTTGCGAAACGCCGCCGCGGTCGCGATGCGGTCGATCGTCAAGCCTTCCGCGACCATCGCGACGATGCGCTCGCCGCAGGCCGACGCCATGCGCACGTGGCCGGAGTCGGCGGCCGGGATCGAGGATGCGCCGCTCAGCGTGAAGCCCATCGCATCGGCGATCGACGTCATGGTCGAGGCGGTGCCCATCGTGTTGCAGGTGCCGATCGAACGCGTCATGCGCGACTCGAGGTCGATCCAGTCGTCCGCGCTGAGATTGCCGGCGCGCAGTTCGTCCCAGTATTTCTTGGTGTGCGTGCCGGCGCCCGTCTTGACGCCGCGCCACTGCCCGTTCGACATCGGCCCGGCCGGGCAGAAGATCGCCGGCAGCCCCATGCTGAGCGCACCCATGAGCAGGCCGGGCGTCGACTTGTCGCAGCCGCCGAGCAGCACCACGCCGTCGATCGGATGGGAGCGCAGCAGCTCCTCGGTCTCCATCGCGAGGAAGTTGCGATACATCATCGTCGAGGGCTTGACCATGACCTCGCCGACCGACAGCGCCGGCAGTTCGACCGGATGGCCGCCGGCGAGCAGAACGCCGCGTTTGACCGCCTCGGCGCGCTCGCGCAGGTGAATATGACACGGGCTCATCTCACTCCACGTGTTGACGATCGCGATCACCGGACGGCCGAGGAATTCCTCGCGCCGCAGGCCCATCTGCTGGGTGCGCTGGCGGTGCGCGAAGCCGCGCATGTCCGCGCTTTCGTACCACCTGGCGCTGCGCAGGGCCGCCGTCGGCGCGGCGCCCGACGGTACATTTTTTGATTTCCCACTTGAATTCGTCATGATGATCTGTAATCTTATATCTAATATAAGAGTTACCCAAGGCGATTTGGAAAACTTATGGCGAACATACCTCATTTGCTGATTCACGACCGCCGCGACAACGTCGGCGTGGTCGTCGTCGAAGACCTCAAGGCCGGCACCGACATGCTCTGCGTCATCACCGAGGATAACAGCGAGCTGCGGATGCGCTGCAACCAGGACGTGCCGATCGGCCACAAAATCGCCCTGAAGGACCTCGCCGTCGGCGATACGGTCATCAAGTACGGTGAGGACATCGGCCGGGTCGTCGCCGCCGTCGGCAAGGGCGACCACGTCCATACCCAAAACCTGAAAACCAAGCGTTGGTGAAGCATGACATTCTCGAACCAGAAGATTTGGGGCTATCGGCGCGAGAACGGCCGGGTCGGTGTGCGCAACCACGTCGCGATCCTGCCGCTCGACGACATCTCGAACGCCGCCTGTGAGGCCGTGGCCGCCCACATTCAGGGAACGATCGCGCTGCCGCACGCCTACGGCCGGCTGCAATTCGGCGAGGATCTGGAGCTTCATTTCCGCACGATGATCGGCACCGGCGCGAATCCGAATGTCGCCGCCTGCATCGTGATCGGCATCGAGCCGGGCTGGACGGAGAAAGTCGTCGCCGGCATCGCCAAGACCGGCAAACCGGTCGCCGGCTTCTGGATCGAGGGCAACGGCGACATCGCCACGGTTGCCGCCGCTTCGCGCAAGGCGAAGGAGTTCGTGCACTGGGCGTCCGAGCAGGTGCGCGTCGAATGCGCCCTGACCGAACTGTGGGTCGCGGCGAAATGCGGCGAGAGCGACACGACCACCGGACTCGCCTCCTGCCCGGCCGTCGGCAACATGTACGACAAACTGGTGCCGCATGGCCTCTACGGGTGCTTCGGAGAGACCACGGAGCTGACCGGCGCCGAGCATCTTGCCGCGGCGCGCGCAGCCACGCCGCAGGTCCGCGAGAAATTCATGAAGACCTGGTCCACCTATCAAAAGGACGTGATCGAGGCGCACAAGACCTCCGACCTGTCGGATAGCCAGCCGACCAAGGGCAACATCGCCGGCGGTTTGACGACGATCGAGGAAAAGGCGCTCGGCAATCTCGAAAAAATCGGCAAAAAGGTCAAATACATCGACGTGCTCGAGCCGGCGCAGAGCCCGGGATGCGGCGCGGGGCTCTATTTCATGGACACCTCGTCAGCCGCCGCCGAGTGCTGCACGCTACAGGCCGCTGCCGGCTACGTCGTGCATGTCTTCCCGACCGGCCAGGGCAACGTGATCGGCAACCCGATCATGCCGGTGATCAAGGTCAGCGGTAATCCGCGCACCGTGCGCCAGATGAGCGAGCACATCGACGTCGACGTCTCCGGCGTCGTCCGTCGCGAACTGACGATCGATCAGGCCGGCGATCGGCTGATCGACTGCATCGTGCGCACCGCGAACGGCCGGTTCACCTCGGCCGAGGCGCTCGGCCACCGCGAATTCGTGATGACCAAGCTGTATCGCAGCGCCTGATGGTCAAACTCGATCCGGCGCAGGCCGAATCCCTGGTGACGCGGGCGCTTCGGGCCTGCGGCGCCTCGGGCCCGAGTGCGGCCAGCACCGCGCGGGCCCTGGTCGCGGCCGAAGTGGACGGCCAAGGCGGTCACGGACTGTCACGCGTGCCGAGTTACGCCGCGCAGCTCAAAAAAGGCAAGGTGCGCGGCGATGCCGTGCCGACCGTCAGCCGCAGCCGCAGCGGCAGCCTGTGGATCAACGCGCACGGCGGCTTCGCCTACCCGGCGCTCGATCTGGCCGTGGCCGAGTTGCCGGGGATCTGTGCCGGGACCGGCGTCGCCGCCGCCGGCATTCATGCCTCGCACCACATCGGTCAGGCGGGCCTCACGGTCGAGCGCCTCGCCGAACGCGGACTCATCGCGCTGATCGTCTCGAACACGCCGCGTGCGATGCCGTTTCCCGGCGGATCGAAAGCGATGATGGGCACGAATCCACTCGCATTCGCCGCGCCGATTCCGGGACGGGCGCCGCTGCTCGTCGACCTCGCGCTGTCGCTGGTCGCACGCAGCAAGATCGTCGCCGCGCAGAAGGCGGGCCGCAAGATTCCGGCCGACTGGGCCATCGACGCCCACGGCACCGCCACCGACGATCCGGCCGCGGCGCTCGCCGGTGCGCTGCAGCCCGTGGGCGGTGCGAAGGGCGCCGCGCTCGCCTTGATGGTGGAGGTGCTGTGCGCGGCCCTCGTCGGCGCTCGCTACGGCTGGGAAGCGAGTTCCTTTCTCGACGACCGGGGTGACTCGCCCGGTGTCGGCCAGATGCTGATCGCGCTCGATCCCGGCGCGTTCGCGGGTCCGGGCTATGGACCCCGCATGCTCGACTTGGTCGGCGCCGTCGGTGCCGAGGCCGGTGTGCGCCTGCCGGGAGATCGGCGCCTCGCCAGTCGCGAGCGCGTCCGTGCCGAAGGGCTGGCGATCGCGCCCGATCTGCATCACCAAATTGAGGAACTGGCTGCGGAGTTGGAACGGAAATGAGCGAAATCGTCATCAGTGAATTCATGGATCAGGCGACGATCGCGCGCGCCTTCGCCGGCCGTGAGGTCCTGTACGATCCGAAGCTCGTCGATCAACCTGAGCGGCTGTGCGCGGCCGTGGCCGACTCTCGCGCACTGATCGTGCGCAACCGTACCCAGGTGCGCGGCGCGCTGCTTGCCGCGGCGACACGCCTCGAGGTGGTCGGCCGCCTCGGGGTCGGCCTCGACAATATCGACGTCGAAGCCTGCGCGGCACGCCAGATTGTCGTGCGGCCGGCGACCGGCGCGAACGACCTGGCGGTCGCAGAATACGTGCTGACGGCGGCCTTGATGCTGCTGCGGCGCGCATGGTTCGCAAGCGACCGCGTCATCGCAGGCGCCTGGCCACGGATGGACTTGATCGGCCAGGAGGCCGCGGGCAAACAGCTCGGCCTGGTCGGCTACGGCTCGATCGCCCGCCTGACCGCGCAGAAGGCGGCGGCGCTCGGCATGCACATCGGCGCCTACGATCCCTTCCTGCCCATGGATCATGCCGCCTGGCGGGGGGTCGCCCACATGCCGTTCGAAGAGTTGCTCGACTCATCGGACATCATCAGCCTGCACACGCCCCTGACTGCGGACACGCGGCGCATGATCGACACCGCCGCGCTCTCGCGGATGAAGCCCGGAGCGATCCTGATCAACGCCGCGCGTGGCGGCATCGTCGACGAGGCGGCGCTCGCCGCGGCGCTCGTCGCCGGACGACTGGGCGGCGCCGCGCTCGATGTCTTCGAGAACGAACCGGTGAACGCCGCGGCCGGCGGCGCGTTTCATGGCGTACCGAACCTGATCCTCACGCCGCACATCGCCGGTGTCAGCGTCGAATCGAACGTGCGCGTGAGCGAGGTGACCGCGCGCGCGGTGCTCGCGGTCCTCGACGGCTGAGCCCGTGTTCCGGCGCGCAACCGCGCGCCGCCCCCCGCGCTCCGGTACCATGCGGGCATGAAGCTGCGCACGCGCCTGAATCTCGTGGTCGTCGGCCTCAGCGCTTCGTTCGTGATCGTGCTGGTCGGCGCCGAGATCAACAGCGCGCGCTACGCCGTGCGCGAGGACATCCAGGGCGCGCACACCGTCGCGTCGCATTTTCTCGGCCAGCTGGCACAGATCTACTCGGCCGTCGGCGGACCGCAGCTCGCGCTCAGCTTCCTGCAGCGGCTCGGCCGGATCAGGGCAAATGACATCTACCTGATGACGGCCTCCGGACGGGTGATCTACCGCTCGCCGCCGACGACCTACAAGGCCGGACGCTACGCGCCGGCCTGGTTCGCCCACCTGCTCGCACCGCAGACCCCGCACGAGTCCTTCGAGCTGCGCGGCGGACTTCGCCTGGTCGTGCAAGCGAGGCCCTCGCGGGCGATTCTCGACGCCTGGGACGACGTCACGCGTCTGGTGGCGTATGCGGCGCTCGCCCTGGTGCTGGTCAACGCACTCGCCTTCTGGTCGATTGCGCGGGTGCTGCGGCCCTTCCCCATCATCACCGCGGGCCTCGAGCGCATCCGGCACGGTGATCTCGGCTACCGCCTGCCGCGGCTCGCCGGACTCGAAGCCCGCGCGATCGAGGAGGCGTTCAACCGCATGGCACAGGCGGTGGATGACAAGGTGCGGGCCGAGCGCAAGGCCCGCGAGGCCGAGGCGCGGCTCGAAGAGCGCCGCGAGATGTCCGCCCTGGCCAATCAACGCGTCGAGGAGGAGCGGCGTTTGATCGCCCATGAACTGCACGACGAGTTCGGCCAGTCGGTGACCGCGATCCGCAGCCTGGCGCTCGCGATCGCCTCGCGCAACGAGGTGCGCGAGAGCACGATCGGCGAAGTCGCGCGGCTGATTTCCGACGAGGCGGCGCGCCTCTACGACGCCATGCACGGGCTGATCCCGCGACTCGCCCCCGTGTCGCTCGATGCGCTCGGCCTCGCGGCAACACTCGATAATCTGGTCCGCGACTGGCAGCGCCGACATCCGCAGGTGCGCCTGGCGCTGCGCCAGGCGCTGCCTTCTGACCTCGGACCGAGTGTGACGCTCGCGATTTATCGGGTCGTCCAGGAAGGTCTGATCAATGCACTGCGGCACGCCCGGGCCTCGCGCGTCGACATCGAGGTGAGTTCGGACGCCGAACAGCTCATCGTCATGGTGCTCGATGACGGCGTCGGACTGCCCGCCGAATGGTCGCGACCGGGCCATTTCGGGCTGCGCGGGCTGGCCGAACGCATCGCGACGCTCGGCGGCGCGCTCGAGGTCGGCAAGGTTGCCGAGCATGGCACACGGCTTCGCGCCGTATTGCCGATGAGCGCAGCGACATGATCCGCGTGCTGCTGGTCGACGACCACGCGGTGGTGCGCACCGGCTTCCGGCTTCTGCTGCAATCCGGCGCCGACATGAACGTCGTCGGCGAAGCGCAGTCCGGTGAGATCGCCTACCCGCTCTATCTGGAGCTCAAGCCGGACGTCTGCGTGATGGATCTGGCGATGCCCGGAATGGGCGGCATGGAGGCGCTGCGGCGCATCCTCGCGCGCGATCCTGCGGCCCGCGTGCTGGCGCTGTCCGCGCACGACGACGCGACGCACGTGCGCCACGCACTGCAGGAGGGCGCGCTCGGCTTCCTCTCCAAACGCAGTGCCCCGGAGGCGCTGCTCGAGGCCGTCGCGACGGTCGCCGCCGGCCGGCGCTATCTGGACAGCGCAATCGCGCAGCGGCTCGCCGCGGCGGACCCGCGTGGCGAGGCGAAATCCCCCGTGCAACGGCTCACCGAGCGCGAGTTCGAGGTGTTCGTGCGGCTCGCCCATGGCGCCACCGTGCAGCGCATCGCGCAGGAGTTGAAGCTATCCGCTTCGACGGTGGGCACCCATCTGTACAACATCAAGCACAAGCTCGGTGCGGTCACGCAATCGGACTTGACGCTCATCGCCATGCGCGACGGTTTGATCGAGGCATGACAGCGGCGCCGCTGCGATCGATCCTGGTGTTGACCGCGCCCAACGAGGCCGGCGAAGCGGCCCGCGCGGCGGCCTGGCCCGGGGAGTCGGGCGCTGAGGTACGCATCGCCTCGACCGACCGCCCTGGAGAGGCGCAGCGCGCGATCGAATCCGGCGCGGCGGACGCGGTCGCCGCCGCGCTCGGCGCTGAACGCCCGGCACCGCTCGCGCGGCTCGCCGCGAGACTAAGCCTGCGCGACCGCTGGATCGACTACACGCCCGCACCGCTCGAGCGTGCGACCGACGAATGCATCAGCGGCCGGGGCGAACACAGCCTGCCGTGGGCGCTGAGCCATCTGGTGAGCGCGAACGCACACCCCTACACGACGCTGCGTTACGGCCCGGAACCGGAACAGGTCGGCGAGCTGCGCCTGCCGGCCGCTGCCACGGCTGCGCGCGCACCACTCGTCGTACTTTTGCATGGGGGATTCTGGCGCGAGGCGTATCGCCGTGACGTGATGGCGCCGCTGGCGGTCGATCTGGCACGGCGGGGTGTGGCGACCTGGAACGTCGAGTACCGCCGTGTCGGCGGCAGCGGTGGCGGCTGTCCGCAGACCTTCGCCGACGTGGCTTGTGCCGTCGATTTTTGCGCCACTCTCGGCGGCTCATCGACGTTCGATCCGCGCGCGCCGATCATCCTCGGGCATTCGGCCGGAGCTCACCTGGCACTATGGTGCGCGGCGCGCGCCCGGCTGCCCTTGAATCGGCCGGGCGCCTCGCCGACCGTGATGCCGCGGCTCGCGGTCGCGATCGGCGCCGTCGCCGACCTCACCGAGGCGCGCCGCCTCGGCCTCGGCGCGCGGGCCGTCGATGCCTTCGTGCCGTCGGTGGCGGACGAGGCCTGGACGAACCCGCGCGCACTGCTGCCGCTCGGCATCGCGCAACTGCTCGCGCACGGAACGGAAGACGAGAGCGTTCCCTGTGCGCTCGCCGCAGCCTATGCCGCGGCCGCGCAGCGCCTCGGCGACCGTCTCGAGTGGCTGGCGCTTGAGGGCGTCACGCACATGCCGCCGATCGACCCTCGCAGCGAGGCGTGGCGTCGGATCCTCGACGGCCTGCAGCCGCACTTGTTCCCGAACACCTCGTCCAGATGATTCCCGCACCCGCCGGGCAGGACGCGCCGCGGGCCGCCACGCTTCACGGGCGCGCGCTCTTGCGAGTCGGCCGTCTCGGCACGCGTCCTCGCAGCAAAGCCGGGTAGGCGAAGCTCGCGAAGTGCGAGTGCACCCGGCGCAGATCGCGCGCGATACGCAACAACAGGCCGCTCTCTTCGGCCGTCTGGCTGATAAGATCGCCGGCATTGGTTCGCGCGGCCTCGCGCAACAGATTCACGCTGAGCGCGGTCGCCTCCACCTCCATTTCGCGCAGCCGTCGCTTGCGATCGACGAGGCGCTGCGCGTCCGCGGCGTCACCGCGCAAAAAGACGGCGATCGCCAGGTTCTGGCTCTCGAGCAGTTCGGCGTGCATCGCCGACACGGCGGCGATTTCCCCGGCCGAGAGTATCTGGCCGCGCTTCAATTGTTTGACCGCGAAATCGGTCAGGCTGTTGGCGACGATATCGCTGATGTGCTCGTAATTGATGACCGCGGTGAGGATGTCCTGGCCGCGCGCACCTTCACGCGCGTTATCGACGGTGTCCTCCCCGCCGATCGCGACGAGGTAGCTGCGAATCGAGCCACCGAGCTGCCGTATCGCGCGGTCGGTCGTCGAGATCTCCGCCGATTTCGCCGGGTCGCCGGAACGCAGCACCTCGAGCGCATCGCGCAACATCGTCGCAACCATGTCGGCCATGCGCAGGGTCTCGCGGGCGGCGTTCGCCAGGGCGACCGTGGCCGAATCGAGCGCGGCAGCCTCCAGATAAAGCGGCTTGCCGGGATCGGACGGCCGTGGCGGATCGGGCATCCAGCGCATCAACAACGCCGCACCGTGGTCGACGAAGAACAGGAAGGGCAACGCGAGCAGCAAGTTGAAGAGAAGATGAAAATTCACCGCCAGGCGCGCCTCGAACGCCGGGAAATGCGCCAACAGGCGCACGATCGACCCGGCCCACGGCAGCACGAGCAGCACGCCGGTGAATCGAATCAGCAGGTTCCCGAGCGGCAGGCGGCGGGCCTCGGGCGTGGAGGCGTGCAGCAGTGCCGGCAGCGCACCGCCGAGATTCGCGCCGAGCACGAGCGCGATGGTCTCGGTCGGGCCGATCACGTGGGTCGCCCCAAGCGAGCCGACCAGCAGCACCATCACGACGCTCGAGTGGCACCCCCAGGTCAGCAACGCCGCCAGCCCGACCGCGAGAACGGGTTGCGCGGCCAATGCGGCGATGAAGGAACGAAGTTGCGGCGCGCTCTCGAGCGGCGCGAGCGTATGTTGCAGGCCGGCGAGCGCCATCAGCATCAAACCCAGTCCGATCGCGACGCGGCCGATGTTGCGCAAGCGGTTGCCGCTGAACCAGCGAAATGTCAACACACCGGCGAGCACGAGCGGCGGCGCGATCGCGGTCACGTTGAAGGACAAGACCTGAGCGACCAGGGTCGTGCCAACGTTCGCACCAAGCATGACCGCAAGCGCCGGCCCCAGCGCGATCACGCCGGCCGCCGTGAACGAGGTCGCCATCAACCCCGTCGCAGTGCTGCTCTGCAGAAGCGTGGTGATGCCGAGACCCGTGAAGAACGCGCGCCAGCGGTTGCCGAGGTTGCGCTCGAGCGCCCGCCGCAGAGACGATCCATAGCCGCGCTGGATGCCGGTGCTCACCATGTGGGTGCCCCACAAGAGCAGCCCCACGTAACCTGAGAGATCGAGCAGAACCAACGCGCCGGAGATGTGTTTTACCATCACGCACCCGCCGCCCTAGCGCGTGCGGCGCCAGGATAATCCGGCGAGTGCCGCGGCCAGCACGAAATAGGCGCCGCAAAACTGCGCCGTCGCGATGCGTTCCCCGTCGTGCAGGTCCCAGGGAAGATAAATACTGCCGTCGGCCCGCACCGAGTGAATGATGCCGAACGCGCACAGCACGCCGCCGACGGCGAGGTAGACCGCCGCCGGGCGCACGCGCCGCTCGATCAACTCGACCAGGAAGGCCGCCCAGATCATCGAGGTGATGATGAAGCCGTTGCCGAGCGCGACGATGACCATGAGCGGCGGCAGTCCCGCCGATGGCGCCTTCATCAGCTTCGCGAACAGCGCCGGCGCCACGAAGCGCGGATCGCCGAGTTCGATCGTGAGCATGCGCGCGATCGCCGGGAAGAACGCGAACGCAATGGCCGGGGCATGCCGCAGCGGCGTCGCCCGATAGGCCTGAGTGGTGATATCGAGCGCGACGAAGACCAGCACCGGCGCGAGGGCCGCGAGCGGAATCCATCGCAGCAGGTCCGAGATCAGCCCGAACGTGCCGCCGATGCCGATGAACAACCCCGTGAGCAGTGTATAGCCCGCACCGGCCCCCATGCCCTTGTAGGCGGGATGACCGATGTACGGGGTCGTCTGGGCGACGCCGCCCGCCAGACCGGCAACGAGCGTCGATATCGCCTCGACGAGCAGCACGCTGCGTACGTCGTAGGCATCGCCGGCGACGTTCGCGCTCGCGGTATTGTTGATGCCACCGATCACGGTGAGCAGCGCGAAGGGAACCAGCAAGGGCAGGTACGTCCGGGCCAGGGCGAATCCACCGAGCATGCCAACGGCCGGATGCGGCCAATGCACCGCGAACGAACCGGCTGTCAGCGCGGTGGACGCCCCGCCGACGAGATGCGCGGCGCGCATCGCGTAGAACACAGCGGTGCCCACCAAGACCGCGAACAACACCCCGGGCATGCGCCCCGGCACCGACTCCTTCGCGACCAGGGTGTAGAGGACGAGACCGAGCGAGAGAAAGCCGACCACCGGGTCCTGCATCAATTCGATCAACGGCAGGAACCCGATCAGCAACAAGGCGATGCCGGCGAGCGAGCCGAGAAGCCCCGCCTGCGGAAACAGCCGGCCGAGCCTGCGGCCGGTGAAGGCAAGCGGCAGCTTCAGCAAGCCCATGATCACGGTCGCTGCCATGCCCAGATGCCAGACCCGCAGGCCCGCCTGCTCGGCGCCAATCCCGGCGCCGCGCATGGCGGCGAACGCCGGGCCGAGCACCAACAGGCCCATGCCGATCGTCGAGGGCGTATCGAGGCCGAACGGCATCGCGGTCACATCGGTGCGCCCGCTGCGCCGCCCGAGCCGCACCGCGAGCCAGGTATAGAGCAGATCGCCGACCAAGACGCCAAATGCGGTGCCCGGGATCATGCGCCCCAGCACGATCCGCGCCGGCACTCCGTAGCCTTGCACCAGAATGCCCGCGAGCAGTGCGAGCACCGAGAGATTGTCGACCGACAGTCCGAGAAACCCGTTGATGTCGCCCTTGACGAACCGCAGCTTGGCGGCACCTGGCCCGGCAGCCACCGCTCAGGGACTCCCGGCGGCCGCAAAGCGGCGGCAATGCGCTGCGCGGCATGGCTTGGCGCGACGAGGCGCGCCGTCGGCGCTCACTTCGCTCATCCCCGGGTCTCCCTGTGTCTGCCGACCCCACGCCGGCATGGAGCGCTAGTGAACCTTGTTGGCGCCCGGATTGGAAGGGCCGTCTCCCGCCTTTTGAGCCGCGGATCGATCGACGGTGCCTGGTAGGGTCTGTGCTCTGACACTCAAAATGCCCCAAAAAAGCCGGGAGTTGCGCGACGAGCCGGGTTCGGCTGGCTAGCGGTGCGCGGCCGCGAGCTGACAACGCGCATCGTCCGTCACCTCGACCTGCACGGTCGTGTGCTGGATGTTGAACCGGCGTTGCAGTTCGCGCGCGATCTCCAGGGTGAATTCATCGCCCGGGTGCCCGCCCGGCGTCACCAGATGGCACGTCAAGGCCGTCTCGGTCGTGCTCATCGGCCAGATATGAAGATCGTGGATGCGGCTGACGGCGGCGAGACCGCACAAATAGTCACTCACCGCCGCCGGGTTGATGCCGCCGGGCACCGCGGCGAGCGCCATGCGGAACGAGTCGCTCAACAAGCCCCAGGTGCCATAAACGATGATCGCAACGATGGCGAGCGTCACCACCGGATCGATCCAGGCCTTGCCGGTATAGACGATCGCCGCGCCGGCGCAGACGACACCGCAGGAAACCAGCGCATCCGAGAGCATGTGCTGAAACGCCCCGCGCACGTTGAGGTCGCCTTTGCGTCCGGCGGCGAACAGCCACGCGCTGAGGCCATTGATGAGGATGCCGGCGGCGGCGACCGCCATCACGATCCGGCCATGCACCGGCACCGGTGCCGAGAAACGCTCGACGGCCTGCCATGCGATGCCGCCCATGACGACCATCAGGAACGAGGAGTTGAGCAGCGCCGCGACGATCGACGAACCGCGCCAGCCGTAGGTGAAACGCGCCGTCGCCGGCCGCCTGGCGAGCGAGGCGGCGGTCCAGGCGACGAGCAGGCCGAGGACATCGCCGAGATTGTGGCCCGCGTCGGCGAGCAAGGCGGTCGAGTGTGCGATGAGACCGTACACGACCTGCAGCACGACGATGCCAAGATTCAAAAGCGTGCCGATCGCGAACGCCGCGCTGAAATCCTTTTGCGGCTCGTGCGCATGCCCATGGTGGTGACCATGATCATGGTCATGGTCATGGTCACGTGCCGGCGAGTGTCGATGTCCCCAAGCCATGGCCGTCCTCATCTCCTAAGATATTGATGCACGATCTCGATCAGATCCTCAGCCGCCTGCACGTGCTGGGTGTCGCGCGCCGCGCGTGGACCGACCATGTGTTCCCGGATGTGATCTTCGATGACTTCGGCAATGAAACCATCCAGCGCACCACGGCAGGCGGTCGCCTGCTGCAATACGTCGGCACATTCCTCGTCCGCCTCGACCGCCCGCTGTATGGCCTCGACCTGGCCTCGCAACCTCTTGATGCGATTCAAGAGCTTCACCTTCTCGGTCGCAATGTGCCCCATCGCCGATCCTTGTGTGCGATACCCCTCCGGGGTATGATACTCGCATCGAGCATCGAGTGAAACACGGCGCGCCAACCCTATGAAGCCTTACGCACGCAGACGACGGCCGCATCGTAACCGGCTTGCGCTTACTGCTGCTTGGCTCGCGGTCGTGCTGGCAGGCGTGGTGAAACTCGCGTCGATGACGGCTCGGGCCGGGGTGCTCGCAGCATCGGACCCGCCCCCGGCGATTTCGGCGAGCGGCGATCAATTCGCCGTCCACGGCCAGGCGACCTTTGTCGAACAAGCGACCGACGGCTTTCGGGCGCCATACGCGGGTGCGAACAGTTTGACGCCGCGGACCGGCCGGGAAACCGCCGATGCGACCCTGTTCCTCGGTGCCAGACTCTGGTCAGGCGCCCAATTGTGGATCACGCCGGAGATCGATCAAGGGTTCGGGATAGACAACACCGTCGGCGTCGCCGGTTTCCCGAGCGGCGAGGCGTACAAGGTCGGCCAGCGCCGGCCGTACCTGCGGTGGCAACGGATTTTCCTGCGCCAGACCATCAGCCTCGGGGGCACTGCCCACCGGACGGACGCCGACCAGACGCATTTTGCCGGCACCACGACGGCCAACCGATTGGTGTTCACCATCGGCAAGTTTTCCGTGACGGACATCTTCGACGGCAACAGCTACGCGCATGATCCACGCGGTGATTTCATGAATTGGTCGTTGATCGACACTGGCAGTTTCGACTATGCGGCCGACGCCTGGGGGTACACGGTCGGTGCCGCCGCCGAGTGGTACCAAGGCGCATGGGTGTTGCGCGGCGGGGTTTTCGATCTTTCGACCGTGCCGAACAGCGCGCATCTGGACCCGGGCGGCCATGAATTCGAGATGGTCGCAGAGCTTGAGCGCCATGACGAGGTCCTCGGACGCCCCGGCTCCGTGCGGATCACGGCGTTCGACAACCGGGGGCGGATGGGGCTCTTGAATTCCGCGGTGACAATCGCCGAGTCGACTGGCGCGCCGGTGGACATTGCCGCCGTGCGCCAGTATCGCAGCCGCCTCGGCGTGGGTATCGATATGGAGCAATCGCTGTCCACCAACCTCGGCATATTCGCGCGCGCCGGCGAGGCCGCGGGCAACGTGGAGACTTATGAATTCACCGACATCGACCGTACCGCCGCTCTCGGTGTTTCGCTCGCGGGGCAGCGCTGGCACCGTCCGGCCGACACGCTCGGGATCGCCGCGGTCGACAACGGCATATCCGCCGCGCGCATACGCTACCTCAATGCCGGGGGCCTCGGCTTACTGGTCGGCGATGGGCGTTTGCCGAATCCCGGGGCGGAGCGGATCGTGGAGTCTTACTACGACGCTGCGATAGACTCGCACCTAAATCTGACCCTCGATTATCAGTGGATTGGCAATCCGGCATACAACCGCGACCGGGGACCCGTGTCCGTCTTTGCGTTGCGCCTGCATGCGCAATTCTGAACGTCCTGCAAACGACTTCGGCATCCAGGAATTGCCGCGCATACACCACGGTGCGGGCAGCTACCTGTACGACGAGCACGGTCGGCGCTACCTCGACGGCTCAGGCGGCCCGGCGGCGTTCAGCATCGGCCACGGCAACCGGGAGGTGAACGCGGCGATCGCCGCCCAGCTCGACCAGGTCGCCTGCGGCTATCGCTATTTGTTCACGAGCACGGCGCTCGAGCAATTGACCGCGCTGCTGTTGCGGTCGGCCGGCGCCGATTACGGCCACGTCGTCTTCACCTCGAGCGGTTCGGAGGCGGTCGAATCGGCGCTCAAGCTCGCGCTGCAATATTTCGACGCGCGCGGACTGCGCGAGAAGCGGCATTTCCTCGCCCGCGAGCGCTCCTATCATGGCAACACCCTCGGCGCCTTGTCGGTGTCGGGCTTCGCCGAGCGGCGCCGGCCATTCGAGGGCAGCCTGATCGAGGTCTCTTTCGTCTCGGCGGCGAACGCCTACCGGCCGCCGGACGGGGTGTCACCGGAGCGCCTCGGCGCCTACCTCGCGGACGAACTCGAGCGGCGAATCCGCGAGATCGGCGCCGATCGGATCGCAGGCTTCATCTTCGAGCCGGTCGTCGGTGCCGCCGGCGGCGCCGTGCCCGCGCCGCCCGGCTATGCCGCGGCGATTGCCGCGGTCTGCCGCCGCCATGAGGTCCTTCTGATCGCCGACGAGGTCATGTGCGGCGCCGGGCGCTGCGGAACGTGGCGGGCCCTCGAGCACGACGGGGCGATCGCGGACATCATGACGGTCGCGAAGGGGCTGGCGGGCGGTTACATCCCGATCGGCGCCACGCTCATGCGCCGCGAGATCGGTGCGACGATATTGGCGCGGCATGGCGCGTTCATGACCGGGCACACCTATTCCGGCCACACCGCGGCCTGTGCGGCGGCGGTGGCCGTGCAGACACTGATCGAGCGCGAGGGACTCGTCTCACGGGTGCGCAAGAATGGACCGGTGCTGCAGGATGCGCTGCGCGCGCGGCTGGCACGCATCGACGAGGTCGGCGACGTACGCGGGCGCGGCTATCTGATCGGCATCGAGGTTGTGCGTGACCGCCGCACCAAGGAGCCGTTCGCCGCCGAGCACGCATTGGGCCGCGAGATCGGCGCCCGGGCGTTTCGCAATGGACTGATCATCTATCCCTGCGCGGGCAACGTTGGCGCCGGCCGCGGCGATACACTGATCGTCGCCCCCCCCCTACAACGCGAGCGACGCGGAACTGGAGGAATTGGTCGGCAAGCTCGGCGATGCGATCGAGGCCACCTTCGCGCAGCGTTGATGCCGATCACCCGGGCAAGCCGATCACTCCCAGGCCATGCCCTCTCGACCGTGCAGGAAACCGTTGATCAGCGGCCTGCCGCCGATCATCGTGCGCAGCGATGCGGCGACCGCCGCGGCCTCGATGCGCCGATCGAGCAATGCGCGGTACAACTCGGCGACCCGCACCATGTCGAGCGGGTGCGGCGAGAGCCGGAAATGCGCGACGCCCGCCGCTCGCAGATCCTCGAGTTCCTCGAGCACGACCGCATAACCGTGTGACAGGGTTTGCGTGCCGTTGACGGTGAGCACATCCTCCCCGTCGATGGTCGTCGCGGTCAGCCCGTCCGCGTCCAGACCACAGACCACCTGACAGTGGTCCTTGGTGAGGTTGTGCGAACGCGCGTGATAGCAGCGCATCGCGACCGACAAAGGCTGTTTGCCGAAGGCGTGAACCTCGATCGCGGTCGCACCGGCCCCGGCTGCGATGAGGCGAATGGATGCCGCCGGCAGTTCCACGGGCAGCACGATGCGCACCGCGCCATGCGCCGCAAGATAGTCGCGAGTGCCCTCGTTGATCACGTTGATGTACGGCCCGACCACGTGCGGCATGCCACCGAGCACCTCGAGGCAGGCGACGTCATTGGCCTCGAGCATGAGGCCGAGCGCGGCTCGTTCGCGGATGGCGGCCACCTCGTGCGCCGAGGTCACCAAGGCGAGCGTCGAGAGTATGACCGTCTTGCCGCCCGACTGCAGTCGGCGGATCGTCTCGCCGAAGAAGGGTTCGAAGAACGCTTCACGCTTCGAACAAACGACCTCGCCGAGATAGACGGTGTCGACCGCCGCCTCATCGGCGATGCGCAGGTAGAAATCGCGGCGCTTGGCGGCCGACCAGTGATACAGCAGCGGTCCCAGCGTCAACTGCGCTGGTGCGGCAGCGCTCATCGCCAGCCCCTGCGATACGCCCCGAAGGTGTCGCGGCCGCCCTCGGCCTGGGTCCGCAGAGGTTCGCGGGGCCCCGCGGCGGACTCGCAGCGCTCGAGCGCATCGAGCGCCTGGCGGAAGGTGGCGACCACTTCCGCGACGTAGGCGCGGCTTCGCTGCCGCCCCTCGATCTTCAGTGCCGTGACCCCGGCGGCCTTCAGTTCCGGCAGGATGCCGAGCACGTTCAGCGCCACCGGTTCCTCGAACAGGTAGGAAGCGCGTCCGTGCGTCACATAACGGCCCTTGCACGGCGTCGGGTATGCCGCCGGCTCGCCGGGTGCAAACGCGTTCAGTGTCACCCGGCCAAGCTTGGAAAGCACTCGCCCGTCAGCATCCAAATAGGCCACGTGGTTGGCCGGTGCGCAGGCGCCTTCGCTCGTCGGCGAGACGCCGCACAGGTAGGAGGAGAGGAAGCAGCGTCCCTCCGACATCGGGCCGACGCTGCCGAAGGCGAACACCTCGGCCTCGATGCCGGTCTCCTCGATCAAGGCGCGCACTTCGGCAACCGACAACACCCGCGGCAGCACGACGCGTTTGACGTCGAAGTGTTCGCGATAGAAACGGATCGAGGGCGCGTTGGCGGCCGAAGCCTGCACGGACAGGTGGCGGCGAAGCCCAGGTTGCCGGCGCGTCGCGTAGTCCAACACGCCGATGTCGGCGAGGATAACCGCGTCGGCTCCCGCCTGCGCGGCATTGTCCACCGCCCTGTGCCACGGCGCGACGTCACCGGCGGGCGCAAAGGTGTTGATCGCCACCAGGACCTTGCAGTCGCGCTGATGGGCGTAGCCGATTCCCTCCGCGAGCTCCGCGACATCGAAATTCAGCCCCGGATAGTTGCGTGCGTTGGTGCGATCGCGAAATCCGCAGTAGACACTGTCGGCACCCGCATCGACGGCGGCCCGCAGAGCCGCCGGTGTCCCGGCCGGGCAGACCAGTTCGAGCCCGCCCTGGCTCATGCGATGCCCTGGCCGAGTTTGTCGTCACGACGCTGCTGGCGCGCTTCGAGCGTGCCGATGCGGGCGGTGAGCGCCTCGATTTCGCGCCGGCAGCGCTCGATCTCGGTGCCCGCCACCTCCTGGGAACGCTCCTCATGCGGATGCAGCGTGCGATGCATCGCCGCAACGCGCGCACCGATCCGCAGCAGCAGTCGATCGAGCACCCGCGCGAGCGCACGCGAAGGGGACGCCAGCGGGCCGAGAGCCGCCGCGATCTCATCGCCGAGATTCAGTACTTCGCGGTCTATCAGGTTGCGCAACCCGACGATGACCCCGGTGTTGCCGCTCACCGTCAAGTCACGACGGAAAAACAAGCTGTCGCTGTCGATACGGCCTTCCAACAGGTCCATGAGCGTTGCAACGCTCGCACGCACGCTCGCATCAGCGCCGCCGGCATCCGCGCCGACCAGCGTGAGCACGGGTGGCGACACGCCCACGGCAAGCGCGAAACCATACGGCAGATCGCTCGGCAACACGTGCACCACGGCCGCATCGAGGGACGCAAGACCGGTGAGCAATCGAGGATGGGTTTTCGCGAGGCTTTGCATGATCGCCGCAGAGGCGGCGGACACCAGCCGTCGCGGCAGCAGCGAGGCCCCGCAACGCAGCAGCGCCAGCGGGGTGCCCGCGGCCCGCGCTGGGGTGTCCCCTTCGCGACGGGCTACGAATTGGCCTGGATCGTCATGTACCCGCATCGACATCTCGCTTGCTCACGGGGAACCGCGCGGCAGTGTGCGCGCAATCATCGGCAGCGAATTTGATCTCGCGCAGTTTATCCCGGCACGGAGGCGCCGGCGCCTTGCACGCCGCTCAGCAGGCAGCGGGCGAAATCGGCGGGCGATACCGCCTTACTCCAGAGAAAGCCCTGCCCGATGTGGCAGCCGCCACGGGCCAGGAAATGGGCCTGCTGCCTCGATTCGACCCCTTCGGCGACCACTTCCATGCCAAGGTGGTGCGCGAGACTCAGCACCGCGCGCACGATCGCCGCGTCGTGCTCGTTGTTCGGCAAGCCGTTGACGAAGGATTTGTCGATCTTCAAGCGATGCAGCGGCAGTTGCTTCAGATAATTCAGGCTCGAAAATCCCGTTCCGAAATCATCGAGCGCGAGACGCACGCCCGCGTCCGCGAGTTGGCGCATCGAGTCACCCACGATCTGTGGGCTACGCAGCAGCACCGACTCGGTAATCTCCAGACACAACGCCTCACCGCCGATCGCGTGGCGAGCGAGCAGACCGGTCACGCCGGCCACGAAACCGACGTGCTGAAATTGCAACGCCGACACGTTGACGGCAATCGGCACGAGCGGATGACCGGCGGCGCGCCAACTGCGCTGCTGACGACAAACCTCGGCGATGACCCATTCGCCGATGGGGACGATCAAGCCGGACTCCTCCGCGATCGCGATGAACTCGCCGGGCGCGATCAACCCGCGCCCCGGGTCATACCAGCGCAGCAAGGCTTCGGCACCGACCAAATTGCCGTCCAGCAGATTCACCTGCGGCTGGTAGTGCAGCCGCAGGCCGTCACCCTCGAGGGCACGGCGCAAACCGGTCTCGACGCGCGCCCGCTGGACCGCGGCACGCGTCATCGAAGGCGTGAACACCTCCGTTCCATTGGGGCCGTGCTGACGCGCGTGGCGCAGGGCCAGTTCCGCGTACTTCAGCAGTTCCGCAGCTGCTTCGGAGTGCTGCGGGTAGATGCTGATGCCGACGCTGCTGTTCAACGACAAGCGCAGTCCGCCGACGGCGAGCGGGCGGGTGAGGCGTTCGCGCAATTCCTCGACGAGCCGCGCCGCACGACCCTCGTCGGCCCGCGGAATCAGCAGCACGAATTCGTTGTCCCCGCATCGCGCGACGGTGCACTCCGACGGCAGCGCGGACTGCAGGCGAACCGCGAATTCACGCAGCACCAGGTCACCGACCTGATGTCCGAAGGTGTCGTTGATGTCCTTGAATCGCTCCACACCGAGATGCAGCACGGCGAAGCCATCCGCGGCGTCGCGGGCCTTGTCGATCAGCGCCGTCAGTCGCTGCTGCAAAAGCGCCCGGTTCGGCAACCCCGTCACGGTGTCGTAGTGGGCGAGATAGTTGGCCCTGGCCTGGGCGTATTTGTGGCTGGTGATGTCCGCAGCAATGCTGATGTAGCGCTCGATCGTGCCGGCGCCATCGCGCACCGCGGTGATCGACAGCCATTGGTCGTACAAGTCTCCGGACTTGCGACGGCTCGACAAGCAACCCTGCCAATAGCCGAGCGCATCGACGTCCGACCAGATGTTCGCGTAAAAGGCTGCATCGTAACCGCCCGAGCGCAGCGTGTCGGCGGACCGCCCGATGATCTCCTCGGCCGCATACCCGGTCATCGTCGTGAACGCAGGATTGACGAAAATCACGCAATGCAACGGATCGGTCACCATGATCGACTCGCGGCAGCGCTCGAACACCTCGGTCGCGATGCGCAGATTGCCCTCCATGCGACGCTGTTCCGTGACGTCGGTGCAGATACCGAAGACCGCGCGTTCCTTCGCCGCCAGGGCGACAGTGCGCAGCACCCGATGGCTGCCGGTCGCATCGGTTACCGCCTGTTCCGCGGAAGCGACCGAGCCGCCCGCCTCGCCGCCCTCGACCGCATCCAGCGCGCGCAGCCGGCCGCTGTCGGCGAGCATCGGGGCGAATTCGGACTCGTGATGACCGATCAAATGTTCAACCGTCGTGCCGAGCGCCGTGGCGGTTGCTCGATTGGCATAAATGAAGTGACCGGTGTCGTTCTTGCCGTAGACCAGGTTGGGCAGGTGATCGACGATCTCGCGCAGCAACTGGTCATTGAGCGGCAGGTGGTGCGACTCGGTCGCATCGACCGTCAAGCACAGCAGGCACGCCGCATCCTCTTCGGTGTCGTCACGCAGCGGCACCACCCGCATTGCCCGCCTCTCGCCCCTCGGTGTGACGACTTCACGTACCCAGGACGCCGACTGGCGCTCGGCGCGAGCCACCGCGAGCGCCGGGAAGCGGCGCCCCTCGGCATCCTCCACCGAGGGGGCAAACAACAGCGCGCCGGCGTGGTTTGCGAGCAGGATGGTCCCCGCATGGTCCGCGACGACGATGCCCTGCGGCAGATGCGCGATGACCAGTCGCAGGCGACGGTGGGTTCGATGCAGCGCTTCAAGCGACGAGTTTGGCATGGACGGCGGCGATGCTCTGGCGGCACCCGGCGGTCCTTGCGACCGTCGAGAGGTGCTTCGGGTATAAATTCCGGGGCCCGTTGGCGCACATTCGCTGGTAAGACGGTCGTCCGTGGAGAAATCAATCGCCGACCGAAGAATTTGGCTGACCGACGGGCGCCGGCAGGCACAACCGCTTGAGGGTCATCATGCAGAAAGCCCGATCTCGCGGCGGGCGCGATCGGGCCGGCCGTTAGGCCTTCAGGTTGATGTGGGCGCCCAAACCGCCGGCGCCACCCCCGCCTCCGCCGCTGCCATCGCCGTCACCATCGGCGCCGCCTGCCCGAATTGGGGCAGATACGGGAGCTGTCGACGTCTGTACGGGGCCTGACTGGGATTTCGCCTGCGCAACTGCGGCGGCGGTAACCAATGCCGGGGATACGTTGGACACGTTCATCTGAAACCTCCTGGGAAAGCGAGCGCTTTGCAATACAAAGTAGCGGCCGCCTCCCGCAGAACTTTAGCCCCCCGTCACCGGTTATTGAAGGCCGCAGACTCCCCCGCCGCACATCCCGGCGCCACAGCCGGGACCATCGCAGCTCACTTCAGCCCCGCCGCTCGCGGTGGAACCGATGAAACCGGCCGAGATCAGCTTCTCGACCGGTGCCCGCGGATCGGTGCCGTCGCCGGCGATGCCGGCGCGTGCGCACAATTCACCCCAGGTGGCAACCCGCTCTTCCATCTTATGTCGCACTTCGACCACACGGCCATTGCGCGCGCATTGATACTCATAGGTAGGCATCGCTGAACGTCCTAGGGCTAATGACTCTGTGCGCAAATTAGGTGAAGTCGCCGCCGATTTCAATCGCGGGAACCCGCACGCTGCGCTGCGGATGGAACGTGAAACACCCTACGTCACACTCAGCCGATGAATGAATGTATCAATTGCCGCGACGCATTCGGGCTCGTCGAGCAGTGGCGCATGCCCGCGGTTCGCCACCGTCACGTGACACAGTTCCTGGTTCTCGCCCGCCATCCGCAGCGCCGTCTGCGCGCTCAACAGGTCCGACAACTCACCCCGGATGAGGAGCATCGGCACACCGTGGATTTGCGCGAACAGCGGCCACAAATCGGTTTGCGCCGCGGCCTGGTCGCCGAACGCGAACGCCACCTTCGGATCCATGTCGGGGACGGGCACACCGCCGGCATCCTCGCGATATCCCTGGCGTGTGTATGCCATCCATTCCTCATCGCTGAGGCCGGGCAGCGCGCCGCCGTAGACCGCTTTTGCCTGTGCCGCGGCCTGCGCCCAGGTCGACACCGGCGGCAATTTGCCCGCGTAGGCCGCTATGCGGCGCAGCCCAACCGGGTCCAACTCGGCACCGGCGTCGTTGAGTACGACGCCGGCGATGCGCCGCGGATGGGTCGCCGCCATGACCATGCCCATCAGGGCGCCGAGCGAAGTGCCAATGATGATCACCCGAGCAACCGCCCGTGAATCGAGCAGCGCCCAGGCGTCTTGAACGTAGGTCGCGAGCTGATAATGCGCCGGATTCGGATCCCAGGCCGATCGCCCTCGGCCGCGCAGGTCCGGGGCGAGCACCTCGTGCCGGCCGCGAAGTCGCCGCGCGAGCACTGCGAAGTCTCGTCCGTTGCGGGTCAGCCCCGGCAAACAGAGCACGCACGGGCCGCCCATATGTTCCGCAGGATAGACGCGACAGTACAAACGCAAGCCGTCGTCGGATCCGTAGAAATGATCGATCGTCGCCTCATTCACCGGTCTATGTCCTGGTCCTTCGCATCGGTTATTGCATATGCCAGCCGTGGCTCACGACGATCGACTGCCCGGTCAGGGCATTCGAGGGAAAGGAGGCAAGCCATACGGCGACTTCCGCGACATCCTCGAGCGTCGTAAATTCACCGTCGAGCGTCTCGCCAAGCATGACATTGCTGACCACGGCCTGTTCGGTGATGCCGAGCGCCACGGCCTGTTTCGGTATTTGTTCGTCAACCAACGGGGTGCGCACGAAGCCAGGGCATATGACATTGACGCGTATGCCGCGCGTCGCACCCTCTTTGGCGACCACCTTCGCAAGTCCCATCAACCCGTGCTTTGCCGTGACATAGGGAGCCTTCAATGCCGAGGCCTCCTTCGAATGCACCGAGCCCATGTACAAAATGGTACCACCGCCGCCCGCGGTCTTTCTGTGGGCAAGCCATGCCTTGGTGGTCAGGAAGGCACCATCAAGGTGCACGCTCAGGACACGCTGCCACTCTTCGAGCGTGAAGCTCTCCACCGCATGCACGATCTGTATTCCCGCGTTGCTCACCAGGATGTCGACAGCACCGAACCGGGCGATCGCGGTCGCCATGCCATCGTTGACGTCGCGTTCGACGCGTACATCCATCGACAAGGCGATCGCCGTGCCGCCCTCGGCATTGATGGCGGTCGCCACCGATTTGGCGGCGCTCGAGGAGATGTCCGCAATCGCCACTCGAGCTCCTTCCTTGGCGAACGCTCGGGCTATCTGCTCGCCGATACCGCTCGCCGCGCCAGTTATGAGCGCCGTTCGGCCACTAAGTCGCATGCACAACCACCTTTGCCGCTAACCGAAGACACTCGAAGGTCCGGGCATGTCAACCCAGAAGCGACGAATCGGCCCGTAGGGATCATCGACGACCCGCGCGTCAGCGCCGAACACCATCGTCGAACGGCGTGTCGCGTCAAAGCGCGGCCAGGCCGGAATGTGTTCATTGTCGGGAACGCCCGTCTTGGCGAAATTAACCCAAGCGGACGCGAGCCTCGTACACATCAGCAACGCCTCCTGACCGCCACCGCCCATGATCGGATCCCGATCATTATGAAGCGACGCCGCCACATCCACCGCATGGACGGCCCCGAATTTGCCGTCGAACGCGGGACTGGGCCACTCCCATAGATAGGTGTAAACGGCGGCACGCACCTGCGCGGCTTTGCGTTCCGCCTGAGCGTTCGCATATCGCCGGAATCCGGCATCGGTGACCATCTGCGCATGCAGCAAATACGGCGAAGTCCGCGGAAAGTGCTCACGATAAAGCGCCATCATGCGTTCGGCTTGCGATCCATAACTCTTCGCCAGCAGGCCCTTCAGCGCCGGTTCATCTATTTTGAAATGCGCGAAGAACAAACCCGCGTCGGCGAGCGTCGTCGATACGATGAGCGGGACATCCACGCTCTCGGCAGTCGAAACCGGGTCGAAAGGGTCCGTGACGAGATTGATGCCGTCGAGCACCGGCAAAAAGAGGTGAGATCCAACCTGCGACTGCGCGGCGAGCAATTGCGCCCATGGCAGTTTACGCAGGTCGACCGACCTGCCCTTGGGCAAGTCAAGTTGCTTCAGAAACAAGTCGGCGACCTGGGCTCCTTCCTCCCGGGACAGGTGACGGAGCAACGAACCGCTCTGGACCGCCGCGCTGTGAAACAACCCTCGTGCCGCCGGCATCCCCAGCAGGCTGCTGACTTTCCAGCCACCGCCGGATTGGCCAAAGATCATGACCCGCTGTGGATCGCCGCCGAAATTCGCGATGTTATCGCGGACCCACTCGAGCGCGGCGACCAGGTCCAACAGGCCGGCGGCACCTGCATCCGCCCACTCGCCGGACGGGTCGATGTCGGCAAGATCGAGGAACCCGAAGCTCGCCAACCGATGCGTTACCGTCACGACCACCACGTCGCCGAAACCTGCAAGCCGCGCACCGTCGTACATCGGATTGTTTCCGGAGCCGAGTGCGAAGCCGCCACCGTGAATCGAGACCAACACCGCACGCTTGCCGGAACGCGCGTCCTCAGGGGCCCAGACATTCAGGTGCAGGCAGTCCTCGCCGATGCCGCCGAAGGCGGTGTTGAGGTCGAAATGCACGAGCCGCGCATAGTCATTGGCGCTGTCCGATGGATATTGGGGTGCCACCGGTCCATACCCAAAGCAGTCGCGAACGCCTGCCCAGGGGGCCGGTGGTACAGGCCGCTTGAGACGATTTTCCCCCGCAGTCGGGGCACCGTACGGCACCCCTTTGAATTGACGGATGCCGCCGCTTACGATGCCGCGTACCTTGCCGTTTGCGGTTTCAACCACGCAAAGCATCGCAGCGCTCACTTGAACCGAACCGTCACTCCGAGACCAAAGGTGCGCGGCTGCGTCAGATAAACCGGCACCGGGGCGTGTGGATCGTACTCGTTGGCCAAGGTCGTCGCCGACACCTCGCCCGCCTTGTCGAACAGATTGCTCACGTACAGGTCAATACCTACGCCATGGGGTGCATGAACCGCAAGCTTCATGTCCGCGATGTTGTATCCGGCCAGCGTGTACTGCGGGCTGGCCGGGGTGCCGAACGCAGCGAGCCGCGCGCCGATGTAACGATCGCTCACCGTTAACATGCCCGAATAGCGGTCGACGATACCGAAGTTGTACGTGCCGACGAAGGCGAAATTGTAACGGGGTGACAGAGGCAGTCGCGCGCCCGTATAGGTCACGCCGAGAACGGGCGCCGTAGTGTCCAAGCGGGCATCCGTGTAGGCGGCCGAACCGCCCAAGGTCAACGCCGGAATGATCCGATAGTTGAACGACGCTTCCGCACCCTTGACCCTGGCATTACCCGCGTTCTCGAGCTGATTCACGCCGCCGTTATTCACCGTGACCTGGATGTCCTTCCACTGAATTTCATACAGATCGAAATCCAAGATCGCCTTCGAGTCGAGAAAAGTCGATTTCTCCCCGATTTCATAATCCCACAAGCGATCGGGCGCGAAGGTCGGATTGCCGAGACCCGGCTTCAACACAAAATTCGGGCCACCCGGCCGGAATCCGCTGGCGGCCCGGGCGTAGATCATCAAATCGTCGGTTATTCGATACTTCGGATTGATCAGATAGGTCGTCACACCTTGATCGGACGTGGCCACCGCCGGCGTCATCGAGACATTCGATCCGGTCGCGAGGAGCCCGGATACCGTCTCGTCGTACGCCTGCCGCTGCTTGCTGTAACGAACCCCCAATCCTATGTCGAAACGCTTGGTGACGAAAAAAGTGCCGTCGGCGTAGCCGGCGTATTCTCGGTAGGTGCTCGGCAGGAAGCTGTTGAACGGCGGCAGACCCAGAAAGGTTCCACCGGCATTCGCTTGGTCGAACAGATCGACCACTTCAATGGTCTTCTCGGTGTCGAAATACCCGCCCAGCAACCATTCAAAACGGTTGCTTTTGTGCGAAGCCAGTCGCAACTCCTGGGTGAATTTCTTGGTGGTCGTATCCACGTACAGACTGAACGGATCGGTACCGGCGCCGAACAGCGCGAGAGCCGCGTCGTACACGTAGCTCTCATCCGACCGGCTAATACCTTGATTGGTTTGCAATCCGCTTATTGAGGTCAGCTTTGCCCATGGCATGTCATAGTGCACGACACCCGAATAGAGCGTCAGGCGGTAGTCGGAGGGCTGGAACGTCGGGAAGGCTTGGCCATAGGTTCCAAGCGTCGGCTGATGGGTCACCGGGTCGCGAAAGCCGACATCGGCGCTCTCGCTCGGAATCCGTTGTGTCAGGGCGGTCAAGCGAACATCCAGCGCCTCGCTGGGCTTTAGCAACAAGGAGATTCGCCCGCCGTCGGTACGGCTCCAGCCCTGATTTTTTCGACCGTAAACGGGGTCCGTCGCGTATCCGGAGTCGTACTGCTGTACACCATCGATACGCACTGCCCCAAGGCCATTGCCAAACGGCAGATTGAGCATGGCGCGGAAGGCATGGTTGATTCCGCCGTGCTCGGTGGAAGACACTTCGGCGCCAACCTGCGAGCTGAATGTCTTGAGGTTGGGCAACTCGGTAACGTACTTTACGGTTCCGCCGAGCGAGGTGGCCCCATAGAGCGCTCCCTGCGGGCCGTTCAGCACTTCTACCCGGTTCAAATCGAACAAGTTGATATTGAGGCTTTGGTATCCCAAGCCGAACGAAGTGCTGGCCCCGATCGGCACGTCATCCAGGTACATGCCGATGGCACTGCTGAGTTGGGACCCCGTGGTGATGCCGCGAATCACGATCAGGTTGGTCGACGCGCCCGAGGATGCGTAGCTCAAGCCAGGCACGAACGCCGCGAAATCGGCGAAGTCACTGGCATTGATCCGGCGCAAAGCCCCGGCGGTTAAGGCGGTGACCTGGCCGGGGACATCCTGGATCGATTCGGACCTGCGAGTCGCCGTGACGATCACTTCCGTCAGTTCGGTGTTGGCCGCCGACTGCGCCAACGCCTGTGCGCCACACGACAGCAACGCGGCGACGCAGAGCACGGGATATTTCGAGCGAGACATGGTCATGCTTAGCCCCCCTGGATCGCCAATTGTTATCGTTCGTTCCTTATTCAGCGATTGCCGAAATTATGCCAACCGACCGGGCTTGTCAAGAACGGCCGGCGCCACCTCAATCCTTGTCGCAGCGGGCATGAAAACCACCGATAACGCCTTTCACGGAACCCCGGCGCATCGCATTTTCAGCAATATATAGCTAGATTTTTATGAAAATGGACTCTCCCCGGCCTCTCGGCGGGCGCCGCCATTATGAAAAAGTCGTCGCCGAGGGCAACACGCGATCGCGCGCCCAAAGCTCGCGATTGCGCACCATAATTCAGCCGTTGCCAAATAATTACCATGAGCCAATCATCAGCGCTGTTCATTCCGCGGGAACCACGGCTTACAATCGCGCAGGCGCCGCAGCGGCCGATATCGCGAGGAAATTGACGTGAGCCGCGTTGAAAACAAGAGGCCGACGAGAAGTAGACCAAGAAGGGAGCCGGCTCGCGGCCGGCCGCGGCGCTCCGAAGGTGGCGTAGCGCCGCGCGGGCGCTTGCTGGATTCAGCGGAGCAACTGTTCGCCGAGCGAGGATTCCACGGCGTGACCACGCGCCAAGTCGCCGCTGGAGCCGGCGTCGACGATGCCCTCATCTATTATCACTTCAAGAACAAGTCGGGCCTGTTCGACGCGGTATTCGAGCGTCGTGCACGCGTACTTCTGTCGGTGCGCCACGATTCCCTTCGCACATACATGGCGAGCGCACCCCGGCCGATCACCGCTCACGGCGCGATCGCTGCATTTATTAGTCCGATGATAGATCTATCGCAAAACGGGGATCGCGGCTGGAAGAGTTACTTCGCGCTGGTCGCTCAGATTGACAATACACCTTGGGGCGGAGAGATCATCCACCGCTTCTTCGACCCCAGTGTGCAGGAGCTCATCGACATACTGCAGCTTGCGCTTCCGGGGGTCCCGCAAAAGGAACTCTACTGGGCTTACAACTTCCTCGCGGGCGCCATGATGCTCGCCCTCTCCGAGACAGAGCGGGTTGACCGCCTCTCGGCCGGCCTCTGCCATGCGAAGGATTTGGATGCGGTACGCGGTCGCCTGATCGATTATTGCGCCGGCGGCTTGCTCGCCATGGTGACCGCGGAGCGACTGAGCGGCCGGGCCTGATCAATAAGCCCGGCACACTTCAATCGCGGGAACCCGCACGCTGCGCTGCGTTGTAGGTTATTCTGTATGGGCGTGTTTTTCCGATAGAGAGCCATGTCAGACACCACCGCCATGTCGAACGACGGCGCCGCGGCCCCTGAGCGGCAGACGAGCTATTGCCTCGAAGAACTGATCGCTTGCGGCGACGGCAAGTTGTTCGGCCCGAACACACCGAAGCTGCCGAGCGGGCCGATGCGCATGGTCGATCGCATCACCACCATATCGGCCACCGGCGGCGCGCACGACCACGGAGAAGTGCGTGCCGAACTCGACATCACACCCTCACTGTGGTTCTTTGCCTGCCATTTCCCCGGCGATCCGGTGATGCCTGGTTGCCTCGGCCTCGACGCCATGTGGCAGTTGATCGGCTTCTTTCTCGCCTGGAGCGGGCACCGCGGCCTCGGTCGTGCGCTCGGCGTGGAAGACGTGCGTTTCTTCGGCCAAGTGCAGCCGCAAGCGCGGCTGGTCAGCTATCAAATCGACATCAAAAGGGTCATTACGCGCAGACTCATCATGGCGACGGCCGATGCTTCGCTCTCCGTGGACGGGCAAAAGATATATTCGGCCAACGGCTTGCGGGTCGGGTTGTTCGCCGGCCCGAACGCCATGCAATCCGCCACTGAGGGCCCGACCCCATGACGCGCCGCGTCGTCGTCACCGGGATGGGCATCGTCTCCTGCCTGGGCAATGACCTGGACACCGTGAGCGAGTCGTTGGCGCAAAGCCGGCCGGGCATCTGCGTCGCTCCCGGCTATGCCGAATTGGGCCTGCGCAGCCAGGTCGCCGGCATTCCGCAGATCGCGATCGATCAACACCTCGATCGTCGGGACCTGCGGTTCATGGGCGATGCCGCGGCCTTCGCCGCGATCTCGCTGAAGGCCGCGATCGCCGATGCCGGTCTGGTCGAATCCCAGGTCAGCGATACGCGCACCGGCCTCATCGCCGGCACCGGCGGCGGTTCGCCGGCCAACGTGGTTGAATCCGCGGACATTTTGCGCCAGCGAGGCGTGCGTAAAGTCGGTCCGACGCGCGTTCCACGAACGATGTGCAGCACGGTCGCCGCTTGCCTGGCCACCGCCTTTCACATCAAGGGTGTCAGCTACTCGGTCACCTCGGCGTGCGCGACCAGCGCGCATTGCATCGGTGTCTCGGCCGAACAAATCCGCTGGGGAAACCAGGACGTGATGTTTTGCGGCGGTGGCGAGGAGGAACACTGGTCCCTGAGCGCCTTGTTCGACGCCATGGGCGCCTTGTCATCGGCGCGCAACGACACGCCGCTGCGCGCCTCGCGCGCCTACGACGCGGGGCGCGACGGCTTCGTGATCGCGAGCGGCGGCGGAATGCTCGTGCTCGAGTCGCTGGAGCACGCCCAGGCCCGCGGCGCGAGGATCTACGCCGAACTGGTCGGCTACGGCGTCACCGCGGACGGCCAGGACATGGTGCAGCCATCCGGCGAAGGCGCGGTGCGCTGCATGCGACAGGCGCTCGCGGGCTTGTCCGCTCCGATTCAATACCTGAACACGCACGGGACATCGACGCCGCTCGGCGACGTGATCGAATTGAAGGCGGTGCGCGAGGTCTTCGGCGACGCGATGCCACCGATATCCTCGACCAAATCCCTGTCCGGCCATTCGCTCGGTGCCGCCGGCGTGCAGGAAGCGATCTACAGTCTGTTGATGATGCGCGACGGTTTCGTCGCGGGCTCGGCCAACATCGACGAACTGGACGCGGCCTGCGCCGGCTTCCCGATCCTGCGGGCCACCGAACAACGGCGCCTCGACCTCGTGATGTCCAACAGCTTCGGCTTCGGCGGCACGAACGCGAGCTTGGTCTTCCAGCGATTCTGAGGGCGCCCGTTCGCCGGGAGCCTGACCTGTCCGCCGGCGCCTAACCGGCCAGGCGCGCCGTCTCCTCGAGCACTCGCCGCCACGCGGCCTGCACGTGCCGCGCCTCGGTGTTCGTCTGACCGACGCACAAGCGCAGCGTCAGCTTTCCATCGAGCTTCGTATGGGTCAGGTACAGATCCCCGCTCGCGTTGAGCGCATTCAGCAGGGCCTGGTTCGCGGCGTCCCCCTGGCGCAGGCGGAAACACACCAAGTTGAGCGGTGCGGGTGCCGCCATTTCGAAGCGCTCGTCGTTGCGCACCCAGCCGGCGAATTCCTGCGCGAGCCGGACGTGCTCGCGCACGTGATGGCGCAATCCCTCGATCCCGTAGTGGCGGATCACGAACCACAGCTTCAGCGCGCGAAAGCGCCGCCCGAGAGGCACCTGCCAGTCCCGATAGTCGATCACCGCGCCCGACTCGGTGGCCTGGTTGCGCAGGTACTCCGGCAGCACCGACAGCGTCTGAATGAGATGCTTGCGATCGGCGACGTAGAAGCAATCGCAGTCGAAATTCGTGAACATCCACTTGTGCGGGTTGAAGCAGTAGCTGTCCGCGAATTCCACGCCGTCATGCAAGGAACGAAATTCCGGACAGAGCGCCGCGGTTCCACACATCGCCGCATCGACATGCAGCCACAAATTGCTCTGCCGGCAGACGCGGGCGAGTGCACGAACCGGATCGATCGCGTTCGACGAGGTCGTGCCGACGGTCGCGCACACTAAAAAGGGCGTCAGGCCCGCCGCCTCATCGGCGGCGATCTGACGCGCCAGCGCCTGCGGGCGCATCGCGAAGTTCTCATCCACCTCGATCTGGCGCAAATTTTCGGCGCCGATTCCGGCAATCTTCGCGGCCTTCTCGACCGACGAATGCGTCTGCGTCGAGCAATAGGCAATGAGCCGGCCGTCGCAGCCATGGCGGTTGCTGTGAAACTGCGTCGCCCGCTCCCGCCCGGCCAACAGCGCGCAAAGCACCGCGCTGGAAGCCGAATCGTGGATCACACCGCCACCGCTGCCAGAGGACAGGAATCGCTCCGGCAGGCCGAGCATCGGCACGAGCCAGTCGAGCACCTGCGTCTCGAGTTCCGTGCATGCCGGGCTCGTCGACCAAAGCATGCCCTGCACGCCGAGCCCCGAGGACAACAGATCGCCGAGAATCGCGGGTCCCGAGGCGTTCGCCGGAAAGTAGGCGTAGAAATTCGGCGACTGCCAGTGCGTGATGCCCGGCAGGATCACGCGCTCGACATCGCCGAGTATCGTCTCGAAGGCCTCACCGGCCTGCGGCGCGGCCTGCGGCAGCTGCGAGCGGATCTCGCCGGGCGAGACCCGGGAGAGTACGGGGAAATCCTCGACCCGCACGAAATAATCCGCGATCCAGTCGATCACCGCGTAGCCCTGGCGGCGGAATTCTTCCGGGGACATGTGGAACGACTTCGTGTCGGGCATGGCTGGTCTCATCGCCGCCGCGCGGCTGCTTGGCGCTCATCCTCGCCAGCGCGCCGCGCAATTGCAAGCCGCCGGGTCCGGGCCGCCGCGCACTCAGCCCTCGGCGATCTCGGCGAGGAACGCATCCCCATATTCATCGAGCTTCTTCTGGCCGACGCCATGCACGGCGAGCAGTTCGACCCGGGTGCGCGGTCCCTTGAGCGCCATTTCCTGCAGAGTGCGGTCATTGAAGACCACGTAGGCGGGGACCCCGCGGGCATCGGCAAGCCGCTTGCGCAGAACCCGCAACCGTTCGAACAGAGCCTCGTCCGGCAGCCGCGACGGCGCAACGGCGTCGTGTAGCACCCGCGGTCGCGGCCGCGCACTCTGGCCAGCCTGCGCGAGCACGTCGATCCCCGCACAATGCCCGCAGGAATCGGCACAGGCGGCGATCCGTTCCGCGAAATGCCCGGCGAGCCTTCGCCACTGACAGTCGGCGCCATCGGCCAGATCGAACACCCGGCGCGCGGCGCGCCGCTGCTGCTCGGCGAGTTCGCCCGCGGGTGCTTCCGGCCGCTCGCTCAGGCGATCGAGGGAAATCACGTCCGCCCAAGAGTAAAAGAGAATGCAATCCGCGGCGGCGCCGTCCCGGCCCGCGCGACCGATTTCCTGGTAGTACCCCTCGATCGAGCGCGGCATGTCGCGATGGATCACGAAACGCACGTTCGACTTGTCGATGCCCATGCCGAACGCGACCGTTGCGCAGACGACTTCGATGTCATCGCGACGAAATCGCTCCTGCGTGGCGGCGCGTTCCTCGGGCGAAAGTCCGGCGTGATAGGCCGCGGCACGCATGCCGTGGCGCCGGAGAAACTCGGCGGTCGACTCCGCCGCCTTGCGCGACAGGCAATAGACGATTCCCGACTCCCCGCGCCGCGCAAGCACGAGACGCAGGATCATCTCCCGCACACCGTCGCCCCCGCCCTTCCTCACCGAGAACAAGCGCAGGTTCGGGCGGAAAAAGGAGCCCCGGATCAGCAGCGGGTCGCGAAGGGCGAGTTGCTCGATGATGTCCTTGGTCACGCCGGGCGTCGCGGTCGCGGTCAGTGCGAGCACCGGCAATCCCGCGAACCGCCGCTTCAGCCCGGCAAGATTGCGGTAGGCGGGCCGAAAGTCGTGACCCCACTCGCTGATACAGTGTGCCTCGTCCACGGCGACCATTTTCAAGTCGAGCGAATCGAGCAGCCGGCCGACCGAGGCGTCGATTCCCTCCGGCGCCGCATAGAGCAGCTCGAACTCCCCGGCCCGGACCCGGGCCGTGCGCCGCGACCGCTCCTGCGGATCGAGCGCCGAATTGAGGAACGTGGCTCGAATCCCGATCTCGGCCATCGCCTCCACTTGATCCTGCATCAGCGAGATCAGCGGCGAGACGACCAACGTCACCCCGCCGAGCAGGCGCGCCGGAATCTGATAGGTCACGGACTTGCCGGCCCCGGTCGGCATGATGCCGAGACAGTCGCGTCCGGACAGGGTCGCGCGAATGATGTCGAGCTGGCCAGGCCGAAATTGCGGATAGCCGAACACCTCGCGCAACACGCTGTGCGCCCGCTCATCGCCATCCGCCGTGCCGCTCAGACGTGCCCGTTCCGCCGCATCGCGCAGCAGTCCCACGGCCTCCTGCGTGAACAGCTGCGGCGCCGCGCGATAGCGTCCACGCAGCGTTTCCAGCCTCGCCTGCAACTCGCCCGCCTGATGGTCGCCGGCCGGCAGGGCGGCCAGCGCCCGGGCCTCGGTCAGTACCCCATCCGACGTTTCGCTGTTCGTTTCCGACATCGGCGCAATGATTTCAGTCCGCGAGGCGCGATGCAAGGCGACCCGCTGCCGGCACGATGACTTCAGACCACGCGCTTTCGAAACAGCCAGCCGGCCGCCGCCAGGGAGATGATTCCGATCAGCGCCATCGGCCAGAAGTCACTGCCAAGCTCGGAGAATCCGGCCCCCTGGAGAAACACGCCGCGCACCACCACGAGGATGTAGCGCATTGGATTGATCAAGGTCAGCACCTGCACCCAGCCCGGCATGTTGGCGATCGGGGTTGCGAAGCCGGACAGGATTACGGAGGGGACCATGAACAAAAATGCCCCCAGCAGCGCCTGCTGCTGTGTCGCCGACAGCGCGGAAATCGCCAGTCCGATGCCGGTGACGGCGATCACGAACAACAGCAGCCCGAAATACAACGGCGCGAGTCCGCCGCGAAGCGGCACGTGAAACCACAGCACCGTGGCCGTGATGATCACCGTTGCCTCGAACAGGCCGATCAAAACCCCCGGGACACCCTTGCCGAGCAGGATGTCGATCCGCCTCAGCGGCGTGACCAGCAGCTGATCGAAAGTGCCCATTTCGCGCTCGCGTGCGACCGACAGCGCGACCACCAGCAAGGTCACGACCTGGGTCAGAAGTGCGACGATGCCGGGCACGATGAACCAGCGCGAGGCGAGCGTCTGATTGTAGCGGGTGCGCAGATCGAGCACCGCGGTGGGCTTGGGCGCACCGTGTGCCGCGGACCACGCCAGCGAGAAATCGTCGAGGATGGTGCTGGCGTAGCCCTCGATCAGCAGCGCCGTGTTCGAATTGCGGCCGTCGACGATGAGTTGTACGGGCGCGGGCCGGCCGGCGAGAAGATCGCGCGTGAACCGCGGGTCGATCACGAGCAGCATCTGCACCTGGCGCGAATCGAGCAGGCCATCGGCACGTCGCGCGCTGCCGAGCACGTCGCGCACGGTGAAGGTCGGGGAACCGGCGAAGCGGGCCACGAGCGCGCGGGAGGCCTGCGAATGATCCTGGTTGTAGATCGCGATCGGCACGTGGTTCAGGTCGAAGGTGGCGGCATAGCCGAACACGAGCAGCTGGATCAGCGGCGGCCCGATCAGCACCATGCGGCTGCGGGTGTCGCGCAGGACTGCCAGCAGCTCCTTGCGGATCAGCGCGAAGACCGGACGCCACATGCCGTTCAATCCAGCCGCTTGTGCGCGTTCGCACGCGCCAGGCCGAGAAAGATCAACGCCATGAGCGCGAGAGCCGCCGCATTCGGCAGGATCACGGACCAGATGTCGCCGGCAAGGAACACCGACTGCAGGATCGCGACGAAATAGCGCGCCGCGACCACGTGGGTAACGATCCGAACCGGCCAGGGCATGCTGTTGATGTCGAACACGAAGCCGGAAAGTATGTACGCGGGCAGAAAGGCGACGATGATCGCGATCTGACCGGCGATGAATTGATTGCGCGCCACGCCGGAAATGAGCAACCCCATGCCGAGCGCCGCGAGCATGAACAGCGCCGAGGTGGCGGTGAGGACGAGCATCGAGCCGTGCAGCGGCACGCCGAACAAAAATACCGCGATCGCCACCGACACGGCCATGCCGCCCATGCCGAGGAGAAAGTAAGGCACGAGCTTGGCGAGCAATATCTCCCACATGCGCACGCGCGTCACCATCAGCGCCTCCATCGTGCCGCGCTCCCACTCGCGCGCGATCACCAATGCGGTGAGCAGCGCGCCGGTGAGTGTCATGATCACCGCGATCAGCCCGGGAATCAGGAAGTCCCTGCTGCTCACGGCGCGGTTGAAACGCACCTGCGGCTCGAGGGCGAGCGGCAGCAGGGCCGGGCGTCCCACGGCGAGGCGGTGCGTGGCTATCCACGCGGCCCAGACCTGTTGCACATAGCCCTCGACGATGCGGGCGGTGTTCGCGTCGACACCGTTGACGATGACACCGATGGGCGCGCCGCCCTGTGACAGCGCGCGGCGCGTGAAATCGCTGCGCAGCCAGACGATGCCGTCGACGCGATTGGCCACCATCGCCCGCTCCGCCCGCTGAATGTCGCGGTAAGGCTGCGGCCGCAGGTACGCCGAGTGCGCGAACTGGCTCGTGAAGCTCGCCGTCAGGGCGTCGGGCCGTTCGACGACGATCGCCAGCGGCACGTTGCGCGCATCGAGCGACACCCCGTAGCCGAAGATGAACAGCAAGGCCGCCGGCAGCAGGAACGCGATCGCGAGCGCCGAGGGGTCGCGCGCGATCTGCACCGCTTCCTTGCGCATCAGCGCGCGCAGGCGCACGAAGGCGGCCTTCATGCCGCCACCGTAGTCGCTGCTGCCGCCGCCTCGATCACCGCGATGAACGCCTCTTCCATCGTCGGATCCGGACGCTCGGCGTTACGCGCCGCCGCCTTGATCGCTTCGGGCGTGCCGGCCGTCAGCACACGCCCCTGCGCCATGATGAGCAGCCGATCGCAATACTCGGCCTCTTCCATGAAGTGAGTGGTCACGAGCACGGTGACTCCCGCCGCCGCCAGCAGGTTGATGCGTCGCCAAAACTCGCGCCGTGCCAGCGGATCGACGCCGGAGGTCGGTTCGTCGAGGAACAGGATCTGCGGTTCGTGCATCAGCGCACAGGCGAGCGCGAGCCGCTGCTTGAAGCCGAGTGCGAGGTCGCGCGCCGTGGCATCGAGCATCTCCCCCAACTCGAACTGCGCGACCGCCCAGTCGATCCGCGTTCTCTGCTGCGCGCCGGCGAGCCGGTAGACGCTGCTGAAAAACCGCAGGTTCTGCCGCACCGACAGATCCGCGTACAGGGAGAATTTCTGCGCCATGTAACCGATCTGCCGACGCGCCGGCGCCGCGGCGTTGCGCAAGTCGTAGCCGGCGACCCGCAAGACGCCGTGTGACGGCGGCAACAGTCCGCAGAGCATGCGAAAAGTCGTGGATTTGCCCGCGCCGTTGGCGCCGAGCAGCCCGAAGATCTCGCCACGCGCAACGCTGAAGCTGACCGCGTCGACGGCGCGGAAGGCACCGAAGTCGCACGTGAGGTTCTCGACGGCGATCACCGCTTCGGCCGGCACCGGTGCGGGCGCAGCCGCCGTCCCGGCACCGACCGGCGGTGGTGGACTCGCCGCGACCTTGCGCAGGCGCGCGACGAAGCTGTCCTCGAAACGCGGCGGCGTCGGTGTCATCGCGAAATCCGCCACCTGCGGACCGAGCGCCGCCGCATCGAGCGGCGCGGCCAAAGCGGTCACGACGCGCACGCGGCTTCCCTGGATCACGGCGTCGATCACCTCGGGCATCGCCGCCAAGCGCTCTTGCAGGTGGCGCCGCCCCACGGCGGCGCTCGCATAGAAGCTATGCCCCGCCATCTCGTTGGTGAAGTGCGCCGGCGCCCCGCTGCCGAGCAGGCGGCCGTCGTGCAACAGCAGAACGGCATCGCAACGCTCCGCTTCATCCAGATAAGCGGTGCTGAACAGCACCGTCGTCGCCGCATCACGCGTCAAGTGGTCGATGATTTGCCACAATTCGCGCCGCGACACCGGATCCACGCCGACGGTCGGCTCGTCGAGCAGCAGCAGTTGCGGCGGTTGCAGGAGCGTGCACGCCAGACCGAGCTTTTGTTTCATTCCGCCCGACAGGCGTCCGGCGATGCGGGCGGTGAAGGTGCCGAGCCCGGTCATGTGCAGCAGCTCGGCATAGCGCGCCGCCCGCACTTCCTGGGGTACACCCTGCAGATCGGCATACAGGTCGAGATTCTCGCGGACGCTGAGGTCTTCATACAGACCGAAACGCTGCGGCATGTAGCCGATGCGTGACTGCACGGCGAGCGGGTCTTGCGCGACATCGATGCCGAGCACGTCGATCCGGCCCGAGTCGGCGCGCAGCAGACCCGCGATCAGTCTCATCAAGGTCGTCTTGCCGGCACCGTCGGGTCCGATCAGTCCGGTGACGCGGCCGCGCGCCGCGCTCGCGCTGATTCCGGCGAGCGCGGTGACGATGCGCTTGCCGGCCCGAAAGCGGCGCCAAACCGCCTCGAGGCGCAGCGCCGGACCGGTGTCAGGGGCGGCGGACATCGGCCGGTCCGCAGCCGGGTGACGCCGTCGGCGCCTTCGACCGAAGATCGATGTGGACGGTCGCCGGCATCCCGAGCCGCAATTGCCCCTGCGCATCGCAGACAAAGACCCGCAATTGATAGACCAGCGCGGTGCGCAGCTCCGCGGTTTGCACGGTCTTCGGCGTGAACTCGGAGGTCGGTGAGAGATAACCGATCCAACCGTGGTAGAGACGCCCCGGATAGCTGTCGGTGCCGACCGTCGCCGCCATGCCGGGACGAACGCGTCCCAAGTCCTTCTCAGGCAGATATGCACGCACCCAGAGCGGCGAGGTCAACGCGATCGTGTACACCGGGACGCCGGGCGAGGCCATGTCGCCGGGCTCCAGAATCCGGTCCTCGACGGTGCCGTCGGCCGGCGCGTACAACCGTGTGTCGGCGAATTCCCGGGCGGCGAGGGCCGTGGCGGCAACGGCCGCATCATAGGCATGTCGCGCCGCCGCGATCTCCTCCCGGCGGGGTCCTTGTACCGCGAGCAGGTAGCTTTGCCGGGCGGCCTGATAGTTCTCGCTCGCAGCACGGACGCGAGCACGCGCATCGTCACGCTCCTCGGTCGAGGCAACACCCTGCGGCAGGAGCGCGGCGGTGCGCGCATAGACGGCCCGGTCGTTTTCATAGACCGCCCGCAGAGCCCGCATCGCCGCCCGGGCCCGGGCGATCTGCTGCGGGCGCGACCCATGCAGCAGGGCGGCAAGGTCGGCCTTCAGACTCTGTGCGTGCTGCTGCGCCTGGGCTTGCGCCGCCCCGTAGCGCGCATCCTCGATGCGTGCGAGCAACTCGCCCTTCTTGACGCGCGCGCCCTCGCTGACGAGCATTTGCGTCACGCGGCCGATGTCGTTGAACGCCGGCTGCGACTCGCGGATATCGACGTTGCCGTAGAGCGTCAGTGTTTGCCCGCCGGCCGGACGATGCAGCCAGCGATAAAGCCCGAAGGCCGCGCCTGCGGCGAGACAGACGATGATCACGGCGATCGCCAGCCGACGACTCTTGCTCATCGCTTCCCGACTCCTTTGCCCGTTGCACCGCCGCCGAGGGCGACGAATAACTGGGCACTATCCACGTCCCGCTGGGCCTGCGCCCGCACATAGCCGAGACGCGCCCGCTGCAGCGCGCGCTCGGCGGTGAGCAGCCGCAACACATCGCTCCTGCCGGCCGCGTAGCTCGCCCGCTGCAACCGCAATGCCGCCCCGGCCGCATTGAGCGCCTGCCGCTCAGCATCGACCAGCGCGGCGTCGGCGCCGAGCGAGCGCAAGGTGTCGGCCACCTGGCCGAAAGCCAGCAACACCGTGCGCCGGTAGATCTCGAGCGAGGCCCGCAAGGCATCTCGGGACTGCTGTCGCCGGGCCTGCAAGGCGCCACCATGAAAGATCGGTGCGCCGATCCCGGCGGCCAGCGCCCAGACGCCACTCGATGAAGCGAATAGCGAGCCGGCCTTCAGGGCGGCGGTCGCGATCGAGGCCGACAGCAAGATGTTCGGATACATGCCGGCCGTCGCGACGCCGACCGCGGCGCTGCGCGCATGCACCTGCGCTTCGGCGGCGAGGATGTCGGGCCGATCGCGCACCAGGGCCGAAGGCAAGCTCAGCGGCAGGTCGGCCGGCAGCTGCAAATCGGCCAATTCGAGCGGCGGCGGCGTCCATTCGGCGGGAAACTGGCCGAGCAATGCGGCCAAGGCGTCCTCGACCACCGCTCGTTGGCGATCGAGCGCGGGCAACAGCGTGCGGTCGTCGGCGAGCGCGGTCTCGGCCACGAGCACGTCGCCGCGCGCCGCCCTGCCCACCGCGAACTTGCGCCGCACGAGACTCAGATTGCGCGCGTCGTCGCGCACGATCCTCCGTACCGCGGCCGTCTGCGCCCGCAGCGACGCGAGCGTCAGGGCCTCGGTCACGGTATTGCCCTCGATCGCGAGGGTTGCAGCCGCCAGTTCGAAGCGCCCGGCGTCGGCGAGCGCCTGGCGTTGCTCCACGAACCGGGCATTCAGTCCGAAGACATCCGGCGCGAAACTCACCGTCGGTCCGACCGAATACAGGTTGAACTCGGGCAGACTCTGCGAGCGCGGCAGCAACCCAAGGGCGAACGCCGGTCCCTTTTGACGCTGCGCCGCGGCGGCCAGATCGACTTGCGGATAAAAGCCGCCGCGCGCCTCAACCACCGCCTGCCGGGCTTGCGCGAGCGTGGCCCTGGCCGCCGCGATCGATGGATTGTTCGCAAGCGCTTCGCGAACCATGGCATCGAGCGCTCGCGAGTGAAAGCGGCGCCACCAAGCCACCGGCACGGCCTCGCCGCTCACCAGGCGCTGCGCACGCTCACCGGCGCCGGCGTTCAAGCGCGGAGCCGACCCCACGCGCGTATAGGTGCTCACCGCCGGGGCTGCGGGGCGCACAAAGTGCGGTCCGAGCGTGCATCCTGAGAGCATCGCCAGCACAACGGCCGGCATCGCCCCCCGCTGCCTCGCCCGCGTCGCCCGCATCGCCCGCATCGCCCACCCTTTGCACTGAAGTCGACGCGGACATTATCACCGTCGACCGAGACCGGGGATAATACGTAGATGCCGCGTGGCATACGCAACGAAGAGATGCCTCACCGATGGCCACCGAAGTCTATTTGATCCGACACGGCGAAACCGCCTGGTCGCTTTCCCACCAGCACACCGGCAGCACCGACCTGCCCCTGACCGAGAATGGCGAGGACCAGGCGCGCCGGGTCGGTCTCCTGATACACGGCGTCGCGTTCGCACAGGTGCTCGTCAGCCCGCTGCGCCGTGCGCGGCGTACCTGCGAACTGGCCGGCTTCGACCCCGTGGCGCAGATCACCCCGGACCTGCGCGAGTGGGATTACGGCGAATATGAAGGGCTCACGCCGGCCGAGGTACGCTCGCGGCGTCCGGGATGGAACGTCTATCGGGACGGCTGCCCCGGCGGCGAATCGGCCTCGCAGGTGGCGGCGCGCGCCGACCGCATCGTCGCCGCGCTGCGGGCGATGCCGGGTCGGATCGCGGTGTTCTCACACGGCCAGTTCCTGCGTGCGCTGGCCGTGCGCTGGATCGAGCTTCCCATGGAGATGGGCTATCACTTCGGCTTGGACACCGGTTCGTTGAGCATCCTCGGCCACGAACACAACAACGTCGACGCGCCCGCGATATCACTCTGGAACGCGGTCTCGAACGATCTGTTCGCGCTCACACCGAGAGCCGGCGCCTAGGGCTTCACGAACCGCAAGGTCATCCGGTCGGACTCGCCGATCGCCCTCATCCGCGCGTGCTCGCTCTTCGGCCCGACCAGGTCCGGCGGCAGGCGGTGCACGTTGATGTTCTCCGGGTCCTTCGGGTTTGCATTGATCTCGGAAACCCCGCCGAGACGAAAGCCGGTCTTCAAGCCGAGTTCGATCAAATAATCCTCAGGGATACGGTGCAGCAGCCGCGAGCTCTGCACGGCGTTGGCGAAGGGCTTAGCGCGATGTTCGGTGACACCGAACACCCCGCCCGGTTTGAGCACGTCGAAGGCGGACTTGAACACGGCGGCAAGCGCCGCCGGGCTGCGATTGAGCCAGTCGTGCGTATTGCGGAAGGTGACGACCATGTCGGCCGAGTCAGGTGCGCCCAGCGCCACCTCACGCGGCGGTGAGAACGGCACCACCTTGACGATATGACCGAAAACCGCCGGGTTGCTGCGGATCTTCGCCTCGAATTTCGGCGATCCGGCTTCTATCAGATGCCCATGGGCATAGAGGAACGGGGCCAGAATTTCCGTGAACCAACCGCCGCCCGGCGCAAGTTCGATCACCGTCATGTTCGGCCGGATGCCGAAGAACAACAAGGTGCGCACCGGGTGCCGGTAGCGATCCCGGGCCTTGTGGGCCGCCGAGCGCCAGTTGCCCTCGACCGCCTTGCGCAGCAGTGCGGCGGTGGCGGCACGGCCCGCGACCGGAGCGGCTCCAGCGATCTGTGCAGCGGCGAACAACAGGGTGCCGGCGAGCAGGATGCCCAATGGGCGGCGACGCGTATGCATGGTCCGATCTCCTCTGATGTTGCGCCAGGCTGTTTGCAGCATAAACCAACGGCCTGGACGGCGCACGGGTCGCGACGCCCCGACGGGCCACGTTTACCTCTACAATGATCGGCGATGAAAACCCCCAAGGGACTTGAGCCGCTGATCGATGACGGCATGATCGATGCGGTCGTACGGCGGCTGAAAAGCGGCAAGGAAGCCTCCGTTTACGTGGTTGCCTGCGCCGACCAGTTACGCTGCGCGAAGGTCTACAAGGAAGCCGAGCAGCGCGGATTTCACAAGCTCGCGCAATACACCGAGGGCCGCAAGACCCGCAACAGCCGCGATCAACGCGCCATGGGCAGACGCGGCCGTCACGGACGGCGTGTGGAAGAAGCCGAATGGAAGAACGCCGAGGTTCAGGCTCTGTACCGCCTGGCCGCGGTGGGTGTGCGGGTGCCGGTGCCGTACCTGGTGCACGAAGGGGTGCTGCTGATGGAACTCGTGCGCGATGCGCACGGCGCACCGGCACCGCGCCTGAATGAAGCCGAGATCAGTGCCGAGCAGGCGCGTGAATGGCATGCATTCATGATCGGGCAGATCGTGCGCATGCTGTGCGCCGGCCTGATCCATGGGGATCTGTCGGATTTCAACGTGCTGCTGGACGCCCACGGACCGGTCATCATCGATCTGCCGCAGGCGGTGGACGCGGCCGGCAACAACAATGCCTTCGCCATGCTCGAGCGCGACGTGAACAACATGCGCACCGCCTTCGGCCGCAGCGCTCCGGAGTTGCTCACCACCGAATACGCCCGCGAAATATGGCGGCTCTACGAGGCCGGCGATTTGACGACGGCTTCCGTGCTCACCGGCCGATTCGCCCGCGACGAGACCGCGGCGGACGTGGACGGCGTCCTCGATCATATCGAGGAGGAGCGGCACGCGGCCGCAGAGCGGTTACGTCGGCGCCAGGAGGCCGACGCGGCCTGAGCCCTTGGGGTTATGGCGACACCCACCCGTCTCGAGGCCTACATACAGCCGCGCGCCTCCAAGACCGAGGTGTCCGGAACGCATGGTGGGGCCATCAAAATCCGCATCGCCGCGCCCGCGGTCGAGAATGCCGCGAACCTGGCGCTGGTCGAATTCCTCGCGCGCCGGCTAGGAGTCGCGAAGAGCCGCATCCGCATCGTCTCGGGAAGCTCGAGCCGCAGTAAGCGGCTCGAGATCGACGGCGTGAGCGCGGCCGCGATCGGCACGGCCCTCGCGCCGCCGGGCTGATCATCACAGAGCGCTGCGTTCGGTGGAAGAGTGATTTATTCTTGCGCGGCCGCTCACGGCCGGACATCGCGGGAAAGCACATCATGGGCAAGGGCATCACTCGAGTAATCCACGGCTTGTCGCTCTGCCTCGTCGCCTGCGCGCCGTTCACCGCCCCGCCGGCGCATGCCACGACGAAAGGCCTCAGCCAGATCGTCACACCGGACCTGCAGCCGGTCGGGCAGTTGTCCCTGAGCTTGCAGGCACAGGCCTCCAAGATCGGCAACCCTTATGAACTTCAGGCGGAACTTGGGCTGACGAAGTGGATCGAGGTGGCCGCATTCCAGGGCTTCTCGCCCAACGAGCAGGTCCTTGGCACCGAAATCGGGCTGATCAATCACGGCCCCTATCTGCTCACCACGGGATTCATCAACTGGTCGACCAACGGCGTGTCGCCGCAACCGCTGCTCTAAGGCGGCTACTACACCGTGCATGAGAAGTACATGGCCGGCGCGGTGCGCGTCGGCAACCACGAGGAGGCCCTGCTCGGCTGGGCGCATGACTTCAACCCGACCTGGCGCTTCCAGCTCGACCACCAAAGCGGCAAGGAAAACTTCTTCACGGTCGGATTCCCCTGGAATATCACCCATTCGTGGCAGGTCAATCCGGCCATGTACCTGTCGAACGACCACACGCACGCCGTCGTCGGCTACGTGGTATTCACATACACCTTCCCGCTCTGGTAACACCGCGCGACCGGCAAATGATCTATGCTGGCGACTGTCGCAGGAGCGATGGGCGCACGGCAGGCCAGGTGCCTGCCAAGAGGCAGGATGCGCAACGGTGATGTGCAGCGGACAGTGTCGGTATCGCGGCGATCCCGAGCCACGGCGCTCGGCGCGACGCTCGCGCTGATCGGCGCGTTCATCGCCATCACCACCGCCACCGCGACAACGGCTGCGCCGGCGGGGGGCCCGATGGTGGCGCAACTGACTTTGGACGGCCCGATCGGACCTGCGAGCGCGGAATATGTCCGCGATGCGTCGCGGCGCGCCGTGGCCGACGGTGCGGTCGCGATCGTGCTGCGCCTGGACACTCCCGGCGGACTGCTCGAATCGACGCGGCGGATCATCAGCACGATGCTCGCGTGCAGGATCCCGGTGCTGGCCTACGTCTCGCCGGGCGGCGCCCGCGCGGCCTCCGCGGGCACCTACATCCTCTTCGCGGCGCAAATCGCCGCCATGGCGCCGGCAACTCACGTCGGCGCCGCAACGCCGGTGAGCCTCATCGGCAAGCCGGGCTCCGGCGCCGGCAGCGGTGATGCCGAAACCCGCAAGATCCTGAACGATTCGATCGCCTATATCCGCTCGCTCGCGCAACTGCGCGGACGCAACGCGGACTGGGCCGAACAGGCGGTGCGCGGCGCCGCCACCCTGACCGCCGACGAAGCGGCGAAGCAGCATGTGATCGATTTCGTCGCAGCCAACGTCGCCGACCTGCTCGCACAGGCGAACGGCCGCGAAGTGCGGGTCGGCGACCAAACGGTGCGCCTGCAACTCGTGCCCGCGACGCTGCGCGACTACCCGCCCTCGCTGCGCAACCGTTTCCTTGCGATCATCACCGACCCGACCATCGCCTACCTGTTGTTGCTGGCCGGAATCGTCGGCCTGTTGCTCGAAGCGACCCATCCGGGGGTGTTCTTTCCAGGGGTCGCCGGCGGCATCTGCCTGCTGATCGGGCTGTATGCGCTGCAACTGCTGCCCGTGAGCTTCGCCGGATTGGCGTTGATGGCGCTCGGCATCGCGATGCTGGTCGCCGAGCCGTTCACGCCCACCGGCGGTGCGCTCGGCTTCGGCGGCGCGATCGCCTTCGTGCTCGGCTCGGTCATGCTCATGAACACCGCCGTACCCGGTTACGGGGTGAATGTCGGCCTGATCGCCGGCATGGCGATCGGCGCCTCCGGTTTCGTCGCCCTGATCATGCGGCTCGCCGTGCGTGCCCGTCGGGCGCGGCCGCTCCTCGGCGACCAGGCGATGACCGCGGAAATCGTCGAACTGCTCGAACCCATCGCGGCTAACGGCGAAGCCTGGGCGAGCGTTCATGGCGAACATTGGCGCGTGCGCTGCGACACGGCGCTGCCCGCCGGCGCCCGGGCGCACATCGTGCGCAGACAGGGTATGGTGCTTTGGATCGCGCCCTCGTGAACTCAACCCAGGAAGGACCGCCATGTTCTACTCGATCGATGTGTTGCTGATCCTCGGCGCGATGCTGCTGGTCGCCTCGGTCAGAGTCCTGCCTGAATACCAACGTGGCGTCGTGCTGACGCTGGGACGCTACACCGGCACCAAGGGACCCGGACTCGTGCTCCTGATTCCGATCGTGCAGCGCATGCTGCGGGTCGATCTTCGGGTCACCGTGATGGACGTGCCGCCGCAGGACGTCATCTCACGCGACAACGTCTCGGTGCGGGTCACCGCGGTGGTTTACTTCCGGGTGATCGAACCGGAGAAGTCCGTGCTGCAGGTGGCGGATTTCTTCCAGGCCACCAGCCAGCTCGCGCAGACGCGGCTTCGCTCGGTGCTCGGCCAGCACGAGCTCGACGAAATCCTCTCGCAGCGTGAATCGATCAACCGCACCCTGCAGACGATACTCGATGAGGCCACGGATTCGTGGGGGATCAAGGTGGCGAACGTCGAGATCAAGGACGTCGATCTCAACGAAACGATGGTCAGGGCGATCGCGCGGCAGGCCGAGGCCGAGCGCGAACGGCGCGCCAAGGTCATTCACGCCGAGGGCGAGATGCAGGCCGCGGAGAAGTTGCGCGATGCGGCAGCGATGCTGTCGCAACAGCCCCAGGCTCTGCAATTGCGCTACCTGCAGACGCTCGCCGACATGTCGAGCAACGGCAAGTCCTCGACGATCGTCTTTCCGCTGCCGCTCGACCTGATAAGGCCGATGCTGTCCGCGCAACCCGCTCCAACGGCGGGCGCATGATCGAGCCGTCCGATCGACGGCCGCTGAGGATCACGGTCAACGGCATCGCCCGCGACGTCGAGGTCGAGGCGCGCGCAACGCTCGCCGAGGTGCTGCGCGGCCCGCTTAGGCTCACCGGCACCAAGATCGCCTGCGACCGCGGCGCGTGCGGCGCATGCACTGTCTGGCTCGACGGCGCACCGGTCTGTTCATGCATGCTGCTCGCCGTCGATGTCGGCGAGCGGCCGGTGACGACGATCGAAGGCCTCGCACCGGCCGATGGGCTGCATCCGCTGCAGCAAGCCTTCATCGATGCGGACGCCGTGCAGTGCGGCTTCTGCACCTCCGGCATGCTCATGAGTTGCGCCGCGCTGCTGCGCGATCAGCCCGAGTTTGGCGCCGCCGAGGTGCGCGTGGCGATCAGCGGCAACCTGTGCCGCTGCGGCACCTATCCGCACGTGCTAGCCGCCATGCGCACGCTCAAGCTCACGGATCCGGCCCGATGAACACCGATGATCCGGGCACGCGCAGCGAGCAATTCCCGTACGGGATTCTCGGCGTCGACTTGCAGCGCATCGCGCGACAGATCCCGCTCGGCGAGCCGCCGCCGCTGCCGCCGAATGCGGATCTCACCGTAATTGGCCGCCCGATCGTCCGCCAGGACGCGAGGGCCAAGGTGACGGGCGCCAGCCGCTACACCGTCGACCTCACGCTGCCCGGCATGCTGTATGGACGCATTCTGCGTTCGCGTCTGCCGCATGCGCGCCTTCGCCGCATCGATACCTCGGCGGCGCTGCGCCATCCGGGGGTGCGCGCGCTCGAACTCGAGGCAACGGCTCAAGGGCAGGACGCGACGATCGTGCGCTACGTCGGCCAGCCGCTCGCCGCCATCGCCGCCGATTCGCCGGCCGCGGCTGAAGAGGCCTTGCGGCAATTCGTCGTCGACTACGAGCCGCTGCCATTCGTGGTCGGCCTCGAGGCGGCGCGCGATCCGCACGCCCCGCCGGTCTACGATGCCGGCTCGGCGCCACGAGGCAGTCCGTCAGGCTATCCGGCGGCCGCGGGGCTGCCGCTGCAAGGCAACGTACGCGGACCGGCGCTCGCGCAGCGCGGCGACGTCGCGCGCGGCTTCGCGGACGCCGAAATCGAGGTCGAGTGCGACTATTCAACCCAGGTGCAGACCCATTGCTGCATGGAACCGCATGCGATCGTCGCCGACTGGCAAACGGATGGTTTGACCGTGTACATCTCCACCCAGTACACGGCCGGAGTCCGGCATGAACTCGCCGAAACCTTCGGCCTGCCGCTCGCCAAGGTTCGTGTGATCGTCGAGGCCATGGGCGGCGGCTTCGGATCGAAGTCGACCCTCGGCGTCTACGGCAGGCTGGCGGTGCGACTGTCGCGTCAGGCGCGTGCGCCGGTGCGCATCGTCCTCGATCGCGAGGAGGAGCAGACCGACGCCGGCAACCGACCGGGCACCTGGCAGCGCCTGCGCCTCGGCGCGCGCCGTGACGGCGAACTGACGGCGGTCGCGCTGACCAGCTACGGCAGCGCCGGGGTCGCCCTCGGCGCCGGCGTCTGGAGCGTCGCGGAACGTCTCTACACCTGCGCGAATTTCCACGGCGCGCAGTACGACGTCTTCATGAACTCGGGGCCGGGCTGCGCGATGCGCGGTCCGGGCGCCGTGCCCGGCGCCTGGGGAATGGAACAGGCCGTCGATGAACTGGCCGAGCGGCTCGGCATCGATCCGCTAAACTTGGGCGAGGGGATCGATGCAAGCCCCGTGCGCCGCGAGC
>VFSW01000110.1_pt1 | contig 100210 bp, 102 predicted proteins | sample 5358111 | NCBI WGS metagenome assembly VFSW01 (sample SAMN11554181, study PRJNA540505) | mine drainage metagenome | isolation source: sediment from site ElyBrook_90M | place: USA: Ely Copper Mine, Vershire, VT | collected 2017 | reverse complement strand
GCCATTGCGGCGATCCATCCAATCATCACCGACTTTCACCACGGGCTGTTAGGGTGCAACGCGGAGGGGCGGAGACGGTTCCCTATATTGATGTCTCCAATGCTCTGAACGACATCGCTGCACGACAGAACCATGCAGTTTTCGGCCGCCGCGGTTGTGGCAAGACCCTGTTGCTTCAGCACTCTGCGTCTTTATTACCATCAGACGTTCGGCCGGTGTATCTGAACTGCGAAGATTTTAAGAAGCACTCGTTTCCGAATGTTCTGATCGAGATACTTGATGCTTTGTTTGCGGAACTCGAAGGTCAGTTAACGGGTTGGTTCGGTAAAAAAAGGCGCTCACGTGAACTGGTCATTCAAATCCGAAAAGATCTGAGGAGCCTGCAGGGAAAGGCCGATGTCCGAAATAGCGAGGTGCGCCATGCCGAAGCGAAGGAGGTAAAGGACACCCAGAAAACCAGCGTGAGCGTGGGACGGCCTGGAGTTCTAGGTGCTGCAATTGGCGAAGATCTGGATGCACTGTCAAAGGTCGAAACAGAACGGAAGTATTCCGAAAACCAAGACAAGATCAAAGACTTAGACATGTGGCTACCAAAATTAAAGCAGCAGATCCGCGAGTTTTTTGATCTTTCTACCAATGTTCGAGCGGTCTACCTGCAAATCGACGACTTTTACCACCTCGCTCGCGAGGATCAACCGTTGGTGATGGATTATATTCACCGTCTTTGTAAGGACTTGCCGCTGTATTTCAAGATCGCGACGCTTAGACACGCCAGCACACTTTACGCCGACCGCCGGGGACAGCCTCTCGGCGCTCAGGAGCGCCACGATTATCAGCCTATCAACGTCGATTTCACATTCTCGAATTTTGAAAAAACCGCGAAGCAGAACTGGAAAATCTTCGGTGAATTCGGCCGTCGAGCGGGCATCAATGACGATGAGATGGAAGGGCTGTTCAAAGGAGAAGGATTTAACCGTTTGGTTCTAGCTGGAGGTGGTGTGCCTCGCGATTGCCTTTCTCTGTTCCTGGAAGTACTTGACTCCGTGCAGCCGCCTGGCGGCGACGGTCGCATCGGAAAGGATGACGTCAGAATTCTCAGCCGTACCAACTTCGAGCGTCGAATCGAGGAACTGAAGCAAGATTCAGAAGGGAGAGAGCAAGCTGTTTTGATCCGCGGAATCTATGTCCTACGCCAATTCTGCATCGACAAGAGAACCAACGTTGTTCTCGTCTCTGAAGCACTATTCCAACAGGACGACCGCGTACTGTAATTTGCTGTATCGTCTTTTGGACTATCGAATCATTCACACTGCGGGAAGCGCCCTAACTCACAAATCGCAATCCGGAACTTACCACGCATTTGCGATCGATATTGGCTGCTACGCGCATATGCGCAAACTCGAAGGCCGATTCGTCGAGATCGACCTTTCGGCATCAGACGCGAAAGAGAAAATGCGGTCGGGACCAATACTTGACAAGGCGACATTCGACGCGCTTTGGGCGTCCGCGCCGGAGAATTCCGAAGACGCACTGGCATCGCAGGAAGCAGGGAACTAAGACGTCGTTATGAATCGTTAAATACCCGGTGAATCAGGGGTTGTGTTTAGAGCGCCAGCAGCAAATATCGTGATGACACTTTCGGCGCGCTGGGCCCTCCTCTCCTTCCGAGCCCCGGCTGGTTTCGGCCTTGCTATGTGATATTCTTCGTAACGAAGTCGTATTTGTGGAGGATGCGGAAAATGGAAGATCCTCAAACCAAAGACAATAACAATCGGGACGATCAATCACCGAAGACCGTCACGAAGGATCTTTTTGGTCCCCCGCCGAAACCGAATGAGTTGAGACCTGTAGATCCCGCCAGAGATTGGGGTCCGTCGTGGACTCGGACTCGTTGACGGACGAATAGATAGACGTTTTCGATAGGAAGAGGAACGACGGGTTTCGAGATCGCTTCCCTAAAGAAGGAGCGCTAGAGCGACTAGCCCTTTTTCGATTTCCCGACTCTGAACGGATGCTTCTGATCTTGATACACATCCGATGCGCGCCCACCGTACCCGAGATTTTTGGGCAGCGCCTTGTCGAGCTTTAGAAATGACAATTGGCAGGGACGATCGATTAGCGGCGTAAGCTCGATATCGAGTTTGCCGTTGTTCATAATTTCGAGAACGATTGGACCCTCCCATCCGGGCTGAATCCAAGGCGCCGTCTGATGCATGCTGAGCCCCACCCGCGCGTAGGTCGTGCGACCCTCAATAAGGCCGATAAGGTCCAAAGGAACAGTTACTTTCTCATAGGTCATCGCTAGTACAAACTGACCCGGCTCAAGAAGAAATGAGTTGCGTTGGCCCATCGCGTTCTTCTCGGTCAACGCGATCGTTTCCCAGAAACCCAATCGCCCAAGTTCCTCTAAACCACGCGCAACCGAAATCTTTACCCCGGTTAAAGGTCTAAGAATGGTAAATTCGAAACCGAGACGAAGGTCTACCGACGCTTCTCCCCATTGATCATTTTCGAGCGCCGGATCGAAGACGATCCTTTTTTCCTTTACGGCCTTACGTATCGAGGGCTGAGATAGAACCATCGGCTCTGCACAGCTCGATACTTACGCATGCTCCATATTAGAATCGGCCCACGCCCGGCCTAACGACGCCAAGCCACGAGCGCTGGTGAAAAATGAACCAGGGAGTTGTATTTCGATCATATCCCCCTCGACCTTAATGACTCTGCCGAGAATAAACGATTTCCCGTCTCTTTTTTCGACCAATGACGACTTCACAAAGCCCGAAACGATGCCGGTATCGGTACTTATCGTAACGGCCGCATCATCGAACGGACCGGGCTGCGCTTCGCACTTGATTCGAACGATATCGTTTTTCCTGAAAGTCATTGTAGCGCTCCAATCGCCGTTTCGCTTAATCTTCGCCTCTGACCGCTGTTCTTATCAACTGCTGTGGATAGTGACAAGCGTTTTAGTAGACTTCTGAGGTAATGCCAATAATTCGGTGGGCGAGACAGGTCCCGCGATCCACAATCGGCTGTACACGACCACACCTTATCCACACATCATATCGGAGAATGACGCAGTAATCTGAAAGTAAATTCGGCTGGGGACGGTGGCGTGTGGATACTGGATTTTCGGGCGCGGCGCGAAAACCGCCCATTACCGACCCGTCTGAACTGAATCAGCAGTCTCAGTACGCTGAAGTTTGGTTGACCGGGCCCGAGGGGCGAGGTAAACGGTTATTAACTAACATCTGGTAGGAAAGTGAATCAGCTTATCTCTATTGTAACCGATTCCAGCGTCGATTTGCCCGGCACCGAGACCGCGCGCCTCGGCATCGAGACCGCGCCAAGGTCGCGCGTTCCATCACCATCCGCCGGCGTCGTGCAATACGGCAAAGCGCATCTCGGCTAATGTTTGACATCTCCGCTTGTGTGCATCACACTTAGCACAACGTGATTCGGAGCTTCGCCGACACCGAGACCGAGGCGCTGTACCATCGTCGCCCGTCCCGGCGTCTCCCAGAGGACATCCAGCGCGCGGCGCTTCGAAAATTGCGATTTATCGCTCAGGCCAGGGAGTTGCGCGATCTCGCAAATCCAGGCAACCGGCTCGAAAAGCTGCGCGGAGATCGCGAGGGACAATACAGCGTTCGAATCAGCCGGCAGTGGCGCATCTGCTTCATCTGGCGCAACGGCGATGCGTTCGCCGTCGAGATTGTCGACTATCACTAGAATCAAGGTGGTCAGGGAAATGCCCAAACGGAAGATGAAGCCCATCCATCCCGGCGAGGTGCTGCGCGAGGATTACCTTAAGCCGCTGCGGATGTCGCAAAACGCCCTGGCGAAAGCCCTCGGCGTGCCGGCGGATCGGATTTCCGAAATCGTGCGCGGGCGGCGCGGCATCACCGGCGATACCGCGGTGCGGCTGGCGCATTACTTCGACACTACGCCGGACCTTTGGATTGGATTGCAGGCTGACTATGAAATCGAGACGGCGCGCGATCGCCTCGGCGCGCAACTGGAGAAGATGCCTCGCTGGCGGCGCAGCGCCGCTTGAAGCATCACCTCGGATGGAGCCTAGCAGCGCCTTTGCCGTGAACGCCTGCATCTTCAGCGCGCGGATGGGTTCGAATCGAGATGCTTTCCGCCACTCGGCCTTTTCAAATTCGCAGATTCTGGTGTGAGCGCTACGCGGGAGATGTAGCACTACGCCGCCGGGCGGTGCGCCATCCGGACGGGCTGCATTTGAATTCGTCCCGGAACCATCGGGAGAATGCACTTAAGGCCGAGAAGCCCATTAATTCCGATACGATGTACAGTGGACGATCGGTCGATTCGACATACTGTTTCACCATTTCGGCGCGCACCTGATTCAGCACGGCCGAGAAAGACGTGCCCTCCTGTTTGAGCTGCCTTTCTATGGTCCTGCCGCTAACCCCGAGTTGTTTGGCCATCGCTTCCAGCGAGTAACTTCCCGAGGGTACCCGAACCCATAACATTTCCCGGACCCGATCGCTCATGCTGACCGGTCCACTTACCAGCAGCGCATCCAGATACTGGCGGGCGTAACGTGCCATCAGCTGATCCGAATGCGGAAGTTGCCGGTCGAGGTCTTCCGCGTTACACACGATGCCATTGAAGTCGCGTCCGAACTCCAGGCGCGCGCCGAAGACTCGCTTGTGAACCGAGAGATCGCGGGGCGCGCCGTGAGTGAAGCAGACCGTACGTGGCCTCCATGAGTCGCCGAGAAAGGTGCGCAGCGTCCTGGCTAGCACGCCTCCACACAGCTCGATCGCCTGGCGCGCCGCCGCCGGGGTCTCAAACCTGAGTTCCGGTCTTACCGTAACGATGCCGTCCTCCACGTCGATCCGGGGATTCAGCGCCTCGTTGTGCAAGCGAATGTATTTGACCAGCGCTTCGAGCGCTTTCCTGGCGGTCGGACCTTCGCGGACGATCAGAGCCAGTGGGCCCAGATTCGACAGCAAGCGATGCTCCGAGAGCCGCAGCCCGAAACTCTCTTCCTGAGCCTCCCGGGCGGAATCTTCCAGGAGCTTGCGGCCCGCGTCGGCCGCAATCTTCAGGTCCGGATCGTGAAGACAGGCGCGCGGCAATCCGGCTGCTTGAAGCAGTGGATAGGGGTCGAGCCTGAGCATACCAGCCAGCTCGAGGTACCCGGTGAGTGATGCTGCGCGAACTAAATTCACTGCCAAACCGCTGTCGTCGGATGTTAAATCAATGTCGTCTTAAGTCAAACAGAGTGCTTTCCATTTCCGTATCTTGCCTCGTGGTTAGCCGGGTTCCCAAAACTCGGGAACCCATCAAAGAGGAGAAAATTTATGTATTTCACCAACGATTCGATGCTTCCCGAGAATCAGAATCCGCTGATTATTACCGTCGCCCCCTACGGGCCCCAATGGCTTCCGAGCGACTATCCGGAGGACATCCCGTTAAGCTGGGTGCAGCAGACGCAAAAGGCGGTGGACTGCTACAACGCGGGCGCGACGGTGCTGCACTTCCATGTCAGGGATCCCAAGACCGGTCACGGCTCGAAAAATTTCAACGAGTTCAACGAGCAGATTGCGCGGGTGCGAAAGGCCGTACCGAAGATGATCATCCAGGTCGGAGGGTCCATTTCGTTCGCGCCTGATCCGGGCAAAGAAGCGCATTGGCTCGGTTATGACACGCGCCACATGCTCACGGAGCTGAATCCCAAACCGGATCAAATCACGATCGTCATCGGCACCACGCAGATGAACGTCCTGGACCTCACGACACCCGACGACGTGCAGGGGACGCAGCTGGCGAATCCCGCGATACAGGCCGCCTATCAGAACATGGTGGCTGACGCCAACCCCGAATTCTACATCGAGCATCTGAAGCGCCTGCGCAAGAACGGGATCCAGCCGATGTTCGCGATGGCCCACATCCACACCCTCGAAGCGATCGAGCATCTCATCCGCACCGGCGTGTATATGGGGCCGCTGAATCACACCATGACGGCCATTGGCGGGGCCGGCGGCTGTGGCCGTAATCCATACGACTTCATGGAATGGGTGCGGCGCTCGCCCCACGGTTCGGTTGCGACCTACGAGTCGCTGTGGCGGACGGTCGCACCCTATGCGGCGATGTCGGTGGCGCTCGGCATCCACATCCGGGTCGGTATCGAAGACAATATGTGGCGGCGCAAGGGTGAGCGCATGACTTCAGTGCAACAGGTCGAGCAGGTAGTGCGCATCGCGAAGGAGTTGGGACGTAAGGTCGCCACCGGGGATGAAGCACGCCAGATCCTGAAAATCGGCACCTGGTACAACAGCCCTGATGAGACGTTGGCCAACCTGGGCCTGCCGCCCAACCGCAAGGATGGTCAACTGGGCTTCATCGTGAAAGAGAGTGACGGACGACTGCATGCGCCGGTCAGTGGCTCCGATGGACACCCCATCGCGGGGCAGTTTGCAGCCAAGTAGCGCGGGCCTTCGAGTCGAATCTGACCTTGGAGGAATTCAACATGTCATCTAGCGATAATATCGAAATCGCGCCGACGGGCGATCGCGCCCAGGAAACAGGCCCATGGGATGCGGCGCTGGCACAACTGCGCCAGTGGGACCCATCGTGGGCAGAGACTTGCTTCAAAATGTCCACCAATCCGTGGACCAGCGGTGTTTTGCCTCGCAAGACGGTCGAGTTGATTGGTGTCGCGCTGAATGCTGCTTGCACGAATCTCAATCCTGACGGGACTCGGCGCCACATTCGCGCCGCCCTTGAAGCAGGTGCGAGCCGCGATGAAATCTTGATGGCGCTCAAGGCGGCCTTCGGACCCGCGATCCATTCGTGCAGTTTGGGCGCCCCCATTCTCATCGAGGAAGCGAAAGCAGCCGGGGTGAAGCGCGCAAAGCGTTCGAACGATTCACCTACTCCCGCGTGCGACAAGATGCGGGCGGTCGGCCAGTGGAATGAAGCATGGGATCCGTTCTTTGAACTTGACCCGGTGTGGACCGATGAGTTCATGGCAGTCGGGATGGGCATCTACGGGAGTGGGGTAATTACACCCAAGCTTATCGAACTCCTTAGTATCGCCCTTGATGCTTCTTTCACGCATATGTATGCACCGGGCACACGCCGTCATATCAAAGCGGCTCTGGGGCTTGGCGCGACGATGGAAGAGATCATGGAGGTGCTGAAGTTGTGCGTTGTCCAGGGTGTTCAAGCATGCAACTTGGGTGTACCGATCCTCGCTGAAGAGATCGCGAGGCTTTCAGCCACACCTAAGGAGGGATAGGTCTGCTGATGAATCGTACTCGACGGCAGGCCAAGTGGCCTGCGCCCTCGCGCCAGCGGTTAGGTATTTCAGCTTTTGGGTCAACCCGAATATGAGACGCGGGCGAGTTCCTTGACCGGGCTTCATGGGCGCGGTAAACGCTTATTAACTAACATCTGGTAAGAAAGTGAATCAGCTTATCTCCATCGTCACCGATTCCAGCGTCGATTTGCCCGCCGCCGAAACCGCACGCCTTGGCATCGAGACGGCGCCGTTGCAGGTCGCATTCTCGACCGAGTTTTTTCGCGACGATGCGCTCGATCGCGAGGAGTTCTATCGCCGCCTCAAAGACGAGCCCCGGCTCCCGACCATCGCTGCCGCGATGCCGACCGATTTCCTCGCGGCCTATCGCAAGGCGCACGAACGCGCCGAACGCGTGCTCTGCCTCATCAATCCTTTTGAATCGTGCTCGACCTACACCGCCGCCTATGCGGCTGCCGTCGTCGCGAAGCGCGACAGCAAATTCGAGGTCGAGGTGATGAACACCGGGCGCGCGCTGACTGCCTTGGGCGCGGTGGCGATCGGCGCGGCTGAGATGGCGGCCCGAGGTGCGGAGCTCAAGGACATCATCGGCGCGATCGAGGAGGCGACGCCGCAAATCGACAGTTTCTATGCTCCGGCGACGAGCGAGTATCTGCGCCGCGACGGCCGCATCTCCTTATATGAGATGAAGGTTGGTCCGCTGCGCGGGATGCTCCCGCTGATCCGCGTATGGGGCCGCATCGCGGTCATCGGCAAGGCGCGCACGCAGGCCGAGAACATCGCGAAGATGTTGGAGCTGGCGCAAAACGAGCTCGCCGGCAGCGAAGCGGTCGTGGTCATCACGCACGCCAACAATCCCGAGGGCGCGAAGAAGCTTGCCGCCGAGGCGCAAAAAAGCCTCAGGTGTGCAAAACTGGTGGTGACGCAGCTCGGGCCTTCAGCCGGCGCATATTGTGGCGAAGGTACAGTGGGGCTGGGATTTTGTCCGATCCTGCAAAAACTGAATTGATGGAGCAACGCTCATGAAATTCGGAATCTTCTACGAACATTCAGTGCAGAAGCCGTGGTCGCGGCAGTCGGAGTTGCGCGAGTACGACCAGGCGATGGAGCAAATCATCCTCGCCGATGAGCTCGGCTTCGACCAGGTCTGGCAAGTCGAGCATCACTTCCTCGAGGAATATTCGCATGGCTCCGCGCCGGAAGTTTTTCTTGCGGCGGCCGCGGCGAAGACCAAGCGCATCCACATCGGGCAGGGAATCTCGGTCTGCCTTCCACCGATGAATCATCCGGCGCGAATCGCCGAGCGCGCCGCGATGCTCGATTTGGTCTCGGGCGGACGCCTCGAATTCGGCACCGGCCGCTCCGCGACCTGGACCGAGGTCGGCGGCTTCAACATCGATCCCGACAGCACCAAGGAAATGTGGGATGAGTGCATCCGCGCGATTCCCAAGATGTGGACCGAGGACGAGTTCGAGTGGCATGGGAAGTATTTCTCGATGCCGCCGCGCAACGTGCTGCCGAAACCGATTCAGGATCCGCATCCTCCGATGTGGGTCGCGGTGTCATCGCCGGAGACCGCGGTGCAAGCCGCGGAGCGCGGCATCGGAATGCTCGGCGTCACCCTCGGCACACCGGCGGATTATCGGCGCCTGGTCGCGGACTATCGCCGCATCATCAAGCATTGCGATCCGGTCGGCAAATTCGTGAACAACCAGGTCAATGCCGCAAGCTGGCTCTATTGCGGCGAGGATCCGGACGAAGCGAAAGCGGTCGGCGGCGCGGCGGCGTTTTCATTTTTCCAGACCGCGGCGCATCTGGTCGGCCTCGGCGGGATTTATCCCTCGCATGCGTACACCGCGCAGGCCAACGCGACGGCGCTGCTCAGCCAGGCGGAGATTCTCTCACTGCGCGAAGGCTTTCCGGTCGGCTCACCCGAAGAAATCATCGAGAACATGCGCTACTGGGAAGAGGTCGGCGTCGAGCGCGTGGTGATGCTGATCAACTTCGATCAGGCGATCCCGCATAAGAAGGTGCTCGCGAGCCTCGAGCGGTTTGCGAAGTACGTGATGCCGGAATTTACCGAAGAAAAAATGGCCGAGCGCGCGAAGAAGGGGCCGACCAAGACCGACGGTGGACCCGAAGCGCCTCCGATGCCACAGGCCTAGGAGACCTAACCCCCTGGCCCCCTTCCCCTACAGGGAAGGGGGAAAAGAAGCAGATTGTTCGATTCCACTTTTCTGGTCCCCCTCTCTGGTAGGGAGAGGGTTAGGGGAGAGGTCGAGTGCCGGATTTCGGAAGAGCAAAACACGAGAAGTACGCGATCGAGTTGCCGTCCGCGAAACCGGAGTATCCGGCGCTGCCGTGGACCTGCACCGAGGTGGCGATGATCAATGTCTACTTCGAGGTGCGCAAGGAAATCCTGCTCGATTGGCTGCCGCCGGAGTACGGCCGCACCACGCCCGCGTATTGCAGGCTCTTCATCGTCGATAACTCGCAGAGTCCGGTCGGTCCGTTTCGCGATGCGACCCTGGCGCTCGGATGCCGTCTCAGCATGATGCCCGCGGCATTCACCGCCGCATCGATCACCAACAGCCACAGCGTGCAGGCGGCCGGAATTTTCGAGCGCGGCTATCCCAGCGCATTCGGGCAAATCGCCTTCGAAGCCGATCGCAACCGCGCGCACGCCATCATCAGCGACGAGAAGGGCCCGTTGCTGGAAGTCACGCTGCCGCTGCTGCAGACCATCGAGCCCAGCCGCCTCGCCTACGATCATGTCGATGCGATCAAGACCTCGCGCGGCGACGATGGCATCAAGACCGAGCTGCTGATCACAGCGCCGGATCTCAAAGTCGAGCATGCCGCGATCTGTAAGAACGCGCGCATCGATTATCCGGAGGAACGTCCGGAAAGCGCGTGGCAGATCCTGAACAATCGCAATCTGGTGAGCGCGCAATTGGTTCGCGGCACGCGCATCTTCGCGGCGGCGGGCCCTCCGGGCTAGCGCCGTTCTGGATTCATTGTGCGAGGCGACCGCGTTGCGAATCATCTGCGCCGCCGCACCTCCGCTCCGCTATTTGCGCAGCGGTCTGAAGCCCGTGCGAATCTCCTCTGAAAGGAGTTGCGGCTGTTCCCAAGCCGCGAAATGCCCGCCCTTGTCGAGCTTGTTGTAGTGGATGAGCTTGGGATACGCACGCTCTGCCCAACTCCGCGGGCATGGATAGAGCTCGTCGGGAAAGACGCTCACGGCGACCGGAATGCCGACGTGTTTCGGGGCGAAAAAGGCCAGCTTGTTTTCCCAATAGAGCCGACCCGAAGAGACTCCGGTGTTCGTCAACCAGTAGAGGGTGATGTTGTCGAGGACGTCATCTCGCGTGAGGCCCTCGGGCTTACCGTCGAAGACGCGTGCCATCAGCGCGTAGCTACGAGCGTCGTGGTCGAGAATCCAGGCGGCGAGTCCGACCGGTGAGTCCGCGATCCCGTACAGAGTCTGAGGTCGATTCCCCATCTCGAGGGCGTAGCCGAGCCCGTGCTGATAGAAAAAAGCGAGCTGATCGTACGCCTGCCTCTCTTCGGCGGAGAGACCGGAGGGCGGCGGCGCACCGGTCTGGGCCGCCCTGTCAATGTCGACTGGAACCGCGCCCGGCATGTTGGTGTGAATGCCGAGCAATTCCGGAGGCGCCTGTACGGCCATTTGCTGTGTTACGATCGCACCCCAATCGCCGCCTTGCGCCACATATTGCGTGTATCCAAGCCGCTTCATCAGCACGATCCACGCGCTCGCGATGCGGTCGGGGTCTTATCCGGTCGTGCTCGGCTTGCCGGAAAAGCCGTAGCCCGGCATCGATGGAATCACCAGATCAAAAGTGTCCGCTGCGCTCGCGCCATGTGCCGTGGGATTGGTCAGTGGATCGACGATCTTCAGCTGTTCGATGACCGACCCGGGCCAGCCGTGCGTGACGATGAGTGGCAATGCATTCTCATGTTTGGAACGAATGTGAATGAAATGAATGTCAAGTCCATCGATCTCAGTGATGAATTGCGGGAGCGCATTCAGTTTCGCCTCACACTTGCGCCAATCGTAATCTGAGGCCCAATAGCGGGCGAGTTTCTGCATCGTCGCGAACTGCACGCCTTGCGATGCATCGGTGACGGTTTCCCGTTCGGGCCACTTGGTCGCCTGTACGCGCCTGCGCAAATCGGTAAGTCCCGCTTCCGGAACGTCCACATGAAACGAACGAATAGCGATCTTGTCAGATGCCTGCTCGCCGCCTGGTGGTGTCGCAGTGGTCTGGGCCATCATGTCTTCCTCGTTTCCGGTGATTTTGAGCTTCCTGTGGGAGTGCAACCAGTACGCGGGATTAGTTTCTCGCGTTGGGCGATTGAAGTTCAACGTTTGTAAAACTTCGCGCGCGCCGTCGGCGTCGAACTGTCTAAACTTGATCTCGATATCAAAGGTCCACCATTCCAGGTGTTGTCGGGGTGACGCAGCATTCGCGTATTTCGGATCGTTTGGCCTTAGCCGCGCAGGTCCGGCGCGATGGCCTGAAACACGGCATCAGCGAGGTCAGCTATTTCTTCCGAACGATGGTAATTCCGTCGGCAACCGGAATCATCACGGCCTCGACGCGAGTGTCAGTTGCAATGAAATCGTTCAACGCGCGTATCGCCACCGTGTCTTCCGATTTGTCGCTCGCCTCGACCACCTGACCGTTCCAGAGGACATTGTCGATCAGCAGAAGCCCATTGGTGCGAAGGCGCTTGAGGATTTCCTCGTAGTAAATTCGGTAGTTGCTCTTGTCGGCATCGACGAACGCGAAATCCACCGTATGCGAGGCGGGAAGCGCGCGGAGGGTTTCCACCGCCGGCGCGAGCTTGAGAGTGATCTTGTTCGCGACACCGGCGCGCTCCCAGTAGCGCCGTGCGATCGAGGTCCATTCTTCATTGACGTCGAGGCAGAGTAGTTTGCCGTCGGAGGGCAGGGCGCGCGCGACGCAAAGCGAACTGTAGCCAGTGAAGACCCCGACTTCGATCGCCGACTTGGCGCCGATCGCATTCGCGAGGAGGCCCATTAAAGTGCCTTGCTCGGGAGCGATTTGCATTCCCGCGATTCTCCCCAGCTTGCGCGTTTCTTCCGCGAGATCGCGCAGAATCGGATCGCCGTTGTGTCCGTGCGCGATCACGTAGTCATAGAGGTTCTGGTTCAGAAGGAGAAATTTGTCGGAAGATGCCATCGCGAAACGCTCCTGCCGATCGATTCTACAGGAGCCGATGCAGCTTTCCAGCGAGCGCGAATCGTCTATCCGCAGAGACCGAGGTCGCGGCGAAATGTCCTACTTGCCGCCGAGATAGCCGTAATCGCCGTGCTGATTGACGGTCAGCGTGCCGGTGAAAATCGAATGCTCGTGGCCTTCGGAACCGTCATACGCAATGCGGTACAACATCTCGGGCGAGCCTACTTCGAAGAATTCATCGTTGCGATCCAGCACGTAGAGTTGCTCGCGCCCATCAGTATCGGTGGCGCCCACGAACATTGCACCCGACGCGGTCAGAACCGGATCGCCAAGCGATTCGATAATCGCGCCGAGGGGAGTCAGCTGACCGCGTTGAATTCTGAGATCGAGCAGTCCCCGGTCGAGGCGGAAGATCACTGGAACCCGCGCGCATCCCGCGAGGATTGCGGCGGTACCATCGGCCATCAATCCGGGACGGCCTGGTGAAACATATGATACGGGTCCGAGTGGCGTTGCCGTTCCCGTCTGAAGCATCCGCACCATTCCGGTGCCGTCGTAAGTAAACAGCGCCGCACCGGTGGGCGTCTTCGCGGTGAATGCCACCAGGGTTCCGCGTGCCGATGCGATCGCGCTCGGCAATCCGAACGGCCGTAGATATTGCGTGTGATTGGGTCCGTAATCTCCCTCAACTGCGAGTTCGTGAATTCCCGCGCGAGTAGCGATCAGCAAGGCCTGGAGATGCCGACGCTCCTGCGCTCCGTCATCGCTCTTGATGGCTGGATGATGGCTCGAGGGCTTCAGCCACGCGTTGAACACGACCTCGCCTTGGTCACCCATCTGCGGGCTGCCGAAGCTGAGCACGACGATTTCGTCGCCTTCGTTGGTTTTGGTGCCGGATTCCGCGAGGCAGGTCAGGGCGCCATGCGAGTAGAGCAACAGGGCGTCACGCTCGCGACCGAGCGCGGCCGTGAAGGCAATTTCACCATCCGCATCGGCAACGGGATATGGATCGCCATGATAAACAGGATCGCACCACACTTGTTTCGACTTGACCTCGAGCGCCGAGACGCGATGTTCCAGGGCGGCATCGGGATTGCCGATAAAGATGTTCCATTGCTGGCGATCGGTGGATCCGTGTTCGCCTTTGGTGGTGACTTCGGCGCCGAAAACGATGCGACCATCCGGCATCATCGAAGGGACGCCGAGTTCGGTAAACTTGCCGCCCCCGGGCGCCGGCATGCCCACCGCAGTAATTGGTGTTGCCTGGCCGCCGCTGTCACTGGCGTAGACCGCCTGCGCGTTTCCGACGCTGACGCCGGAACCCACACCGTCAAGAGTGAGCGACACCGCGTGAGCATCGATCGCGAGGCCTAGAATGAAGGTGAACGTGACGCCTAACAGCGCCTTTTTCATGGCGTCCCTCTCCCCTTGGGGCATTAACTGAAGAGATGCCCGATTTATCCTTCTCTTATAGTAACGCGATGCCTTTAAGACAATCGCAAAAGATTACTTGTCGATTTTCTGCGACAGATCCAAAGCTATTTTTCGAATTTCGCCGAAGATGCGCTCGCGATGAGTTCCGCCCCAATAGATATGCGCGCATTGCGGACATTCGGAAAACGTCTCGTTCGCGGCGTACACGAACGGTGGTATGCGCCGGCGTACGACTTCGCGGTCGACTTCGATGAGAGGCGTGTTGCAGCGAGAGCATCGCGAGAGAGCATTTTCGATAACGTCGAAAGGATAGCGCGCGAGGATTTGCCGGAGCTGCTCGCGGAAGTGGTTGGAATCGAGGAAGAGCACATCCGGCGCGGTTTTCAGGCGCTTGTCGCGGGTCAGCATGACGCGGCCCTCGGCGCGCGCAACCTTCAGCATCGCCGCGCCGTCGATGCTCGCGTCGAAAATGGTATCTGCGCCCAGCATCCGCAGCCATCGCGAGAGCCGTGCGAGCATTCGATCAGCGGCGAATTTTGCAATTGCCTCCATGGTCAGGTTTCACGAATATGTTGCGATGAAGGAAGAATCCATCAATATCCCATCCGGTGAACTAACGCTGGAAGGTCTGATCGCAAGGCCGGCGAGCGGAACCGTCGCGCCCGCCGCGGTGGTTTGTCATCCGCACCCGCTCTATGGCGGCTCGATGTACAACAACGTCGTCGAAGCGATCCTGGAGGCATTGTGGCAACGCGGTTTCGCGACGCTGCGGTTCAACTTCCGCGGGGTGGGCGCGAGCGAGGGCGAGCATTCGGGCGGCGTGGGCGAGGGAGATGATGCGAAAGCGGCGCTCCGCTTCCTGCTGTCGCAACCGGGCGTTGCGCAGGACGGTGCGATTATCAGTGGATACTCCTTCGGCGCGGCCGTCGCGATGAGAGCGGGAGCCGAGCTGAAGGAAGTCGCGACGATCGCCGCCATCGCGCTTCCGGTTGGGATGGGCGATTTTTCGGCGGCCGCCCGGAGCGGAAAAAAGATTGTCCTCGTCGCAGGCGATCATGATTCATACTGCCCGAAGCGCGGCATCACAGAGTTAGCGGAAGCTTCCGGCGCGAAGCTCAAATTGATCGACGGTGCGGATCACTTCTTCAGCGGCTACGAGGGCCTCCTCAGCAAGGCGCTCGGCGAACTGCTTTCCGTCTAGTCAGGCGGTGCATCGCGGGTCGCTTCCCATATCCCATAGAAGGGATCGTCGGGATGCGCCTTGGCGAGGTCAATGATGCGCTCGATGGTGGTTCGTAGATCGCCGTGATTGATGCGCTCCAGCGCCGCGAAGTTATCGAGATCGTGAAAGTAAATCAGGTAATTGATCAGCACCGCGTTGTTGAGCGGCTCCTTGTCGAGGTCGAATCGCTCCAACCCCGATAAGGTCGGCTTGAGCTTCGCGTAATCGGCCTTGATTTCCTCGAATGCTACCTCGCGCCGTTTCAATTTCTCATCGTTGGAAAGATCGCTGGTGTAAATCTTCAGCAGCTTGCCCTCCGCGAGGAGCAGGAAGCGGGAGAATTTCATATCGCTATCGAAGACGCCGCGCGCGGCGATCGTATCGGGCGCCGAATCGCCTTCGGTCTGCTTGAAAAATTCCACCGCGCCGCGAGTGCCGACATAGTTGGCCGCGGACTCATCGAAGGTCACATTGCTGGGGAGAAAATACGTGCGATGGAAAAGCTCGTGGGTGATGACGCCGGCGAGTTCCACCTTGTCCAGCCGCAGCAGATTCGAAAGCAGCGGGTCATTGAAAAAACCGAGACTGGAAAAGGCCACCGCCGGGCGCACCATCGTATCGTACCCCTTGGCGTCCATTTCCTTGGCCAGCGCGCGAGCCTCATCCTCGTTAAAATAACCTCGATAAGGCACCGCGCCGACGATCGGAAACCACCATTCGTAGGGTTCGAGCGAATCACGCGGCGCAGCCATCACGACGTAAACGATTGCGCCTTTGTCGACCGGCGATACTGTGGTGTAGGCGTCGCCGACTTTGAGGCCGAGATGATCACGCGCAAAATCACGCACTGCGAGAACGGTTTCCAGTCTCGTGCGGACCTCGGGTGCGAGGGCGGGGTTGGCGATCACCTCGGGAATCGGCTTGCGATTCCACAGGATGCGCGCTTCTTCGTAAGCACCGCGCGTGATGTATCCGATATTACAGCCGGCGAGCAGCATCGCTGCCGCGGCAATCAGGAACCAGCGCAGGCTGCGTCGCACGTCTCAGTCCACGGCTTCGCGCGCAGGTTCCTGCATCGCCGCGTACTGCAGTTCGAAGAGCCGATAGTAAAGTCCGTGCAACTTGAGGAGTTCGTCGTGGGTGCCGCTCTCGCGCAGCGCGCCTCCAGCCAGAACCAGGATTCGATCGGCGCGCTCGATCGTCGAAAGGCGATGGGCGATCACCAATGCCGTCCGCTCGGCAAGCAATTCGTTGAGCGCGATTTGGATGAGACGCTCGGTTTCGCTATCGACGCTCGAGGTCGCCTCGTCCATCACCAGGATCTTCGGATCATAGGCGAGCGCGCGCGCGAAGGACAAAAGTTGACGCTGTCCGGAGGAGAGATTGGCGCCTCGTTCGCTGACTTGCTGCGCGAGGCCCGACGGCAAGCGATCCACGAAACGCAGCGCCTGTGCGCGAGCGAGCGCCTCGCGCACTCCCTCTTCGGAAAGGTTCTCGCGCCCGAGGCGCACATTCTCCATGATGTCGCCGGCGAAGAGGAAAACGTCCTGCTGGACCAGACCGATTGCGCGGCGCAATGCAGTCAGGTCCCATTCGCGCACATCGACACCGTCAACCAGGATGCGTCCCGAGGTCACATCGTAGAAGCGATTGAGCAGCTTCATGATGGTGGTCTTGCCGGAACCGGTCGGACCGACGATGGCGATTTTCTGCCCCGGCTCGACGATGAAGCTCAGGTCCCGCAGCACCGGTTCGCCTTTACGGTATTCAAAATTCACATGCTCGAAGATGACCGACCCGCCCTTTGCCCCGACGCTCTTTGGTTTCGCCGGGCTCGCTATCGTGATCGGTTCCATCATCAGGCGCTCGATTTTATCAACCGCCGCGAGCGCCGATTGCAGCGTAGTGTACTTGTTCGAGATTTCGCGCAGCGGTCCGAAGAAGCGCTGCGTGTAATCGATAAAGGCGAACAGTGTGCCGATCGTGATCGCGCGGCGGATAACGTCGCCGCCACCCGCCCAGAGGACGACCGCCACGGTGATCGCGCTTAACGATTCGACCGTAGAAAACAAACCGGCCTCATAAATGTTGGCGAGCATCTGGACGTCGCGGCTCTTTTTGTTGAGCTCATCGAATTCGCGAGCGCTGACGTCCTCGCGCGTGAACAGCTGGATAACCGCCATCCCGTTGATCGACTCGGAGAGGTAAGCATTGACGGCGGCGAGACGGTCGCGAATCTCTCGGTAGACCAACCGCGCGCGTACCCGAAAAAAGTTGATAACCAGAAACAATGGCGGAATCGATAGAAACGCCCACAGCGCGAGGCGCGGATTGAGCATGAACATAATGACCGCGATGCCGGCCAGGGTGATGAAGTCGATGAAGATGGTCAGCGATCCCGATGCGAACATGTCACTGATCGCATCGATGTCAGTGCTGATTCGGCTGACCAGCCTTCCGATCGGCGTGCGATCGAAAAACGCCATCGGAAGCTGCTCGACGCGCTGGAATAGCGCGAGACGTAAATCGGAAAGGCTGTACTGCGCGACCATCATCGTCAGGTAGAACTGGCCGTAGTAGGTCCCGAACTCGCCGAGGATCAGCATCAAGTACAGCGCGCCCATCACGAACAGTCCATGATTCGGTGCGACGCGCGCGATGATCGGCGTGAGCCATCGAGGCGGCGCGACCTTGCGGTGGGCGAGAAAAATATCGATGGTGAGTTTGACGATATAGGGCTGCGCAAGTGCGAAGACCGAATTGAGCGGCATCAACAGCGCGGAAATCCAGAACATGCGCTGGTAGGGCTTCACGAACTGCCAGATCCACCGGATCAGATGAGTGTCGTAAACCTGCACTTCGCGCGCTTGTTGTTCTTCGTGGACCATCAGTACTCCGCCAACTCTTCCTCGAGTAGCTGGCGATGGAAAAGCTCCGCGTAAATCCCGTGCCGCGACATTAAAGATTCATGGGTACCGCGCTCGGCGATGTGGCCCTCGTCGAGGACGATGATCTCGTCGGCATCGCGCACGGTGGACGCGCGATGCGCGACGACAATCGTGGTGCGTCCTTGCACGCTGTCGCTCAGATTGTGCAGTATGGCGCGCTCGGTCTCGGTATCGACGCTGGAAAGCGCGTCATCGAGGACCACGACCGATGGATGATAGGTGATGAGCCTCCCGATGGTGACACGCTGCTTCTGGCCGCCGGAAAGCGACATGCCGCGCTCGCCGACGATGGTATCGAAGCCTCGCGGCAGCATCGCGACATCGGGAGTGAGTCCCGCAACTTGCGACGCGGATTCGATTTCCTTCCTGTCCGCGTTGGGTGCGCCGAATGCGATGTTGCGCGCGAGCGTGTCCGAGAACAGCGTCGGCTCCTGGGGAACCACGCCGATAGTGCGTCGCAATGCACGAACGGGAATTTCGCGGATGTCACGCCCGTCAAGCAGCACCCGTCCCTCGGTCGGCTCGATGAGCCGCCCGAGCAGTTTGATCATGGTGGATTTGCCAGACCCGGTGCGTCCGACAATCGCGAGCTTCTCACCGGATGTGACCTTCACATTTATATTTCGCAGCGCGAAAGGAAGCTCGGCGGCCTTGCCGTTGCCGTTCGAAGGAAAATAGCTGAAAGAAACGTTCTGCCATTCGATGGCGCCTTCGACCTCCAGGCGCTCCTCGGGACCGGCGACGGTTTGCTGTTCCTCTTCATCGAAAATCTCGTCGATGCGTTTCATCGCGGCTTTACCGCGTTGATAAATCGAAAGCGTCCATCCGAGCGAGGTCGCCTGAAACGCGAGCTGCGTCACGTACAGCATGAACGCCATCAGGTCGCCGATGGACATCTGACCGGCGCGCACCAGCACGCCGCCGTAGATGAGAACGATCATCGTGGAGCCGCTCGCGACCGCCCGAATCATCGGGAACAGCGCGCCACGGGTGCGCGCGAGCGCGAGACCCTGCTCATTGTAGCGGTCATTCAAAGCGCGAAAGCGCTCCGCCTCGTGATCCTCCAGTGTGTACGCCTTGACGACATGAATTCCGGCGAGACTTTCCTGCACTTTCGCGCCGATGTTGCCAAGTTCCTGCTGCACCTTGAGGCTGCGCTCCATCAGTGCGCGCGTCAGTTTGCGAACACTGAACAACAGCAGGATCGCGGGAATGATAGCGGCCACCGTCAGCTGCCGATTTAGATAGGTCATGAAGATCAGCGCGTAGACGAAGTAAACCGGCGTGTTGGTCATCATCAGCACGCCCATCCCGACCAGCAGGCGCAAGGCGGTGATGTCGTTGACCATCCGCGACATCAGATCACCGGTGCGCAGGCGCTGATAAAAATTCGGGCCGAGCTGCGCCATGTGTACAAAGAGGTCGTTGCGAATTTCGTACTCGATATCGCGCCCGATGTTGAAAATGACGAAGCGCGAGATCCAGCGTGAGGCGCCCAGCACGATCGCGATCACCGCAATCAGTTCAGCATAATGCGCGAGCGAGGTGCGGTGCCCCGCTTGTGCGGCGTTGATCGCATCGCGGGTGAAAAAGGGGATGAAATTGTAGAAACTTGCCGTCAGAAAGGTCGCGAGAAGTCCGCCGGCATAGGTCAGCCAATGACGGCGCATGTAGCTGAACAAACGTTTCATGAGGCAGGGCCTAAGTTATGCGCTTGTTACGAAGAAATGAAGCGGCATTCCATGCCGGCGGGGCGCCTCCGGCGTGGGGAGTGCGCAGTGCTCGCTCCCGTTGGTCGAGTCGAAGACTTTCGAATACGCAAGAAGCAGTGAATCCTCAGAGCCGGCGTGATTTGAGCTTGCGCTCGTACATCTTGGCGTATTTGAGAAACACGTAGAATGCCGCAGTCATTGCCGCATAGAGCCCGCGACCGCCGTCGCGAAAGCCTCCGCGCAGGATGTAGAAATTGAAAAATCGCCACATCGGATTGGTCAGCATCTGAACCGGCGTGAAGATGGTTGGCTCCTGCTCCATCGCGCCGCGGGTCGAAAAGCGATTTATCGTGGCGACGTGATCCGCGATATCGCGGTAGCTGAAATGCAGGATCGGGCTCATCAGCCTGCCGATGCTTCCATCGACAACGACCTTGTCGTGCGGGTCGCGTCCGCCGATGTGTCCTAGCTCGCGCCGAAACAGGCGGACGGGATTGTCCGGATAAATCCCGAACGGATAGTAGTGGCCGAGGTGATAGAGGATGCGCCGGATGCGGTAGCCGTGGGCCGCGTTCGCCGAGGTTACAGCCGCGAGGATCTCTTCGCCGAGGTCGTGGGTCGCCTGCTCGTCGGAATCCATCAGCAGGACCCAGGCGCCGGTCGCGCGATCAAGCGCCATCTGCTTTTGCATCACGTAGTTGGTGAACTCCTGTTGAAAGACCTTGGCGCCGAGGCCTTTCGCGATTTCCACCGTACGATCGGTGGAGAAGGAATCGATCAGGATCAGTTCATCGCAGAACCATGCGCTGCGCAGGCACTGCCCGATGTGTTCCTCCTCATCGCGCGAGATCACGATGAGCGAGATCTTTGGTTTCTCGGTCACGCGATTTTCTTGCTGGCAGGCGCCTCTTCCTCGACCATGAAATGTTGCGACGCTTCCGAGGCCGCACGATAGGTAGCTTCGCTGATTTCCCCGCGCATCAGCGCGACGCGCAGAAACAGAAAGTAGGTTTGCACTACATCGCTGCGGCAATAGCGATGGATCTCCTCGAGACGGCCGGCTTCGAAATATTCCTGCACCATCGAACCGTCCATCCCGGTTTTTCCCGGCATACCGATCATCTTGAGCAGCAGGTCCATGCCTCCGGCGAGCGCAACCGCGCCGTGGTTGGTCAGGTAGTCGAACAAATCATAGTGACGCGCGCTTGAGTATCGACTACGGGCCTGGCTGTCGTCTTCGAAATGGACCGGGGCTGCGATGCCGTGGCGCAATGCCGCAAGCTCCAGCACCGGAAAATCGAAGCGGCGTCCATTGAAGCTCACCAGCGTGCCCGCGAAACGCTCATAGCGGTTCCAGAATTCGCGTACGAGATGTTCCTCCGAGTAGTCGGCGAGCGCGAGGCTCTCAACCGCGTTCAGCACGTAATCATCGCCGACATTGCCGATCGCGATCGAGATTGGAAGATGCAGCGTGATGGGAAAGAAATCGCTGTCGCGACGCCGCCGCAAATCTTCGCGGTAGCGCTCGAAAGCCTCGCTGTCGCTGAGTCCTTGACCTTCGAAGTAGACCTGGTTCAGCAGGTGTTTGTCGACTCGGGTCTCGACGTCGAAGACGGCAAAAGCCATCAGTTCGGATGCTCCTCCAGTCCTTCGATGATTTTCGCGGCAACTGCTTTGAACGCTGTTGTCACCGGATGCGATGGATTGACCGCCACCAGCGGCATCGCGTTGTCACCGCCCTCGCGCAGCTCGCGCGTGATCGGCAACTCGCCCAGGAACGGAACCTCGAGCGTTTCGGCGAGGCGCGCGCCGCCGCCATGGGAAAAGATCTCGTGACGTTTGTTGCACTTGCCACAAACGTAATAGCTCATGTTCTCGACTACGCCGAGGACCGGGACGTTCACTTCGCTGAACATCTGCACGCCGCGGCGGACGTCGACCAGCGCGATCTCCTGCGGGGTGGTGACGATCACGCCACCATCGAGCTTCACCCGTTGCGTAATCGTCAACTGCGCGTCGCCGGTGCCGGGCGGCAAATCGAGGACTAGGCAATCGAGCTCGCCCCATTCGACGTTGAAGAGGAATTCCGTCTCCAGCTTAGTCACCATCGGTCCGCGCCAAATCACCGCCTGCTCGTCGCTGACAAAAAACGCCATCGAGACATAGCGGATGCCGTACCTTTCCAGCGGTATGATTTTGCGCTCCGGGGTAAGGTTAACCTTGCCCTCGGTGCCCACCATCATCGCGACACTGGGACCATATACGTCAGCGTCCATCAACCCGACGCGCCACCCCAACGCCTTCATCGCTAGCGCGAGGTTTACCGCAACGGTGGATTTGCCGACTCCACCCTTGCCGCTGGCCACCGCGACGATGTGGTTGACGCCCTCGATGCTGCGTCGCCCCGCCGAGGCGGTACGCGGCTGCGCCGCTGCAGGCTGCTCGATGTCCACCTTGACGCCGGGAACGCCGGGCATCGCGCCAATGGCGGCCTTGATATCTTCGACAATGCGGGTCACAACCTCCGGTTTGGCGGACTGGATGGTCAGCGACACGGTGACTCCGGAGTAACCGACTTCGATATCTTTGATGATTCCGAACGACACCACATCGCGGGTGAAGCCGGGGTATTTGACCTTTTTCAGTTCGGTCAGGATTTCATTGGGGCTGGGCATGTTATCGCGCGAGGCGTTTTGCGCTCCATTTTTACTGGATTCGTTTGCTACAAAAGCACAAGATTAATTAACTGGCTGTTTAGTTGGTTTCTTGGTCAAACCAGACTACTGATGTTATCATCTCGGGAGAGCCGGAAAAAACTCGGCGATTGAGGGGAGATTCACGGGACGATGCCGAAGAAAGCGGGCGGGGGAACGTCCAAAGTCGTCATCAAACATAGCAAAAGTGCTGCTCAGGTTACGTCGATTGCCGCTCGTGAGTTGGCTGACGGTCTTGGCGCAATGCTCGGAAGCAAAGCGACGGTGCAGTCGGATGCCGCGATCGGTCCTGGTGCGATGCTGGTTGCGCTCGGCTCGGAGTTTCCGGGGAATCCCGGGCCTGCCGGCCTTACGCGCGATAGCCTTACGGATGACAACTTCCAGATTTCGCGCCTCGGCAGGAACGCCTTCGGGATTCAGGCCGGCAGCGAACGCGGGTTGCTCCACGCAGTATACGACCTGATGGAGCGCCTTGGCGCGCGTTTCATCCCGGGCGCTGCCCCCAGTTTTCCGAAGCTTGCCCCTGCCGCGATGGCCCGCCTGAAGCCGTACGCAGTAACCCCACCATTCAAACGGCGCGCTTTTGGGTCGGACATCATGACCTGGAACTACACGTATGCTGACCGGCTCGACCTGCACCTGAAGTTTGATCGCGAGTTCATCCCGTGGATGGCGCGAAGAGGCATCAATGCTTTCGAGTACATTCGCCATGCGCAGGACACGCGCCAGCGTATCGATGATCTCACGCCGTTGTACAAGTCGTACGGCATCGGTGCCGAGTACGGCGGCCACGTGCTCCAGATCCTGATGCCTCGCGACCAGTTCGAGTCTCATCCGGAATATTTTCCGCAAGGGGCGGACGGCGCCCGCATGGCGCGCGGAAATTTGTGCGTCTCGAACGCCGATGCGGTGCGCATCGTGTGCGAAGGCGCGCTGCAGTACGTCCGCGAATATCCCGAGAATGAACTGCTGCACATCTGGGGCGCCGACGTGTGGGACGGGGCGTGGTGCCGATGCGCGCAATGCAAAAAGCTGTCGCCGCAGATGCAATATATGAAGATCGTCAACGCGGTGGCGGCCACGGAGAAGACGGCAGCGGGTGGAGTTCCGGTCGCGTATCTCGCCTATCACGACACCATTGACCCAGACCCGAAGTTGCGTCCGTTGCCCAACGTCTGGTTCGAATGGGCGCCGCGCGAGCGTTGCTACATCCACTCGATTGATGACCCCGCCTGCACCATCAATCCGCGCTACTTCGAGTCACTGAAACGTTACATCGAGATTTTCGACGGGCGCGGCCATGTCTTCGAATATTACGCCGACGCCATCCTGTTCGGGGGGCTGGGATTCGCGACGCCCACTGTGATCGGGCGTGACCTTCGCGCTTACAAGGCGCTCGGCATCGAGAGCATTTCGAACCTGACCTTCGGCGCCTATAGCGTCTTGGCGTATCCGGTAAACCTCGAAGCTTTCGTGCGCGGCACCATGTCGTCGAAGTTTAGCGCCACCCGCGTCATCGACGACTGTGCGGCGAGCCGCCATCCGAAAGACGCGGAAGCGCTGGGCAAGGCTTACCGCGGCCTCGAGCGGGCCGCGAGGCTGTTGCTCGACTATGCCGATGTGATGCGGCCCTACAAGATGACGCCGCAAAAAGCGGCCAGTAAAAAGCCGCAAATCTTAAGAGCGATCACGCAGTTCGAGCACGCGGCCAAAATCGCTGCGGGTGCGAAAGCGAAGCACGGCGATGCCTTGGCGGGTGCGGAAGGGGATCTTTGGAACTATAGCGTCGAGGCGCTCAGCGGCATCGGCGACTACATTCGCGCGCGCACCGAAAAGGGCATCGTGCGCCATACGCTTGGTGACGGCGCCGTCGCGCTCGTGGCCACCGCGATCGAGCACATCCATCACATCAATCCCGCGATCAAGGGAACCTGGGGCGCCTTCGACCTGGAATGGATTCGCGAACTGTGGCTCGACGGGCTGCGAAAGAACCTCAGCGACGGAGAAATGAAAGTCGAGGATCTATTCTGACCTGCGGCGTTTCGGTGCTAGAGATTCTCCAATGGAGAACGACACCGGTTTCCAACTCTCGGAAGAGCTGTCGGCGCTGCGTGCGCAGGTCCGTCGAATCATCCGCGACGAAATAATCCCGATCGAAAAAACTCTCGATCCCGACGCCGCCGAAATTCCCGAAGACGACTACTGGCGCATCGCTAGAAAGGTGCAGGCCGCCGGCATGTGGTGCATGAGCGCGCCCAAGAAATACGGTGGCGGAGGCCTCGGCACCTTCGACATGTGCGTGCTGATGGAGGAAATGGCGCAACATCGGATGGGGCTCTACAATCCCGGCGCCAGCGTGTTCGGACGTAATCCGCCTCCGGTGATTTACGGCGGCAGCGAGGAGCAGATTCAGAAGTACGTGGTGCCGACGCTGAAGAACGCGTGGTACACGTTCTTCGCCATCACCGAGCCGAGCGGCGGCTCCGACCCGGCCGGATCGATCCAGTGCCGCGCGGTGCGCAAGGGCGATACTTACGTCCTCAACGGCACGAAGATTTTCATTTCGCATGCGCATGAAGCCGAGTGGGGCGTCGTGTTCACGCGCACCGATCCGAAAGCCGGCCGCAGCGGCATCACTTGCTTCATCGTTCATAAAGGCACGCCGGGTTTCACGGCGCGTCCGTTCGCCACATTGCGCACCGCGGCGCTGCCCAACGAAGTTCACTTCGAAGATTGCGTCATCCCTGCCGAGCAGCGGATCGGTGAAGAAGGGCAGGGGCTTAACCTATGCCTCGATCTGCTGACACGCCTGCGGTTTCCGTATTCCGCGGCCAACGTCGGCGTTGGTGTTGCGGCGCTTCGGATGGCGATCGAACACGCGAAAACCCGCAGCACCTTCGGCGAGAAGCTCGCGAAGCGCCAGGCCATTCAGTGGATGCTGGCGGATTCCGAGGTCGAGCTCCGCGCGGCGCGATGGCTGACCTGGGAAGGCGCGTGGAAAGCCGATCGCGGTGAAGACTCGCGCAACGAAGCCTCGATCGCGAAGTTATATTCCAGCGAGGTGCTCGGCCGTGTCATCGATCGCGCGGTGCAGATTCACGGCGGATATGGCGTCAGCAAGGAGTTTCCGCTCGAGCGATGGTACCGGGAGGCGCGCATCCGCCGCATCGGCGAGGGGCCCTCGGAAGTGCATCGTATGGTGATCGCGCGCAACCTGCTGCGATAAGGATTGGAAATGAGTCTGCCGCTTCAAGGAATTCGCGTCATCGATTTCGGACAAATCTATGCGGTGCCGTACTGCACGCTGCAACTGGCCGCGATGGGCGCCGAGATCATCAAAATCGAGCCGCCCAAGACCGGCGAGATGTTGCGCCGTCCTGACCTTCCCGGTGGAGCGAACTATTCGTTCCTGATGCTCAATGCCAACAAAAAATCCGTGACGCTCAACCTCAAGCATCCGAGCGCGCGAGAGATCGTTTTCAAATTGCTCGATGACGCCGACGTGCTGGTCGAGAACTATCTTGATGGCGTAATGGAATCGTTCGGGCTGGGCTATGCCGAAGTATCCGCGCGCTTTCCGCGACTCATCTACGCCTCGGGAAAGGGCTACGGTTCGGCGAGCCGATTCGCGAAGCTCGGCTCGATGGATAACACCATCCAGGCGTCGTCGGGTTTTATCAGCATCACCGGATTTCCCGATCGCGGAGTGAAGACTTCCGCGACGTTCATCGACATGGGCACCGGCAGTCATCTGACCAGCGGAATTCTCGCGGCGCTGATTCATCGCGGCAAGACCGGCAAGGGCCAGAAGGTCGAAGTCGCGATGCTCGATGTGGCGATTCCCGCGCTAACCAGCGTCCTCGCGCCGGTGTTGCAGGGACGTAAGTTCAAGCGCCTCGGCAATCGGCACTGGGGCGTTTGTCCTACCAACATATATCCGGCCAATGATGGTGAGGTCCTGATCATGGTTCTCACCGAGGCGCATTGGCGCTCGCTCGCGAAGCTGATGGGCCGTGACGAACTAATCGGGAACCCAGAATATCGCGATCACGGCGCGCGCATGAGCCTGGCAGATCAACTGGATGAGACGGTTTCGAACTGGACGCGGCCGCAGCGCCGCGACGACGTCATTGGGATTCTCATCGAGGCGGGAATTCCGTGTGCTCCGGTCCGTGAGGTTGAGGAAGTTATCGCCGACCCTGAGGTGGCTGAACGAGGCACGCTCGTCGATAGCACCTATCCGACGCGTGGCGACGTAAAAGTGGTGGGCTCGCCAGTGAAATTATTTGCCATTGCGCGTGAGGAGATTCCTCAGGTCCGCCCGCCGCAACTCGGTGAGCATACCGACGAAGTTCTCACATCAATTGGGATCTCACGCGAACGAATCGCGCAGCTTCGTGCAGAGGGCGCGATCTAAAGAATCTGGTTTTTGTGCAAGTTAGGCTGCTTTACGACGGCGGGGACTGCCCGGCGGAAACGCGCTGGCCCGCCGGTTCGGGCGGGACTTGATGTTCAGATGATCCAAAGTCCTGAACCAGAAATTGCGCACCCCTTCGAGGCCCCACAGCAACCCGAGGCCGAGCATCACGCCGATGCCATGAATCAACTCGAGGAAATAACCCTTTACTCCGAGTTGCTCTATCTCGAAAGGCAACTGCTTTTGTTCCGAATTTTCTTCCATCAGGCCTCCAGACTAAAGGGCGCGTCGCCCTTGTGCAAGAACGACGCGCCCTGAACCAGTTCCTTTAGAACTCGATCACGGAGGGGGTGGTGGCGGTGGCGGAGTTCCGGCCGGAGCGCTACCCGCTGCGCCGTTGTCACCGCCGGGAAGCGGCAGAGTCAGTGTCAGGTTATCGAAGCGTGCTTGAGAATCGTTGCTGGACCAGAAACCGATCCTGCCCTTGGCGATCTTGTTGTCCTGCACGTCGAACAGCATTTTGCCTTCATCGTATGCGATGAAGTGATCGGCCTGAGCTTCCAGTTTCACTTTGATCCAGTTACCAGGATCGATCGCGACTACTTTCTGCTGAAGCTGATCCATCTTGCCCTGATACATGCGAAGCAACTGGACGTAGTCACTCGGGCATCCCATCGCGAGCACGTAATAGTTCTGGGGGTTGCTATATCGAACGACCAATCCGCCCGAACAATCGAAGTATCCCTTGATGGGCTTGAACTCGGCTTCGAGAGTGAAGTCGGAATATTCGGTAGGATCCTTCATCACTACAATCGGATGGTATTCCAGTCCGTGAGTTAGCGAGGTCACCATTCGGCCCGCCGGCAAACCGAAATCATTGGGCTGACTAGGCGCGGTCCCATCTGCGAAGACCACCCAGCCGGCCCCATCTAGATCGTCCCAACCGTCGGGCAGTTGACCGACTTTGTCAGAATCGAAGTTCCATACCTTCGCCTCAGGCGTAGGAGTCGCCGTCGGGGTCAATGTCGCAGTAGGCGTGGGGGTTTCCTTCTTTTTCTTCGAGTATGCCGGAGGCGCCACCATCACCACCGTTACCATCACACCGGCCACGATCAGCGCTGCACTGCGCAGCCATGTTCTGACTGTCATAATCCTCCTCTCCCATTCCTAAGCCTGGACTGATGCCCCAATCCTGAAGGCGATTTGCGCCTTAATGAATGTCTAACCGGCGGAAGTTTCGCTAATGCGAGGCCATCGTGTCAAGCAAGCGTTTCTACATTGATACTTGATGGTGTCGTTTGCTCGATGCCTAAGTCTCAATAGTTTCGCTTTTTCTTCGTCTAAGCTAGGCAATAGCAACCACAAGGCATTTTCGAAAGTTACAGGTCTCTTCCTTGACTGATGTGGGGTTAAGTGGGAGATTGTGGGGGACTTAGGGTGACCAGCAGTGTTCAACGGAAGATTCGATCACGCGATCGACGACAAAGGCAGGGTGAATATCCCGGCCCGCTTCCGCGAAGAACTGGAGCGCGATGGTCATGATCGTCTCTATATCACGAATTTCATCTTCGAGGGTCAGCGCTGCCTCGAAGTCTATCCCCCCAACGAATGGACCCGCTTGCAGGAACAGATTCGCCAGAAGGCGCGCTTCGATAACCAGATACGATCGTTCGAGCTCTTCTATATCGGCGGTGCGCATGAGGTCCTCGTCGACAAGCAGGGCCGCATCCTGGTGCCGCCCAAGCTGCGGGAGTTCGCGGCGCTCGATCGCGAGGTAACTTTTTCGGCGATGACCGATCATTTTCAACTTTGGGATAAGGCGGTGCTCGAACAGGTCCTCAAGGCGACGGAGCAACGTTTTGCTGATCCGGAATTTTTTCAGAAGTTGGGCCTTTAAGGCAATCGGATGAGTTTCGCGATGAGTTTCGCGGCTATGAGTCACGACGGAGCGGACGGGCAATTGCATGTCCCGGTGATGGCGGTGGAGGTGGTAAAACTCCTGTCCGCTCCGAATCCTTTGGTGATGGTCGATGCGACTTTAGGCGCCGGCGGGCATTCCGCCGCGATGCTCGAAGCTCTCCCCAACGCGAAGCTGCTCGGCATCGATCAGGACGCTTCCGCGATCGCCCACGCACGCGAAGCTTTGGCGAAGTTCGAAGGCCGCGTAACCCTGGTTCAAAGCAACTTCGCCGAGATTTCGTCCGCGATGCGCGAGGCCGGCCTTGATCATACCGATGCGATCCTTGCCGACCTCGGGATGAGCAGCTTCGCACTCGACGATGCCGCGCGCGGCTTCAGCTTTCGCCTGGACGGCCCCCTGGATATGAGGATGGATCAGCGTGCGACGTTGTCCGCCTACGATCTCGTCAACGAAGAGCCCGAGGCCGAACTGGCGCGCATCTTTCGCGAGTATGGCGAGGAGCGTATGCCGGGCCGTATTGCGCGCACCATCGTCGAGGCGCGCCGCAAACATCGGATTGAGACTACCGGCGAGCTCCGCATGCTGGTCGAGCGCGCGATTGGACCGCATCGGCGTGGCGGAGTACATCCCGCGACGCGCACTTTCCAGGCGATTCGCATCGCGGTGAATCGCGAAATCGAGAGCCTCGAGAAATTTTTGCGCGACGCTCCCACGATGCTCGCGCCGGGCGGACGGCTCGCCATCCTCGCCTATCATTCGCTCGAAGATCGCGCGGTCAAGGAACGCTTCCGCGAGCTGGGACGAAGTGACGACTACAACAATCTGACGCAAAAGGTGATCAAACCGACGCATCGCGAGATCATGGAAAATCCGCGTGCGCGCAGTGCCCGGCTGCGCTGTCTGGAACGGAGGCCGTCGTAGGCGGATATCATCGTGAGCCCGCGCCATCGAAAAAGCCCGGTCCACAAACGCTCGCGCATGGTGCCCGCGCTGCTCGCGGTCGCGATCGTGGTAGTCGGCTTCGCCACCTTGTTGATGCGGCTTGAAGTCACCCAGGAAGGTTATCGGCTCTCTGCCGTCAGGCTCGACATCGTGAAGCTCGAAGATCAAAATCGCCGCCTGCGGCTGACTGCCGCGCAGCTCAGCTCGCATGACCGCCTGCGCGCGCTCGCGCCGAAATATCATCTGGAGCCCGCGCGCAACGGGCAGGTGGTGATGGTGCCATGACGACCGCGGTCAAACAGCGACGCGCTCGTATCGGCGTGCTGACCTTCGCGATGGCCGCGCTGTTCGGTCTCGCGGTGCTGCGCCTGATTGCGCTGGTGGTGCTGCAGGGCGCGCGGCTCAACACCATGGCGCGCGAGGAACATACGGCGGAGACGGAACTCGCCGCAGTGCGCGGCCCGATCATCGATCGTCACGGCGAGCCGATGGCGCTGTCGGCGGAGACCCGCTCGGTTTATGCGCGACCCAAAAAAGTCCTCGAAGCGAATCCCGCCGAGCGCGCCAAGCTCGCGGCGGCGTTGGACATGAGCACTGAGGAACTGAATCGGCGGCTCGCGAAGCCGGCGCCATTCATCTGGCTGCGGCGGCGGATGGATCCGGCGCAGGCCGGCGCGGCCGAAGCGCTCAATATCGACGGGCTCGGCGCGTTCAGCGAGTACAAACGTTTCTATCCGGAGAGCAACCTGGCCGCGGCGGTGGTGGGGTCGGCGGGTATGGATGGCCAGGGGCTCTCCGGAGTGGAACTCGAGTACGACAAGCTGATTCGCGGCGAGCCGGTCGAGTTGAGTTTCTATCATGACGCGCTCGGCCATCCGATTCTCGACAGCCCGCTCGCGATCAAGTCCTCGCAGCCGGGCGCGCAGGTCGAGTTGACTATCGATGGACGCATTCAGTCGCTGGCGGAAAACGAGCTGGCGGCGGAGGTGCAGACCAGCGGCGCGCAGCGCGGCACCGCGATCGTGCTCGATCCGTGGAGTGGCGAAGTCCTCGCGCTCGCCAACGTGAATGCGCAGCCCGATCCGGTTCACGCCCGCCTTCATGACACGGCGGTGCAGGACGCTTTCGAGCCGGGCTCGACGATGAAAGGCCTGCTCGCGTCGATCGCGCTCGCCAATCACGCGATCACTCCAAGTGAGCAGATCTATTGCGAGAACGGCATCTATCATCTCGATGGCCGAACGATTCACGACGACAGCCGCCACGGATGGCTCGATCTCGCGGGCATCATCGAGGTGTCGTCGAATATCGGCGCATCCAAGATCGCGCTGCGCCTTGGTGCGCGGCGTTTCTACGATGGCCTGCGCGGATTTGGGATCGGTAGCAGGACCGGGGTCGATCTGCCCGGCGAGGCGGGCGGCCTGTTGAGCAAGGGCTCGAGCTGGCGGCCAATCGAACTCGCCAATCATGGCTTCGGGCAAGGCGTCGCGGTCACTCCGATGCAGCTCGCGGTCGCATATTCCGCGATCGCAAACGGCGGCCTCGTGGTCCGTCCTTATGTAGTAAAATCCGTCTCCGACGCCGAAGGCCACGTCGTACTCACGCATACGCCGCAGGTGATGGGCCGCGCGATTCCACCCGAGGTGGCGCATCAGATGAACCTGCTGCTGCGTAACGTGGTGAACGGCGCGGGCGGCACCGCGCATAAGGCGCAGGTCGACGGCTTCATCGTTGCGGGCAAAACCGGCACCGCGCAAATGGTGAATCCTGTCACTCACGGCTACTTCCAGAATCGCCACGTGTCGTCGTTCGTGGGATTTCTGCCCGCCGATGATCCGCGGCTGCTGATCCTGGTCGTCCTCTATGATGTCGGCCACGGGCACTTCGGCGGCTTGGTCGCCGCCCCGGTGTTCAGCGAAATCGCTTCGGGCGCACTGCGCGATCTCGATGTCGCCGCGACCGATTCATCGTACGCCTCGGCGAGTGTGCTTCCGATCAGCAGCTTTGCCACCGCGCCGCGCAAGAAGAACGCCGATCCGCTGGCCGCGATCGATCCCGGGGTCGACTACGATGCGACGGTGGATCGCAAGGCCACCCCCGATTTCCGGGGCGCGAGCCTGCGTCATGCGCTCGATATCGCGCGCCAGTTGGCCATCAACCTCGACGTGAAAGGGCAGGGCTATGTCGTCGCGCAGGATCCCGCGCCCGGCGCCCGGCTGACGAATTCTCCGATCAAATTGATGCTCGCGCCCGCCGGCATCGTCAGTCATGAAACGACGAAAGCCGACGCGCTGAAAGTTTCTCGGACGCCGGCGACAGCAAAGTATCATCCGGTGGCAAGCGCGAGCCTGGCTTTTTTGGAACAGATGAAAGGAAAGAAATCGAATCGAAAGGTACTGCGCTAGTAGCTGAAAGGGGACGCGCAATCCGTTTTTCTGGTGGCTCAGGCTTTAGCCTGTGTTCTGGTCCGGTAGCTGAGGTTGTGGATGCGGTGCGGGGAGCGGAAAGGACACAGGCTGAAGCCGGCGCCATCAGGAGAGAAAGAAAATTTCGAGCGGCCTCTTTGTAGGGGCGGTTCGCGAACCGCCCGCAGCGATGCGACGCGACCAGAAAAAACTTTTCGAGATCGCATCAGGAAAATACGAAGATTTGATGGGCGGTTAAAAAGTGAAACTTTCGGAGCTGATTGCCGGAGCGCCGGTTCGAACTGTCGATGGCGACCACGACGTGGAAATCACCGGCATCAGCTACGACTCGCGCGAGACCAAACCCGGGCATGTGTTTTTCGCCCTGGCCCGCGATGCGGCGCACAACCGGGCCAATATAGATGATGCATTAAACCGCGGGGCGCGTGCGGTGGTGGCGGATGGAAGGGCGGGATGGAAAGGTGAGGCGCGCCTTGCGGTTAATGTTCCCGCTGGACAGCCGGCGGGAACCATGGTCGATGCGCCGCAGCCACGGCACCTGATGGGCGTGGCTGCGGTGCGCTTCTTCGGTGCGCCGAGCGAGCGCGTCCACGTGGCCGGCATTACCGGGACCAGCGGCAAGACCACTACGACCTATCTGTTGCGCTCGATTTTCGAGGCGGCAGGACGCCCGACCGGGATCATCGGCACCATCGGAATCTTCGTGCGCGATAATAAGATTTATCATGGCCTGACGACCCCGGAATCGCTCGATTTCGAATCCAGCCTCGCCCAGATGGAGCGCGAGCGCGTCCACGATGCGTTCGCCGAAGTCTCCTCGATCGGAATCGCCGAGGGCCGTGTCGATGCGATCAACTTCAGCGCGTGCCTGTTCACCAATCTCGGCCGGGATCATCTCGATTATCATGAGACCATCGAAAACTATTTCGCCGCCAAGCTGCGGCTGTTCACGGAGATTTTGCCGAAGAGTTCGCATCGCGAGCCGATCGCGATCATCAATGGCGATGATCCCTACGGCCGCCGCATCCTCGACGCGACTGATGGTAGCAAAATCCGCCAAATCAGTTTCGGCCTCGATCCTGCCAATAACGCTCATCCACTCAAGATCGAGACGGGCATCAACGGCATTCATGGCGCCATAAGCGTGCTCGGCAGCGAGATCGCGGTCGATTCCCCGCTGCTCGGCGAATTTTACCTGCGCAATATTCTCGGGGCCTCCGCGCTGTCGGTGGCCTCGGGCATCGATGGGTCGGCGGTGGCTGAAGGTGTGAGGAGATGTTCCGGGGCCCCCGGCAGAATGGAGGCGGTGCCCGCGCGCGACGGCGTCACCGTGCTGGTGGACTACGCGCACAAGCCTGACGCGCTCGAAGCTGTGCTGAACACTCTGCGCCCGCTCACCAGCGGTCGGCTGATTTGCGTGTTCGGATGCGGCGGCGATCGCGATCGCGGCAAGCGTCCGTTGATGGGCGAGATCGCGGGACGCCTCGCCAACCTCGCGATTCTGACTTCCGACAATCCTCGCACCGAAGATCCATTGAAGATCATTGCCGAGGTCGAAGCCGGCCTCATCGGCGCGGGACTCACTCGCATCGATAAAGCGCACGCGAATGATTCGACGGGATATCTCGTCGAACCCGATCGGCGCGGCGCGATTGCGATAGCCCTGCGCCTCGCGCGTCCCGGTGATGTGATAGTAATCGCGGGCAAGGGACATGAGGATTATCAGTTGGTAGGAAATCGCGTCTTGAAGTTTGATGATCGCGCGGTCGTTCGCGAACTCGCCTCCGAGCTCGGATTTTGAACCACGTTTGGTACTCCCCCGTTTCTGCCCCTCCCCCTATGATTGGGGGAGGTGGCTCAGCGCGATTTTCGCTGGGGCTGCGAGCGAAAATCGTGATGAACCGGAGAGGGTCCTCAGCGCCGGATTCTTTGCTGCTCGGCAGCGGACCTAACCCCCGACCCCTTCCCTTTAGAGAAGGGGAGCGGAAGGACCAGGAGGCACCTCATTGTGATTAAAGAACACTACTGGTCCATTATTTCTGGTCCCCCTTCCCTAAAGGGAAGGGGCTAGGGGTTAGGTCCGCCTGCGGCCCACGCGATGCTCTACCTCCTCCTCTATCCACTTCATGCCCATTACGTCGGTTTCGGCGTTTTGCGCTACGAAACCTTCCGCTCGGTAATGGCCGGCTTGGCGGCATTGGCCTTCTCGCTTGCGCTCGGACCGATTCTCATTGAGCGTTTTCGCGCCGCTCATGTCGGCCAGACCATTCGCGATGAAGTCCCGCAGACGCATCAGAAAAAAGCCGGCACCCCGACTATGGGTGGATTGCTGATTCTTGCTTCCGCAGTGCTCGCGACAATCCTCCTCGCCGATGTGCGCGATCTCTACGTCTGGGTCGCGCTCTTCGTGGCGGTAAGCTTCGGCGCGGTCGGGCTTTCCGATGATTTGCTGAAACTCAAACGCGGGCGCGGCCAGGGAATCAGCGGGCGCACCAAGCTTGGATGGTCGTTCGTCTGTGCCGCGATCGCCGCCGTCGTGCTGTTCGGCCCGATGCATTTCGATACGCATCTAACGATTCCCTTCGCGAAGAATTTGCATCCCGATTTGCATTGGTGGGGATACATCCCATTCGCGATGTTCGTGATCGTCGCGTCGTCGCACGCGGTAAACTTGACTGACGGTCTCGACGGCCTCGCGATCGGCCCGGTGATGACCGTGGCGCTGACCTACTGGGTCTTCACCTACGTCGCGGGCAACATCAAGTTCGCGACCTACTTGGCGGTGCCGCATATTCCGGGCATCGGCGAGGTCGCGATCTTCTGCGCCGCGCTGGTCGCCGCGTCGCTTGGATTTTTGTGGTTCAACGCATATCCAGCCTCGATGATGATGGGTGACGTCGGCGCGCTCTCGCTCGGCGGCGCGATCGGCACCATCGCGGTGCTAGCGAAGCAGGAGCTGGTGTTATTGATCGCGGGCGGCATCTTTGTGGTCGAAACGCTGTCGGTCATAATCCAGGTTTACTACTTCAAGATGACGCACAAGCGGGTTTTTCTGATGGCGCCACTGCATCATCATTTTGAGCTCAAGGGATGGCCGGAGACGATCGTGGTGATTCGTTTCTGGATCGTGTCGATCGTATGCGCGCTGTTCGCGCTCAGCACATTGAAACTCCGATGATCGAACTCAAGGGCAAACGCGTGATGGTGGTCGGACTCGGCGTGAGCGGACGCGCCGCCGCGCGCTTCCTCGCCGCGCACGGCGCCGCGCTGCTACTGACGGACACGAAAGCCGACCTCGCGACGGATGCGCTTCCGGCGGGCGAGCTCCATCTCGGCGCGGAAAACGCGACATGGCTCAAGGGCGTGGACCTCGTGGTCACCAGCCCCGGCATCCCGCGCGATTCGATTTTGCTGCGCGAGGCGCAGCAGCGCAGCATCTCGGTCATCGGAGAATTGGAGCTCGCGTATCACTTCGTGAAGGCGCCTATCGTCGGCATCACCGGCACCAACGGCAAGAGCACGGTGACGACGATGGTCGGCGACATTCTGAAGGCGGCCGGCAAAAATGTTTTCGTCGGCGGCAACCTCGGCACTCCGCTCATCGAGGCCGCGGAGCATGACGTCGACGCGCTGGTCATCGAGATTTCCAGCTTCCAGCTTGAATGGATCGACAAATTTCGCGCGCACGTCGGGATTCATCTGAACCTTACCGATGATCATTTCGAACGGTATCGCGACCTCGAGGATTATGGTGCGGCGAAGGCGCGGCTGTTCGAGAATCAGGGCGCCGGCGACTTCGCGATCCTCAATCGCGACGATCCTAATGTGTGGAAGTTGCGCCTCGCGATGCGCTCGCGCGTCATCGGCTTCGGGCTCTCGGGCGCTTCTCCCGGTGGCGACGCGATCTGGCCCGATGACAGGCAGCTTTACTTCGACATCAATGGACGCCGCGGTCGCATCGACCTCGCGCAGTTCGAGCTGCCAGGCGGGCACAACCTTGCAAATGCGATGGCATCGGCCGCGGCGGCAATCGCGATCGACATCGAGCCGCTTGCGATCGAAGCAGGCCTCGCGCGCTTCAAACCCCTGAGCCATCGTATCGAAACGGTGCACGAATGGCGCGGCATCAAGTTCATCGATGACTCGAAGGGGACCAACGTCGGGGCGGTGGTCGAAGCCCTCGAGGCAGTGGGCGCGCCGGTCATTCTCATCGCGGGTGGATTCGACAAGGGCGGTGACTACGCGCCGCTGCGAAAACCGCTCATCGAAAAAGTCAAGCTGGCGATTTTTATCGGAGCCGCGCGCGACAAAATGCGCATCGCGCTCGATGGTGCAACTCGGATCGAGGTGGTGGAAAAACTGGCCGACGCGGTGACCCGCGCGGCGGAGGTGGCGGTTGCTGGAGACACGGTGCTGCTCTCGCCGGCATGCTCCAGCTTCGACCAATTCAAGGACTATGCGGAGCGCGGTAACCTATTTCAAAAGCTGGTTCGGGCGCTTTGAGGCGGTAAGTCATCGACGGCCCGACCCGTGGTTATGGCTGCCGGCGATGGCGCTCTTGATGTTGGGCTGCCTGATGGTGCTCAACACCACCTATTTCATGAGCCAGGAAAAAACCGGCGACGCCTTCCATTTTTTCAAGCTGCATCTGCTCCATCTCGGCGTCGGGCTCGCGATGCTGATGGTGCTGTCGCAATTTTCCTTGCGCGGATTGCGACGTCTCGTGTTTCCACTGCTGGTCATTTCCATCGCGATGCTGCTCCTGCTCTATGTGCCCCATCTGGGAATCGTGCGCGGCGGTGCGCGGCGATGGTTGCGGCTCGGCCCCTATGTATGCGAGCCGGTCGAGTTCGCGAAACTCGCGCTGGTGTTTTTCCTTGCGGATTTTTTAAGCAAACGTCAGGAGCGCATGCGGCTGTTCGAGCAGGGTCCGCTGCCCGCGTTTCTCATCGTCGCGCCCATCGCGGTGATGATCCTCAAGCAGCCTGACCTCGGCAACACCGTGATGATCGCGCTGGTGCTGTTCGCGATGTTGTATGCCGCCGGCGCACAGATGAAGCATCTGGGCATGGCGGGCGGCGCGGCACTCTGCATTTTGGTGCTGCAGACGATGGAGAAAGCGTACCGGATGCGCCGCGTCACCGCGTTTTTGCATCCCTGGGAAACTGCGCAGGGCGCGGGCTTTCAGCTCATCCAATCATTCATCGCGCTCGGCGCCGGCGGCGGATGGGGGGTTGGTCTCGGTGAGGGGCGTCAGAAAATGTTCTACCTTCCGCAGGCACACACCGATTTCATTTTCGCCGTGGTGGGCGAGGAGTTCGGCATCCTCGGCGGCGTGGTCGTGGTCGCGCTTTTTTGCATGATACTTTTTCGCGGGATGCGGATCGCGCAGGATGAGCCCGATCCATTCGCGAGCCTACTGGCAGTAGGACTTACCGCCAGCCTTTCGTTCCAGGCGCTCATCAACATGGCGGTGGTGATTGGAATGATTCCGACCAAGGGATTGCCGCTGCCGTTTTTGAGCTACGGCGGCACCGCGATCATGATGTCGATGGCGGCGCTCGGCGCGCTGCTGGCGCTCGGCCGTCGTCCCGCGGTTCGATAAACCACTCCGATGAAAGTGATCATCGCGGGCGGCGGGACCGGGGGCCATCTGTTTCCCGCGGTCGCGCTGGGCGAGGAATTGGTGCGCGAGCGTCCCGACACCGAGGTCCTCTACGTCGGCACGCGCTACGGCTTCGAGGCAAAGTGGCTGCCGAAGACGAACTATCACTACGAGCTGTACGATGTACACGGGCTGCTCGGCGGGCGCGGCGCGCTGGCGCGAATGAAATCGATTGCGGAACTCGCGAAGGCAATCGTCCTCGCGCGCGCTACGCTCAAGCGATTCGGGGCGGACCTGGTCGTAATCGCGGGTGGCTATGCTTCGGCGCCGATGGGCCTCGCCGCGATTCTGTCGCGCACGCCGCTCGTCCTCATGGAGCAAAATACTACACCGGGTTTTTCCAATCGCATGCTCAGGCGCTTCGCGGAAAAAATCTGCGTCGCCTTCGAGGTGAGCGCCGCGCATTTCAGTCCCTCAAAAGTGGTGGTGACCGGGATTCCGGTGCGTTACCAGCCGCAGGCTGACCGGAAGCCGATTTCGGACAGTCCACTTCAAATCCTTGTTTTAGGCGCATCGACTGGAGCGCATCGACTTAATCTAGGTGTACTGAACGCTTTCAAAATCTGGAGAAATAGTGTTATAAAGTTTGCGGTCACCCATCAAACGGGCGAGGCCGATGAGGAGCTGGTGAGGGCGGAGTACCAAAAATTGCCGCTGCAGGCGGACGTGACGGCTTTTATCGACGATGTTCCGGGCGTGTTGAGCCGGGCCGATCTGGTCGTCGCGCGGTCGGGCGGCGGCACCGTTACCGATGTTGCGCTGGCCGCCCGTCCGGCGATTTTTGTGCCTTATCCGTTTCATCGTGATCGCCAGCAATTTCACAACGCACACGTCATCGAGCGCGCGGGCGGCGCGGTCATCGTCAACGATGACGACGACCTCGGCGCGAACCTCGCGCGCGAAATCGAGCGGCTCGGGTCGAATCCAAAGCTGCTGCGCGAGATGGGCGACAAGGCGCATGGCGCGGTACCATCAAACGCCGCGCAGAAAATTGCGCAAGTATGTTTCGATGTCGTCGATCGCCGGAGAGTGACCGCGTGACGCAATCATCCTCGACATCGCTGCTCAATCGCCAGCGTCGGCTGCACTTCATCGGCATTGGCGGCGCGGGCATGAGCGGAATTGCCGAGTTGTCGTTGCGCCTCGGCTTCGCGGTCAGCGGATGCGATCTGAAAGATGGTCCGATAACGATCAGACTCAAATCGCTCGGCGCCGAAATCGACACCGGCCATCATGCGGCGCACATCAAGCCGGAACTCGATGCGGTGGTGATTTCTTCCGCGGTGAAATTTTCCAATCCCGAGGTCGCGCGCGCCCGCGAGATGAAGATCCCCGTCATTCCGCGCGCCGAAATGCTTGGCGAGCTGTTGCGGATGGCGCGGGTTGGAATTGCGGTCGCCGGCACGCATGGCAAGACGACCACTACCGGTCTGGTCGGCCTCATCCTGGAAGAGGCCGGTCTCGATCCCACTGTTGCGATCGGTGGCAATCTGCGTTCGCGCGGAAGCAACGTGCGGCTTGGGCGCGGCGACTACATGGTGGCCGAGGCCGACGAGAGCGATGCTTCGTTCCTGCTGCTGGTGCCGACGCTCGCCATCGTCACCAACATCGATGCCGAACATCTCGATCATTATGGAAATATCGATCGCGTGCGCGACGCGTTTTTGAGTTTCATCAACCACGTGCCGTTCTATGGCGCGGCGGTGCTCGGCATCGACAGCGTCAATGTGCGCGGACTGCTGCCGTCGATTCGGAAGCCGGTTATCACCTATGGCATCGCTCCGGATGCCGACCTGCGCGCCGAGAAAATCGTCATCGATGGTTTTTCGACGGGGTTCGAAGTTGTCCGCAAGGGCGAGGTGCTTGGCAACGTTGCGATTCCCACTCCGGGTGTTCATGTAGCGATGAATTCGCTGGCTGCGATCGCGATCGCGCTGGAGCTGGGAATCGGCCTCGAAGTCGCAGCGAAAGCGCTGGCGAAGTTTTCCGGCATCAGCCGCCGCTTCGAGATCAAGGGCGAGGCCGCCGGTCGCATCGTCATCGATGACTACGCGCATCATCCCGAGGAAGTGAAGGCGACGCTCGCGGCTGCGCGCGGAGCGTTCAAGCGTCGAATTGTCGCGGTGTTCCAGCCGCATCGGTATACCAGGCTGCGCGATCTGTTCGATGGATTTCTCAGCGCGTTCGACGACGCCGACATGCTTTGCCTGATGGATATTTATTCGGCGGGCGAGGATGCGATCCCTGATGTCTCGTCGCATCGGCTGTACGAGGCGATTATGAAGCGCGGCCATCTCAATGTGAGATATCTCGGCGGTATTAATGGCGCGTCGCAGAAGCTCGCAGCCATGACGATGCCCGGCGATGTCGTACTGACGCTCGGCGCGGGCGATATTTATCAACTTGGCGACCAACTGCTCGCGGAACTCGGCGTTGAGCGAAAGACGCATGAGCAGGCTTGAAGATGAATTGCGCCTCGAAGAAAAACTACGAGAGGAATTTCTGGAGCGGCTCAAAGTGAAGCAGTCACTCGCGGAATTCACCTCGTTTCGAATCGGCGGCCCGGCAGATTTATTCATCACCGTGGAGAACGAGGCCGAGTTGATGCGCGCGAAGGCCGCGGCGCATCGGGCGGGCGTGCCTACTTTTTGCCTCGGTCATGGCACCAACTTGTTAGTCAGCGATCGCGGCATTCGAGGCTTGGTGATTCGGCTCGGCGCGGGCTTCGACAACATCTCCATCGATGATGTGAAAGTTACCGCGGGTGCGGGCGTCGATTTCGGTGAGCTGGTCGAAACTGTGGTCGAGCGTGGCCTCGAGGGGCTCGAATTCGGCGAAGGAATTCCCGGCACCGTCGGCGGCGGCCTGGTGATGAATGCCGGCGCGTTCGGCGGTGAGATCGCGCGGGTGGTGACGCTCGTGCATGGCGTGACCGCGGAAGGTGCGGCGCGCGCGCTGACTCCCGACGAGGTCAACTTCGCGTACCGGCGTACGAATCTTCCGCCGCACTTCGTCATCTCGCGCGTCGATTTTGAACTGGATCACGGCGATCGCCACAAGTTGCGCGCGCGGGTGATGGAAGTGCGAGGCAAGCGCGCCTCGCGCCAGCCGCGCGGCGTTCCCAATGCGGGATCGATTTTCAAAAATCCTCCCGGCAATTTCGCCGGCCGATTGCTCGAGGCTGCCGGGATGAAGGGTCATAGCATCGGCGGCGCGGGGTTTTCGGAGCAGCACGCCAACTTCATCGTGAATCTTGGCGGCGCGCGCGCGGAAGATGTTCACGCGTTGATTGAAATGGCGCGCGCAAAAGTTCGCGAGAACAGCGGCATCCATTTGGAGACAGAAGTGAGGCTGGTCGGTGAATGGTAGTCGCGATGAAGCTGGACGCATGTTGATAAACATGGATTTATAAAGATAGTAGTAGATGACGGGGCGATGGCGCCCCACTGACAGCGCACGGGGCGCTATCAGGTTGGCAGGGTTGATGCGGTCGAGGTGGCGGTGGCGGCGGCGAAGAAAAAGAAGACTGACAGCGCATCGGGTTGGAGTCCGCGTTTGGCGGGCGTCCTGCTGTGCGCTTTTTTCGTCCTCGGCGTGATCACCGGTTTCAGCGAAGCCGGCCGCCGCGTCGCGCTGCGAACGAAAGATTTGCTCACCACCTGGACCGATCGCACGCTTGCGAAGCTGGGTCCGTTTCGTCACGCCGCGGATACCTTCGATCAGAGCATCGCGCCGATCGAGGTGTTTCTGAAACTGAGGCATCCCGCGTCGATGCCTTCGACCTCAGGGCCGGCCGAACTTTCGCGCTTGTACGATGCCGACGATCCGATCGCGATCATCGAGCGCCACGACGGTTTCTATGCGCTGCTCGCCGGCGGTGAAATTCGCGGGCCGGTCTCGCCCGCGCAGCAGCCGAATCTTCCGATCATGAGCGGACCGGGAGTGGAGAGCACAAAGGCGTCCGACCTGCTCGCCGATGCCGCGATTCTGGTCCGTGCCGAGGCGCAGATGTCGAGCCTCGTTTCCGAGATGCGCATCGACAACGATGGCACCGCATCATTTTATCTCGATCGCGAGCGGATGGCGGTGGTCGTTGATCTGGATCAGCAGGCGGTTGAATTGCCGCGGGCACTCGATGTCCTCAAGCAGTGGCAAGGACGCGAGCGCCTGATCGCGATGCTCGACATGACGACGCCCGACATGGCCGTGGTGCGGCTCAAGACGGATTTGCCGACGCTGAAAAAACGGCCGTCCACGATCGCGCGAATTCCCGCCGCGCAGCCCGCGCGAGTCAGCATCGCGGAACGAGGAGCGGTGGTGCGATGAGGAACATCCTCGCAGCACTCGACGTCGGCACCAGCAAGGTCTGCGCGATCGTCGCCGAGGTGCCGGTCGAAAATGAAATCTCCGTGCTCGGCTACGGCGTCGCGCCATGCTCTGGACTCCGCAAGGGCGTGGTCGTCAACATCGAGGCGACGGTCGAAGCGATTCGCACCGCGGTCGAAGAGGCCGAGCGCAGTTCGCAAACCCGGATCGGTTCGGTTGCGGTCGGAGTCGCGGGGGCGCACATCCGCGGTCTCAATAGTCATGGAATTGTCGCTGTGCGCGGTGGCGAGGTTGGACCGCGCGATCTCGATCGCGTTATCGAGGCCGCGCGCGCCGTCGCGATCCCGCTCGATCGCCAGGTACTGCACATCCTGCCGCAGCAGTTCGCGGTGGATGATCAGGAAGGGGTGCGCGATCCAATCGGGATGGCGGGGGTGCGCCTGGAGGCGCGCATCCACATCGTCACTGCCGCGCAAAGCTACGAGGCCAACCTGACCAAGTGTTGCGAGCGCGCGGGAGTGACGCCCTCGGAGCTGGTGTTCGAGCCGCTCGCCTCGGCCGACGCGGCGCTGTTTCCCGAGGAGCGCGAACTGGGCGTGGCGTTGCTCGATATCGGCGGCGGCACCACCGACATCATCGTGTTTCACGGCGGCTCGGTGATGCATACCGCGGTACTTCCGATCGGCGGCAATCATCTCACCAATGATGTCGCGGCGGGCCTGCGCACACCGGCCGCCGACGCGGAGAAGCTGAAGATCGATTACGGCGTCGCCACCAGCCTGGTGGTGCGCCGGGATGAAACGGTGCAGGTGCCCGGAGTCGGGGGACGTGAGCCGCGCATTATCGCGCGCCGCATCCTCGCGGAGATCATCGAACCTCGCATGGAGGAGATCTTCGCGATGGCGCAGCGCGAGCTGATGCGCTCGGGTGTCGCGGACAGCCTCGCCTCGGGACTGGTGCTGGTCGGAGGCACCTCGCTGCTGGAGGGAACGCAGGAGCTGGCGGAACGCGTCTTCAATCTTCCGGTTCGGCGCGGACTGCCGACGAATTTGAAAGGAATGCCTGAGGAGCTGATGAAACCGATGTACACCACCGCGGCGGGCCTGTTGCTGTATCAGGCCGGCTCGCGCGGGATGGGCAACGGCTCGGCGCGGTCGCGCAAGATGGGGCGGCTGCGCGCGCGGCTCTCAGATTGGGTCAGAGATTTTTTCTAGTGCCGCGCGCAAGAAAGACTCCAGCGACGCGGAAATCCACCGGTGGTGGAGGAGGAAGGGTGATGATTGAGTTGGTGGACAATGCCGATCCGGGCGCACGAATCAAAGTAATCGGCGCGGGCGGATGCGGCGGCAACGCGGTCGCGCACATGATCCTGGCTGGAGTCCGCAACGTCGATTTCGTCGCGGTCAACACCGACGCACAGGCGCTCGCGAACAGCAGCGTGCCGGTGCGCCTGCAGATCGGCGAGAACATCACGCGCGGACGCGGGACCGGCGGCAATCCGGAAATCGGGCGCAAAGCCGCGATGGAAAGCGAGGAGCGTCTGCGCGACATGCTGTCCGAAGCGGAGATGGTGTTCGTCACCGCGGGCATGGGCGGCGGCACGGGAACCGGCTCGGCGCCGGTGATCGCGAAAATCGCGCGCGAACTCGGCGCGCTAACTGTTGGCGTCGTCACCAAGCCGTTTCAGTTCGAGGGCCGCAAGCGCGCGGCGCAGGCGGACCACGGACTGCGCGAACTGAAGGCCGCCGTCGACACGCTGATCACGATTCCCAATCAGCGCCTGCTCTCGGTCGCGAGCCGCAACATGTCGCTGCGCGAGGCCTTCACCAAGGCCGATGACGTGCTGCTGCAGGCGGTGCGTGGAATCTCCGAGTTGGTGACGGTGCACGGGCTCATCAACCTCGATTTCGCTGACGTGCGATCGATCATGGCCGAGATGGGCATGGCGATGATGGGCGCCGCGAGCGCCTCGGGCGAGAATCGCGCGGTTGAAGCGGCGCAGCGCGCGATCTCCAGTCCGCTGCTCGAAGACGTATCGATCAAAGGCGCGCGCGGCTTGCTCATCAACTTCACCGGCGGGCCCGACATGTCGCTGTATGAGGTGAATGAGGCCGCGAGCCTGATTCATGAGGAAGCGCACGAAGACGCGAACATCATACTGGGCGCGGTGATCGACGATCGCCTGACTGACGAGATTCGCGTCACGGTGATCGCGACCGGATTTGGCGAACTGGAGCGCGCGTCAATCAGCCCCAAGTATTCGCCGTCGGGCACCGCGGTCACGACGCCGATCATGGCGTCTTCGACGCGGCCGGTCGATGCGAACGAGCTGCGGCCGCTATCATCGAGTATGCCCGCATCGCATGCGGCGTCGCACGTTGTGCCACCTACGCCGAGCCCGCAGCCGATCAGACCGCTGCCACCGCTGCCGCAGAATCGGCCGGTGCGCAAGATGGGCATGATCGTGGACGACAGCACACTGGACATCCCGGCATTCAAGCGGCGCGGCGAAACACCCTCGCTGCTCGATGAGAAGCTGGAGCCGGAGCGGCTGGCGGCTGACGAGGACAAGCTCGACGTACCGACGTTCCTTCGCAAGCATCTCGACTGAGAGATATAGAAAAGCGCCTGGAGAAATCCAGGCGCTGAGCTTTTCGCGCTAGAGCGACAGCAGCTTGCGCAGCTTCGGCGCGCTGAACCCGAGCATCGTTTCGTTGCCGACCTTGATGACGGGAACCGCGCGATAGCCCATCGCGAGGAGCTCGTCGCGAGCCGCGGGATCATCGGCGAGGTTGCGTTCCGCATAAGTCACATTGTGGCGATTCATAAAATCCATCGCCAGGTGACAGGCCGAGCATCCGACATTGGTAAAGATCGTGACTTCCATATTTTCCCTCGACTCCGCTTCGCTCCGCCTCGGGTACGGCTGCGCCGTGGCGCTCCGCGCCCCCTTCGGGTCTCATTTATTCCTAATGCAATCGGCCGTTTTTGCGCGCGCCGTTCGATGACTGCATGCATCGCCCATCGCAGTCCTTGACCATCTTGCGCAGCGTGCGACGCAGCCGTTGCAGCCGCTCGATTTCCGAATCCATCTCGGCGAGCTTCTGTTGCGCCTTATGCGTGACGGGGCCGCATTCGCGCGTCGACTTGACGCCCATCGACAGCAGCTCCTTGATTTCCCGCAGCGAGAAGCCGAGGCCCTTCGCCTCCTTGATGAATTCGAGCCGGTTGAGCACGTCCTCGGGATAGTCGCGATAGCCGGAGAACAGCCGGCGCGGCGACGAGATGAGGCCCTCACGCTCGTAGAACCGCAACGTGTCGATGCTCAAGTCAGCCTTAGTGGCGACGCTGCCAATCTTCATCCTTGTAGTTCTCTTGAGTAGCTCGCTTGGGTAAATCCTAGACCCTTGAGCATACTCCAGAGTCAAGCGGGCCGGCGATGTTGCCAGCTTTCGGCGAGAGCCGTTCGGCAGTGTATATAGATGTGCATGAAAGCTGTGATTGCTGAAAAGCCGGGTGACGAGAGCGTCCTCAAACTTGCCGAGGTTCCCGATCCCGTTCTCCGCGACGAAGACATCATGATTGGCGTCACGCATGCCGCGCTCAATCGCGCCGATATCATGCAGCGCCAGGGATTTTATCCGCCACCGCCGGGGGCGTCGGATATCATCGGGCTCGAGGTCGCTGGGCAAGTCATCGCGGTCGGGCGCAGGGTCAAAGGGTGGAAGGTCGGCGAGCGCGCGATGGCTCTGCTGGCGGGCGGCGGCTATGCCGAGAAGGCCGCGGTGCATCATGGCTCGGCGATGCACGTGCCGGAGTCGCTCAGCGATGCGGAGGCGGCGGGTCTGCCGGAAGTTTTTCTGACCGCGTTCCTCAACTTGTTCATGCTTGCCGAGGTGAAGTTCGGCGATACCGTGCTGGTGCATGGCGGCGGGAGCGGCGTCGGCACCGCGTCGATCCTGTTGCTCAAGGAAATTGGCGCGCGCTCGATCGTGACTGCCGGCTCCGATGAGAAATGCAATCAATGCCTCAAGCTCGGCGCCGACATCGCGCTCAACTACAACAAGGCGCCTTTTGCTACTCAGGTTAAAACGGCGACCAACGGTCGGGGCGTTGACATTATCCTCGACAGTATCGGCGCGGCATATCTGACGCCGAACATCGAATCGCTCGCGCAGGGCGGGAGGCTGGTTCTCATAGGACTGATGAAGGGCAACAAGAGCGAAATCGATTTGCTGCCGGTGTTGCGCAAGCATTTGAAGATAATGGGCTCGACGCTTCGCAGTCGCTCGGAAGCGGAGAAGGCGGGAATCGTGACGGCGTTTGTGAACATGAACGCGCCGGCGTTGGAGCAGGGCAGGTTACGGCCGCCGATTTATAAAGTGTTGCCGGCCTCGGAAGCCGCCGCGGCGCATCGGATGATGCAGGCGAGCGAGCATTTCGGAAAAATCGTTCTGAAGTTCGCATAGCGGCCCTACAATTTCGGCGGACCGGCATCGATGCGCGCGCGGACTTTCTCGAGGGTGGTTTTCCATGGCAGCGGCGCTTCGTTCCACCAGGTCGCGCCCGCCTCGATGAACGGTGCGACGATATCGGCAGCCTCGCGCTTCGATTTTCCCGCCGTATCGCCCGCATGCACGATATCGAAGCGATCCGCACTTTTGCGATGCTCCTTTATGAACTTCGCGATCGCGCGCGTGTCATCCACGTCGAGATCCTTCTCGATGTTCGCTGACATCGGGACGACGCCATCGAAGCGGGCGGCGCGGCGAAATGGGCGCGGCCGCGGCCAGGTGCCCGCGATCCAGATCGGGATGCGGGGCTGAATCGGCTTCGGCAGAAATTGCGTCGGCTTGATGGTGTAATGCTTCCCCTCGAATGAAAATTCCTCGCCGCTCAGGAGCCCGGTGACGATGGCGAGACCCTCGTCGAGGATTTCCGCGCGGGTCCCATCATCAGTCGGATAGCCGAACGAGCTCAGCTCGCCGAACCAGTCGCCGCCGAGCCCGATGCCGAGGATGAGCCGCCCGCCGGAAAGATGGTCGAGCGTGATGGCCTCGCGCGCCAGCTTCCACGGATGGCGGCGCGGCAGCGGCGTAATCATCGGACCAAACTTGATGCGCGAGGTCGCCATCGCGATCGCCGCGAGTTGCACCGTCGGATCGCCGACCGGGCCGCCGCCGACAATCAGGATGTGATCCCAGATGAAGAAGCCGTCCCAGCCGGAGTCCTCGGCGCGATGTGCCAGGTCGGCGAGCACGCGCGGGTCCGCATAGGGTCCGCAGTTCGCCACATCGAATGCGTATTGCATGGGATCGTGATTAGGGAAGGTGCTCGACCTGTGCAAGGGCTGATTCGGATGTTTGCCTCGCACCTAGATCGAGCCTAAAATCGCGGCGACTCAGAGAGAGTCCCATGACAGCCATCCAACCACATCTGAACTGAAACGAATTTCGAAAGTGGACCAAAGCCCCGCGCTTCGAAGCTCGGGGCTTTTTTATTTTGGCGCGATGGGACTCATGTTCAACGAAACTACCAATCTCGATTCGTCGGGCGCAGCGCTCGACGCAAAACCGCAAAGTCTTTTTCGCCACACCGACTTCATGAAGTTGTGGACCGGCGAAACCATCTCGGAGTTCGGCTCCAAGGTCGGCGGCGTCGCGATGAGCTTCCTTGCGATCATCGCGTTGCACGCGACACCCGCGCAAATGGCGGCGCTGATGGTATGGCGCACGGTGCCCGCGCTGCTGTTCAGCCTTTTCGCCGGCGTATGGGTTGATCGCCAGCGGCGGCGTCCGCTGATGATCGGCGCCGACCTTGCGAATATCGTGCTGCTCGCCTCTATTCCCGCCGCGGCCGCGCTCAGGGTGCTTCGCATCGAGCAGGTCTACCTGGTGATGTTCCTGACCTCGTTCGCCGACATCTTGTTCAGCGTCGGCTATCGCGCATACCTGCCGACGCTGGTGGGCCGCGATACGGTAACCAAGGCCAACAGCATCCTGTCCGCGACCGAGGCGGTCGCCGAGATGGGCGCGTTCGGCCTCGCGGGATGGCTGGTGCAATGGCTAACGGCGCCGATCGCAATTGCGACGGACTCGGTGTCATTTATATTCTCGGCGATTTTCCTGCGCCTCATCAGCAAGCCCGAAGAGGCGCCGGTGCGGCGCAAGGATTCGCGGACTGCGCGAGAAATTTGGGATGGTGCGCGCTCGCTCCTCGATGATTCGAGGCTGCTAGCGGTCGCCGCGAGCGCTAGCGTCGGCGCGATCGCGCAAGGAATTTTCAGCACTGTGTACGCGCTCTACTTCATCAACGTTCTGGGCTTCACGCCGGGTCCGCTCGGGATGATTTATGCCACCGGCGGGGCTGCGTCGTTCGTGGGTGCGGCGCAGACGCCGCGTGCCGCGGAAAAACTTGGCATCGGACGCGCGATGGCGCTCGGACTGGCCGCGATGGGTTTGGGATTTGCGCTGCTGACTTTCGCGCATGGCGCGGGCACCATCAGCATCGCGCTGCTGGTCGGCCAGCAACTCATCGGCGACTCATTCGGCACGATTTATTTCGTCACGCAGATGAGTCTCATCCAGAAGATCGCGCCGCCCCGAATGCTCGGCCGCGTGGTTGCGAGCGTGAGGTTCCTCGGCCTCGGCGCGGGACTCCTTGGAGCGTTGCTCGGCGCGCTGGTGGGCAACCTGATTGGGCTCCGCTACGCGATCTCATTGGGTGCGCTGCTGCTGTTCGTGGCCGCCGCTATCATCATGATGTCAGAGATTGAGCGCGGAGGCGTTGGCAGGAGGGTAGTGTCCTAATTAATTAGGACACTACCGTCAGGGGGCATTGTGATGACGACGAGGCGCCGATCTGTAATCATCATGGAGCGGGCTTCGGTGGGGCGAAGAAAAAACGAATGGTTCAAAGATCGATCACACGCGAAGTGCAAAACAAACCCACTGGACGGGGGCGATTCGATCGGGAATTTACGAAACGAAGCCAAATATATCAGACAAATGCTGGAGTTTGGGAATATCGACGTGCTCCACCACCACCGGTCGCGAGGCGCGACCGGCTCTCACCCGGCCGTCACAATTGTCGCGAAGTCAAGGAGCGACAACTACGCCGCCTCCCCTCTGTCGCGTAGCGAGAGAGGGGACATGGATTGCGTGGTCCTCCGACGCGGAAACGAAAGCGCCGCCAGCTCAGTATGGATTTGCAAAAACAAACCCACGGGTCGGAGCGCGATTCGATCGGGGAGTTTACGAAACGAAGCGAAATACATCAGGCAATTGCTGGAGTTCGGGAAAATTGATGGCGCTCCACCGCCGGTCGCGAAGCGCGACCGGCCCTCACCCGCAATCGAACATGCGAAGCATGTCCGACTGGGTCCTCTCCCAGTGTCCGGCTTCGCAAGCTCAGCCGCGGGAGAGGAGGAAGCGCAAAAACAAACCCACTTTATCGAGGAAATACGGACCTTTTGTCGCGCGTAGCTGAATGAAAATCGACGAACTTGACTATAACCTGCCCGATGAGCTCATCGCGCAGGAACCGCTCGCCAATCGCGATGAGGCGCGGCTGCTCGTGCTCAATCGCAAGAGCGGCGAGGTCGAGCATTCGAGGTTCTACAAACTCGCGCGCTACCTGAACGAGGGCGACCTCCTCATCCTAAATGACACCCGCGTGATGCCCGCGCGGATGTTTGCCAACAAGGAGTCGGGTGGGCGCGTCGAGATTCTGTTCGTGCGTCCGATGACCGAGCGCCCGGGATGCTGGCAGGCGATGGTTCGCGCGCATCGTCCCCTCAAGGAAGGCACCCGCCTTCTTCTTGATGACGGCCACGCGATTGTTGTGCAAGGCTATGCGCGTCCGGGTCGCGCGATCGTCGCGGGCGAGAATTCCGTGCCGCTCAATGATCTCATTCGCGAGCATGGGAAGCTCGCGCTCCCGCATTACATCAGCCGCGACGTGAATCCCGCCGATGCCGAGGACTATCAGACCGTCTATGCCTCGCATGAGGGGGCCATCGCCGCGCCGACTGCCGGTCTCCATTTCACCGATGAGGTTTTTCGCGCGCTCGCAGAAGCGGGCGTCAGGCGCGCGTTCGTGACGCTGCATATCGGGCCGGGAACCTTCGCCCCGCTGCGTTCCGATGTGGTCGAGCAGCATTCGATGGAGGCCGAGTGGTATGTGATGCCGCCCGAAACCGTCGAGGCGATCGCGCACGCGAAGCGGACCGGAGGGCGCATCATCGCGGTCGGCACCAGCAGCGTGCGCTCGCTGGAGTCGCATGCGGTGACGGGCGACACCGAGGGCTTCACCGGGCTCTTCATTCATCCGGGGTTTCGCTTCAAGCTGGTTGACGCGATGATCACCAACTTCCATATGCCGCGCACGACGGTGCTGGCGCTGGTGATGGCTATGGCGGGGCGGGACAAGATTCTTGCCGCGTATCGCGATGCGATACGGCATCGGTATCGGTTCCTCAGCTATGGCGACGCGATGTTGATTCTGTGAGGACGCAATCTTTTTCGAAGTGGTCCTTCGAAACGCAGAACGGAGGCGCTTCGCGCGATCAGGATTCAACGGGGCGTTCGCGAACGCCCCCTACCGGCAACGGTCGGACGTTGATTTCGTGAGCACCGCACCGATCCAATTCCACATCACCTCGCGCGATGGGCTCGCGCGCGCCGGTCGCCTCGTTACCGCGCATGGCGAAATCGAGACGCCCTGCTTCATGCCGGTCGGCACGCAGGCCGCCGTCAAGGCGATGTCACCCGATGAGCTGTGGGGCATGGGCTACCGGCTGATTCTTTCGAATGCCTATCACCTTGCGGTGCGGCCGGGTCAGGAACTGGTCGGCGAGATGGGCGGGATCGCGAAGTTCATGGGATTTCCGGGGGCGGTACTGACCGATTCGGGCGGGTACCAAGCGATGAGTCTCGCGAAGATCAATTCCATTACCGAGGAAGGCATTCGGTTCCGATCTCATCTCGATGGCGCTCCATTGATGTTCACGCCCGAGAGCGCGGTGCAAATTCAGGAGCGGCTGGGCTCCGACATCATGATGGCACTCGACGAATGCACTCCCTTCCCCGCGGATCGAAGTCGCGCGCGCAGCTCGCTGGAAATGACCGCGCGATGGGCCGAGCGTTGTCTCCGCGCGCGAACGAGCGAAACTCAGGCGCTATTCGGAATCGTGCAGGGGAGCATCTACGCCGACCTGCGTGAGATCAGCGCGCAGCAGATCACCGCATTACCCTTCGATGGGTACGCGACCGGGGGTCTTTCCGTCGGCGAGCCGAAGGCCGCGATGCGCGAGATGGCGGCGCTGTCGGCCTCGCATCTTCCGGACGACAAGCCCCATTACCTGATGGGAGTGGGGACGCCGGCGGATCTCATCGCATGCGTCGGGATGGGTTACGACATGTTCGATTGCGTGCTGCCGACTCGCAACGCGCGCAACGGGAGCGCATTCACGAGCACGGGAAAAATCTCGGTAAAGCGGGCCGAATATGCTCGCTCGCAGGCGCCGCTTGATGCCGATTGCGATTGCCGCCCATGCAGGACGTTTACCCGCGGCTACCTGCGGCATCTACATATGTCGGGGGAGATACTCGCAGCGCGGGCTCTGACAGAGCATAATCTGTACTTTTATCGGCGCTTGATGCGGGAGGCCCAAGCTGCTATCGCATCGGGCACCTTCAAATCCTTCGCGGATACGAGGCTTTCGCAGCTCGCCGCGGACGAAATTCAAGAACCTCTAAAGGACGAGATCTGATGTGGTCGTTGTTCGAAGGAACGGCATGGGCGCAAGGAGTCGCCGCCGGCGCGCAAGGTTCAGAGTACGGGACGCTCATCCAGATGGCGCCGATCGTCGGCATCATCGCGATTTTCTATTTTCTCATCATCCGGCCGCAGACGCAGAAGGCCTCGGAACATACGAAAATGCTCGGCGGCCTCAAGAAAAATGATGAGATCGTCACCACCGGCGGCCTCATCGGCAGGATTACAGAGCTGGGGGACAAGGTCGTGACGTTGGAGGTCGCACCCAACGTCAAGGTCAAGGTTGAGAGGGCGCAGGTGGCGGGGCCTTCGACGTACGGCAAGACGCCGAATCCAAAAAAGGAATAGCAGGAAAGCGGCCCGGCGCGCCTCTGATGGGGCGGCCACCGCGATTGGAATTTTCAGGTGGAATCAGCAAATCAAAATTTCGCTCCGGTTTTAGTTCTCCTCGCGCTGATAGCGGCGTTCCTCTATCTTCATTTCACCGGCAGCAGTGGCCGCAGCCGGCTCTATCTTGCAGCAGTACTGACGGTGGTTGCGGTGGTGTTACTGCTGCCGTCCGCTAATTTCGAGCTGCCGGATCAGCTCAAATCCTGGATGCCTGGCGCCAAGATTCAGTTGGGGCTCGATCTGCAGGGCGGTACACATCTGCTGATGGCGGTCAAGCTCGAGGATGCGGTCAGGACGCAGCTCAAGCGACGCGGCGACGACCTCAAGAAAGAGCTCAAGGACAACAAGATTGACGCCGATATCACGCAGAATGCGACCGGAGACCTGGTGGTCTCGATCAAGAACAGCTCCGATGTTTCGGCCTTCAACGACATCGTAACCAAGTCATATCCTGATCTGTCGATTGCTTCCGGCAGCACCGAATCCGGCGCGCCGGCCTACATCCTCAAATATAAACCGATGCAGGTCAGTCAGATTGAATCCAACGCGATGGACCAGGCGCTGGAAACCATCCGCAATCGAATCGATCAATTGGGCGTGCGTGAAACCACCGTCGTAAAGGAAGGCGATAACGAAATTCTGGTGCAGCTTCCAGGCATCCAGGACCCGCAGGAAGCCAAAAATCTCATCGGCAAGACGGCGGTGCTGGAGTTCAAGCTCGAAGACGATTCGCATACGGTGGCGGATGCTCTGAAGGATGGCCCGCCTCCCGGTGATGAGATCCTTTATGGACAACCGCAGGCGGGTGGCCGTCAGCCATACCTGGTTGAGAAGCAAACGCTGATGCAGGGCGACGTCGTCACCGATGCGCGCGTGCGTCCGGGCGGCAAATTCGAGGGCAACTACGTAAGCGTCGAGCTCGATGCGCGCGGGGCGCAGATTTTCGATGCGCTCACTTCGGAAAACGTCGGGCGCAAGCTCGTCATCTCACTCGACAATACTGTTTATTCCGATCCGGTGATTCGCGAGCGAATTCCGGGTGGGCATGTGCAGATCACCGGACGCTTTTCACTGCAGGAAGCGCATAACCTCGTGATCGTGCTCAAGTCGGGCGCGCTCCCGGCACCGATCGAGTTCGAGGAAGAACGCACGGTTGGCCCGTCGCTGGGGCGCGATTCGATTCGTGCCGGCGAAATCTCCTTCATCGTCGGCGCGTTTTTCGTGTTGGTTTTTATGCCCATCTATTATGACCGCGCGGGAGTTCTCGCCGACTTCGGACTGACGCTGAACATCCTGTTGTTGCTCTGCATGATGGCGGCGCTCGGCGCGACGCTGACTCTGCCCGGCATCGCGGGAATAGTTCTCACGCTCGGAATGTCCGTCGATGCGAACGTGCTGGTGAATGAGCGCATGCGCGAGGAATTGCGCAACGGCAAAACTCCGCGCGAGGCCGTGAAGCTCGGCTATCAGCGCGCATGGGATGCGATTCGCGATTCGAACATCTCAACCTTCATGGCGGGAGTGATTTTGTTTCTCTATGGCGGCACTGGTCCGGTGAAGGGATTCGCAGTCACCTTGTGCGTCGGAGTGCTGACGGGACTGTTTTCATGCATCGTGGTAACCCGGGCATGGTATGACTATCTTATTTCGATGCGTAAGTTGAATACCATTAGCGTCTAAATAGCTGTATAAGATATAAATAGATAGCTTAAGCATCTAGTTTGGAATTTTCTCGACATCGTGTCGAAAAGCAAGAAATATCTCAAAAAGCTGCCAGAATGGTTGGCCAGAGCGTTAAGCCGAACTAAACTTGACAGCGCGAAGAGGCACGTATTACTAGAAGCGCTTCAACTACGGGACGAGGTCCAAGCCGCTCCGTGGAACTGACGATGGCCGACAGAGACGACATTCTTTTGAATTCGCGGGAGGTCGCATTCCTCCTCGACATGAGCCCGGACACGGTGAACGAGTTCGCGCGCCGCAATATTCTGCCCGCGTTCAAGAAGGGCCGGCAGTGGCGGTTTCGCAAACGCGATATCACTTCGGCGAAACGTCAGCTTACGCGAGGCATCAACGCCGCCGCCTGAAGCGACGCATTGGCAGCAGTTGGGGCGGGGCGGAAAGCTGGGGCCTTTCGCATCTCCCTCCCGCATAACAGCCCCTGGGGATGAGCGATGGCTGAGCCGCATGAGAGCAAGGTCTATTCTGACCTCGCAATAATCTACGATTCAATTTTCGGCCGGATGTTCGTTGATAGTGAACATTCCGTGATCGACAGCCTCAAGCTGCGCCCCAATCAGCGGGTGCTCGAAGTGGGCGTCGGCACCGGCATCGCGCTCGATGCCTATCCGCCTTACGTCCACGTAGTCGGCATCGATCCATCGGCGGATATGCTGGCGGTGGCGCAGAAGAAAGTCCGCGAGAGCAAGCTGAGCAACGTCGAACTGAAGCAGGGTGACGCGCTCAACCTCGACTTCCCCGACGAAAGCTTCGACGACGTGACGACCTTTCATGTGATGACGGTGGTGCCCGACCCGGTCAAGATGATGCGCGAGATGATCCGCGTCTGTAAGCCCGGCGGCCGCATCGTGATCATCAATCATTTCGGGAGTGAGAAGCCGCTCCTGTACGCGCTGGTCGCGATGATGAACCCGATCACGCGCCACCTCGGCTGGACGACGCGGCTGCGCGCGCGCCACATCCTCGAAGGGCAGCCGATCGTGGTCGAGCGCAACGAACGTATCAAGCTCTCGGTGCATCGATTAATCGTGGCGCGCAAAGCGTAAGAAAAAGCTTCACCCAGCGGCACGGAGACACAGAGATCAGAAAGAGATGGCGGGCCGCGACGGTCCTGTCCGGATTTGTATTTCCGCCCTTTGTGCCTTTGTGGTGATCACTTCTCCTTGCTTTCGCACGGCTACGATAGCGCGCCCTGTACGACAATCACGCAGCGATCGCCTTCGGGAACCTCGTTGAGGGGAAGGCGGATCTCGTCGGCAAGCTTCTTACCGACAATCAGCAGGCGGCCCGGGCTCTGCTGCAGCAACTGCTCGAGGCTGCGCTCACTGAGCACATCGCTATGGAAGCGCCGGCCGAGCTTCTTTCGCACGTCGCGCACGATGTCGACCATTTCATCCTCCATCTGGCGCACGCTATTGGCCACCAGCAACGCATGGAGCCGCGCGTTGCTGGATCGCGCGATTCGAACCGCGAGGTCGAGCGCGGCGCGCCCGTCATGCCCATAGTCGACGGCAGCGAAGATCCGCTCGATCGGCCGGTCGGTTCCCTGGATGAAGACGCCGACGTGAACCGGTTCGTTCTTCGCGGTCGCGAAAACGTCGCGCACCACACCGCCCATCGTGTCCTGCCCGGACTCCGCGCGATGGTAGCCGAGCAGGATCCATTTCAGGCCGCCGTCGCGGGCCGCGGCGATGATGTCGGCGCTTGGATTGTTGGACCATACGCCGTGCGGCTGGATTGTTACGCTGCGGGTCGCCGCGTACTCGATAGCCGATGTTAGCGCCGGAGGATGCGGGGGCGCTTCCGATGGGTCGTCGCTCGCGCGGCGGACCAAGGCGACGACCCGAGCGGGAGGATCATCAGGCGCCGAGGCGGCGAAGGCAATCGCAAGGAGCGGCGCAACTCCCTCAGGGTTCGCGACGGGCACCAATAGCCCGCGTCGTAACGGGACCGCTGTCTCAGAACTAGCCAATAGCTGAATATGTACTCAAATATCCTGCCGAACCCAAATAGCTTGTTGGTTTCAGCGCTTCAAATCCAGCTTCGAGGCAAACATATTTGCCGACGGGCGTCATCGCGAATGGCTGCTCCTACGACCTGCGAGTTGGTGTCGATTGCGCGGGTCAAATACCTTGATGGCCGAGCGTAAGCTAGTTTGCCCGCGGAGGTTTGCATGACCAATCGAATTAGGCTGGATCGCTACGTCTATGAAGACATCTATCCAGCCTTCAAGGCCGCGACCGACGAAAAGGACATAACCGCGAAGATCAATCGCATCTTCCTGAACCGCCTCGCGCAGCAAAGCCTCGTCCTCAGCGGAGACCAGCCGGCAATTGTCGGTGACATCGGATGCGGTCCATGCGACACCGTGGTCAAGTATTTGACCGGGGTGACTTTCCCGCCCGGGTTTATCCTGCGTGCGACCGACTTCATTCCCGAGTATGCCGATGCTGAGCGAGGCGAGGCGCTGCGGACCCTCATGGCGGCGCAGGCCGCGAACCTCATAAAGGTGGTGGATTTTTCAGTGCGCGCCGGAAACGCATTTGGCGGGAAGCTCATCGAACTTCTTTCCGGCCCGAATGACGGAACGCGGATGCGAAATGCTTTCCGCGTCGTGTTCGCCTCGCATGTGATGTATCACGCTAATGGCTCATCGGATGTGGAGCGCACCGTCGCGGATACCGTGGGCAATGTCCTCCATCGCGAGGGCGTTTGTATTCTCTACCACATCGCCAATCGACGCGGGACCTTCCAGGAATTCCGCGCGCGTTTCGGCAGCACCGCGGGCGCACATAGCGAGAGCGATACTGGTGCTGTCACGATCGATGATCCTCCCGCGCAGATTGCCGCCGCATGCATTTCGGTTGGAGTGCCGCTCTATCAAGCGGAGTTTCCCACCAAGTTGTTTTTCGGCTCGCTCGGCAATGACGAATGGCGCGCGTTCAAGGATCCCCGCGCTTATGATGCGCTGGCCAATTCGAATCCGGCCGCCTACGAAGATTTGAAGAGACTTTACTTCGTCATCCAACGCGCGCCGATGGAGCTTGCGGCAGACCATTCACCCACCGGGCTTGGAACCTTCATGGACCAGGTCCGCGCTGTCATCGAAGCCAATCGCGGTGTGCTTCCATCGGCCGAATTAATGCAGGTCTTCACTCGCGCTGACGCGCCATCACGATTGAGCGGAGCGATTCCGGAAGCACTCGCTTCGAGCATGAACTGAGCACCAAGGGTCGGAGCCGAAGCCATCATCCTGAAGATATGCTCCCAAACAGTACAACCGTGCAGATAGGAGTGCAGTTTGGAAACAACAGTGTCACCCTCACGACTAGAGCAGCAACGAAGTCGAAAAAATCCAGCTCCAGCCTAAATTGGTCGTCCGGCAAATAAACTTCTCCAAAGCAAAATCAGTACAAACGTTATGCACCATTCTACTTTTTGGCGCGTTCATTGCTCTCCCGACCAGCGTCCGGGTTAGGACCACGGGGGCCAACGCAACCCGCACCTCCTGCCGCTAGCGATCGCTGACATCAGCACGCAGCCGGCGCTCATCACCACCATACCCCCAGTTCAGGACCTTGCGATGGGGCTCGCTCCGAATCTTCGTTTGCCCGGAGTCAGCCCGGTTATGCGCGTTGGGGGCACAGATGCGTCAGCGAAGTTCGAGCTTTTTCTCCAAGCCACGAATCTCCGGTCTTGTATGCTTTGTCGTATTTCTGTCAGTGGGGGGCCACGTCTGCGCCGCAACCTCGATAACCTTTGTCGGAGCGAGCGCGCTCGCGGATTACGGCGGTCCTGTGTCCAGCGTATACATCGGTGTTCCCGCCGGGGTTCAGCAGGGAGATCTTTTGATCGCGCTAGTGGCTGATTACGATGGCGCCGGTTCGAATATCCCCACGCCACCAAACGGATGGTTGCTCGTTCGTGACGATTCCGGGTCCAACAGCAACCGCATAACGTCATGGCTGTACTACAAGATCGCCGGCAACAGCGAACCATCCTCCTATGCATGGAGCATCGGCTCTCAATGGGCGGTAGGAGCGATGGGCGCATGGCGCGGATCGATGTCGGCGCCGATCGATATCGCAACCGGTACCGTAGCGATCGGAAATAGTCCCGTTTCAGCCAGTCCGCCGACATCGAACCCAACTTACAGCAACGAGCTGCGTATCTGTTTCTATGCTTCTCAGGGCGGGAGCGCGCCGGGTCTCTCCCTGCCCGGAACTCTTAGCGAGCGCCTCAGCGTCGGCTCCTCGAAAGAGGGATTCAGGCTCGGATTTGGTGATGCGAACGCGGCGGCCTCCGGGAACTTTTCCGCCACCGAAACAGGCAGCGGGGTGTTGAGCGCGCAATCGATTTTGATTGTCGCGGCGTCGGGCAGCGGTCCGACTCCGACCGCTCCTGTTCCGACCTCGACTCCAACTCCGCCACTATCAACCCCATTCGGCACTTCGACACCTGCGTCGACGCCGGTCGCTCAACCGACCTTGGTTTTTGGCGGTGCGATGGCGGGAATAGCATTCGTCGCGGCGAGTCGGCTGTCCGACTTTGGCGGACCCGTCAGCAGTGTCGCGGTCGGCTTGCCCGACGGCGTCGAGGCCGGAGATTGCCTGCTCGCGCAAATTGTCGTCTTTGACCCCAACGCCTCGAATGTGCCCACGCCGCCAAGCGGCTGGTCGCTAATCCGTCATGACTCCGTGTACGGAGGTTACAAGTTGACTTCATGGATTTACTACAAGGTCGCCGGTTCGGCTGAACCCGCGACCTATTCGTGGAACATCGCGCCCCAATGGGCGGCGGGAGGTATGGGCGCATGGCGCGGCACGTCCAACCAACCGATCGACAGTTCTTCCGGCGCGACGAGCACCGGAAAAGGTCTCGCAGCGCCATCTCTCACACCGAGCTACGGCGGAGAACTGCAGGTCTATTTTTACGGCTCTCAAGGCGATCGCGGTCCGACCATAACCATTCCGGCGACCATGACCGAGCGTTTCAATACGTCGTCGTTGTTGGAGGGTTTCGCCCTCGCATTCGGCGAGATGGCGGCGCCGGCTGCGAGTGCTGCATCGCCAACCTACAAGGCGACCCAAACCGGAGGAGGCGCGACCAGCGCCCAAGCGGTCCTCCTCATTCCAGGCAACCACGCAGCGGCAACTCGGACGCCGATCGCGACCGCAACTCCGGTTGCAACTCCGACCCCCGGTCCGGTGGTAAAGCTGGTGGCGCCGCAAACTGCATCTACGGTTTCGGGAACCGTGCAAGTGGTCTCCCAAGTGAGCGGCTCAGTGAGCTTCATCAACCTTTACATCGATTCCAATATGCTCGCGCAGTCCGCGCCGCTTACCTACAACTGGGACACCACCAAGGTCGTGAATGGGTCGCACATCGTTTCGGTTCAGGCCTACAACTCGAGCAATGTCATGCTCGGCACCAACGCGATTAATATCAATGTTCTCAACCTTCTCAATCCGACGCCGACCCCGACCCGTACCGTGGCGCCGACGCCAACTCTGACGCCGACCGCGACACCTACCGCGATTGGCGATCCACTGCGGCCATCGAACAATATCCCCAACAACCGGGTGCCGACCGCGGCTGAACTGGCGACATTTCGCAGCGGCGTCGGAGGATGCGGCGGCCTCGATAATTGCAGCTATATGCAAAATGTTACCGGGCAGTTCACCGGCACCACCGCGCAAATCATTCAGAATGTGGCTGACAAATGGTGCCCCGACTGTAGCATCCTCAACCCGTATGATGGCCAGACCTACAGCTTCGGCGATCTCCTGAAAGCGATCGCGGTTAATGAAACCCATTGGTACCAATGGAGAACCGCGAACCTCTCGGCGCCGGACCCGATCACCGGTCTTACGACTCTGACTCCTTCACATGGTGACCTCGAGCACGTCACCATGAGTGAACCGTTCGGCGGTTCATGGGGTCTGTATCAAATTGCGGAAGGCGTCGGTCAGGGCTGGCCGGCATCGTTCCCGCTAAGCGCGATTTCGACCGGCTTCAATGCCGACTTCAAGATCGCGGAGCAGATGGGGGTCGAGCAGGGGCATCTGGACTATTTGAGTGACCCGAGCCGCGCGGAAATCGCGATCGCGAACGGCTACGCGCCGTACACCAGCTACACCGATTCCAACGGCGTGTTGCATTCTGCCTCGACCGACGTCAATCAACGGCGATGGGGCGCGGTGGGGAATTGGTATAGCGGCGGATGGTATGACTCCGGTGCTATCGCCTACATCCAGCAGGTGCAGCAGTATCTTCACACCCAGCCATGGAACCAGCCCGGCTTCTGAGGAGTAATGGAAGGGTCGAGTTCCTGAAGAGTTCGCGAATGCGATCTGACGGCGGATTAGCTCTCGCGCCGGGGGCCTCGCGCGATATTTTCAGCGCGCGGCGGTGAGTTTCGACCGGCGTCGATCGGGCAAAACTTTACTTGCTTCAAGTAAGCGACGCCGTCAGGCTCGACGCACTTTGGAAGAATCCGAAAAAAAACTTCGCGCAACTTTTTCCGCGCCACGCGTCTTGCGGCGAGGCAACCTCGGATCAGACATTCCAATCAATCGCGGCGGCTGAGCCGGTCGCAGTTCGCGGTACGGTGCGAATGGTCGCTGATATCAGCAACTTCGACGGACTCGGGAGCGAGGTCAGTGCCGGCATGCGATCGGCGCTGGGAACCCCTCACGTTGCGCGGTTCGGCTGGAAAGATGATTTCTCGACGCTGGTCGGCTTCGCCGCCGATGCGTATCTCAACGAGATCGGGATAACCAGAACAACCCAAGACCACCTGCGCGATGGGTGTGACGCAATTCGGGGTGACGCTTCAGACCGCAGATGACCCGGAGGATACCGTCGATTCGACCGGCCGCGCGGATATCGATCGCTTTACCGATTTCATGCGCGCGCTGCAGCCGCCTCCCGAGCTGGCGGAAACTTCCTCCGCGATGGCGGGGCGACAGCTCTTCAACCAAATCGGCTGCGCGAGTTGTCATACGCCCTCGATCACAACCGTCAACAATCCGGCATCGTTCCTGACGCCCACGATTAGTGGGGCGCCGGTGTCGCGCAACGTGAATCAGACACTGGCGACCGTTACCTACCGTCCGTATGGTGACTTCCTGCAGCATGACACGGGTTCCCTCGGCGACGGGATCAACGATGATTCGGCTATCCCGAGCGACGAGCCGATGATGCGAACAATGCCGCTATGGGGCGTCCGGGCGCGCGACGTCTTCCTGCACGATGGGCGCGCATCTGATCTGCCGACGGCCATCTTGCTGCACGATGGTCAAGCGGCCCCTGCCGCGGCGGCATTCAAGGCGCTGAACTCTCAGCAGCAAACCAACGCCATCAACTTCCTCAACACGCTCTGAGAATTGTTTCTGACGGCGGCGAGTCGAAATCCTGGCTCGCCGCCGATCTAAGATCTCCGAGCTACTTCCAGCAGCAGCCTCGGCCGGTTCTGCGGTAGCGTGGTTCCCCGGTATCGCGGAAATTTATCGAGATTAGATTTGGATCCGGAGTCGGCGCGGACAGTAGCCGTGCCGTTCGCCAGCTCGAATGGTCTTCAAGCGCGTGCGAGGGCGCTTCACCATTCAACGACATCCAGCGGGATCCGTAAAAGGAAGTGGCGCCCAGTTGTACGCGAAGATTTCCATCATGCGGAGGTCCCGCGACTCCCAACGCCGACCATGGCAGGAAAATTTCTTCTCTGATTCTGGCGTGATCGCTGCGCAGGTCCGTGGCGACGGCGGAAGGTACGCGCGCGCATCGCCCAGCGGTCGTCTCACATACTTCGACTCGCATCGCGGAATTCCGCGTATGCGCGGCGCTCCCGGTGGGGAACACGAACATCGCGAATTTGCGTGGACCCGTGCCCGCGTCCACGCCGAGGTCGATCCGAAACGCATCCTGCGAACGGAACCGCTCGCGGTCCGCAAACAGATCGGGATCGTAGTAGTCCATGCTGACGGTTGCCAGATGGAGACCCTGCGCACTCCAGGCCAGAAAAAAATCTCCGAAGATCGCATCGTTCGCGGATGCTTTCAGTCCTTTTAGTAACGCCGCGTCCTTGAACCATTGCGCCGGGTCGGCCTCATTCGCATCCGCGCCGGCCTCGGGAATCTCAATCTCGTTCGAGTTTCCCGATGCTTCTGAAGTTGAGCTGTCGCGATGGATCTCGCCGAGACTGCGGTTGACCGCGCCGAGCGCGATGACAAGTTGTGCGTACGGCTCTCCGCCGGTGTCAAGCAGGCCAAAGTTGTAGTTCTCGCCATCCATTGGCCTGCCGCCCCGCGGTTCGTCGTAGTACTGGAACCAGTGGATTCCCACGATGTTGGGTAACCGCGCAAAATAGCGCGCCGCGCTCGCCGCCCCGCGCGCCCGTTCATCCTGGTTGCGCACCGTCATCAGGTAACCGTTATTGATATTTCCGGAGCGGTTCTCCTGCGCGGAAAAGTACCACTCGGAGATCAGGATCGGTTTGTTGCCGGTCAAATGCCGCAGCGCATCGAAATAGTAATGTCCGATCCAACCGTCCGGGCTGTCGACGTCGTAATTGGTCGCTATCGCATCGAGATACGGCGCCATCGCCCGCACCGCATCCTGGTCATAGTAAGGCGGCAGCCGGTCGCCGAATATCAGCGCTTCGGGGTCCGCCTCCCGCAGCGCATCATGCACCAGCTGGTAGTAGCGGCCGGTAATGATACTGGTCCAGCGCCGAATCAGGCCGATACCGCCGCGGCCGGAACGCATCCGCACCCGCGCCCCGTTGCTTTTCAGCAGCTTGCTAAAATCCGAGATTGCCGCCGGTGTCGCGAAGTCTTCCGTGAACCGCCGCCAATCCTGCCCGTAATACTCGCGGATCAAATCAACCAGCTTGCGCTTGGTGTAGTTGGTTGGGGGTTGAGCGATGTAGAAGCGGAACAGAGCCCCGGTCCACCAGCCTACTTCATTGTCGGAGAAGTACCCGATCCGTTTGCCCGCGTGTCGATAAACGCCGGCCGCGACCTGCGCCGCGCTCCGCATTTTATCGACAGTCGCGGGAGCAAACGGGTCGCCCCAGAGGAAGTTTGATTTCCAGCCCAAATCAAGTTCCGGAATTGTCGGCACCGGCAAATCGTCTGAGCTGAAACTCCCCGCGGTATTGAAACCCCATTGTCTCATCAGCCCCAGGGTCTGCTCGGTCCATGACGGCGCGTTATGAAATGCTATCTCGGTCGCTGCGGCGCTTTCTGTTGGCGGCGCCCCAAGACTCGGGTCGATACCGTTGATGCCGACGGAAAAGAATCGGTCACCGCACGGAGTCATCAACCATGAAACGCCGCCTTGCACATTGAGGCTCCAGCGATCGTGGCCGACGGCCGGAGTGCACTCGGCATGGGCGAGGCTCCGACACACCATCAATGCCGACATCAGTGCGACGGCCGCAGAAATTCGGATGGCTCTGCGTCTAGATAGCTTGCGCTGGTTAAAGTTCACGAGCGCAAATTTAGGCAGATTTGCGACCTTATGTCCCGAAACTCATCAGCACTCAGACGAAAATTATCGCCCAGGACTGAATGCTAACTTCCGCGCCGCGAAACTGCAGCTACCTTTGAAATGATGGGCCTGCGAAACCTCCCGGCGGTAGCGCATTCGTTTCGGCCTCTTGCGCCAGCCGAATCGACTCACCCGCGATAGCGCCGCCATCCACCACCATCGCCGCACCGGTGATCCATTCGGATTCATCGGAGGCGAGAAACAGCGCCATGTTCGCGATGTCGAACGGGCTGCCCGCGCGTTTGATCGGCTGGAGCTTGGACAGTACGCGCTCCATGATTTTCTCCCCGCCGGGTGTGGTCCCATACAGGATCGGCGTATTGATTCCGCCGGGACAGATGCAATTGACGCGAATCTTGTCGGGACCGAGCTGGATCGCCGCGGAGCGCGTGACGTTGACCACTGCGGCCTTGGCGCCCGAATACGCATGGATGCCGTCGTAGCCCTGCAGGCCCGCCAGCGAAGCAGTCGAGATGATCGAGCCGCCGCCCTGGTTGCGCATGATAGGAACCGAGTGCTTGATGCCGAGGAACACGCCGCGCACCAGCACCGCGAAAGTTTTGTCCCAATCTTCGACCGTGATGTTTTCGATCGGTCCAACTGCGCCGCCGAGGCCCGCATTGTTGTAGGTGATGTCGAGGCGGCCGAACTCCTTGATCGCGCGATCGATCATCGCTTTGACCTGATCTTCCGCGCTGACGTCAGCTTTTTGGAAGACCGCGTTGCCGCCGTTTTCCTTGCATTCGCGGACCACCGATTCGCCGCCATCGACGTTCAGATCCGCCACCACGACGGAGGCTCCTTCCTGCGAGAATCGAATAGCGGTTGCACGTCCCATCCCGCTTGACGCCCCTGTTATTACTGCCACTTTGTTTTCAAGTCTTCGCATTGCTGCCGCTCCAGCCCGGATGATCTTCGACGCGAGTCCGCGCCTCCGGTTTGTTCGCCTTCTATCGCAAGCCTCGCCGGATACCAACCAGAATCAGCGGTTCAGCTACACGAACGACAATCTTCGAGCTGATGATCCACATCCGCGTTGACAATTCGTTCGGCCATCGATAGGTGTTAGCCGCGCATTCCGACGCGGCGAAAAATGAGCGATCCCATCGATAAATCAGGCGAAAACTCCGCCGCCGAGGACGAGGGCGCGGAACGCAACATCGAGGAACTCGCGAAGGAGTTGGCCGACAAGCTGCGCGGCCTGAAAAATCGCGACGAGCTCACCGATTATGCGGTGAGCCTGCTGCGCGAGAGCAACGAGGAAGCGGATCAGAAGGAGTATCAGAAGCGCACCGTCGCGCGGGCCGGGAAGGGGGATCCATTCAACCCGATAGCCTTTGGCATCCCGCTGCTAGTGATCGGTTTGGTGCTGAGCGCGACCGGCATCCTGATTGGGCCGGGACTCGGCGTGATTGGAATCGGGGTGCTGATGGTGCTTTATGGTTTGGTGGTGTCGATATTCAGCCGCCGCGGTAAAAGCGGCGAATGATGTGGATGCATCAGCGCAGTTTTATTGCACACCCGGACCGCAATTAGATAATCTTACCCTCGCTCGATGCGGAAGTTGGGGGTCGGGGCGTTGAAAAGTATCGAGTCTTTTAGATAATCATCTGGATCATCGTTCAGAGACATTCGCAGAGACACGCGACAAACGACGGGAAGGGAAGAGGCTGCCTAAAGGGCGCCGTTAGTTAGGAATGGCCAAATTCGACTGGAACGAAACCAAGCGGCAGATTGTCGAGTCTCAGGCCTGGCAATCGATTTTCCGCCATGGCTACGAGGACACACCGCGCAACCGCATCCTGATGGTGTCGGGCAACATCTGGTTGCATCTGCATCCCTCCAAGGTACAGAAGCACACCGTACGATTGCGCTTCACCTGGTGCATGGGCGGGATCACTTTCCTGCTCTTCATGGTGACCGTGATCACCGGCGTCTACCTGATGTTCTACTATCGGCCCACCGCCGAATACGCGTACGCGGACATGAAGTATCTCGAATTCGACATGCCGTTCGGGATGCTGATGCGCAACATGCATCGATGGGCCGCGCACGGGATGGTCATCGCGGTCTGGCTGCATATGTTTCGCGTGTTCATGACCGGATCGTATAAACCTCCGCGCGAGTTCAACTGGGTGGTCGGCGTCATCCTGCTGGTGCTGACGCTGCTGCTGTCGTTCACCGGATATCTGCTGCCATGGGATCAGCTGTCGATTTGGGCGGTTACCGTCGGATCGAACATGGCGCGCGCTACACCGCTGTTAGGCCACGGCGGCCCGTTCCATGAGGTGATGGGCGTCAACCCGATTTACGATGCGCGCGCGTTTATCTTCGGTGGCGCGGAAATCGGACCCCATACGCTGTTGCGCTTCTACATCCTGCACTGCATTTTCTTCCCGCTCATCGCGAGTTTGTTCATGGCGGTGCATTTCTGGCGAATTCGCCGCGACGGAATGTCGGGGCCGCTCTAAGCGGGTTGCGGACGGGACTATGGGTGAACTGTTTTCAGGATTGCTGCGCACCGGAATCGTGCGCGTTCTCTTTGTGCCGATCGTGATGGGCCTCATCATGTACGGATTGTGGGTGCTGGCGGCTCCGCCGAAAGATGAAGACGATACTCACGCGCAAAGTTAGCAGTCGCGCAGAGGGTTGATCATGGCCGAAGGTAGTGGACCGATAATGCGAGCGGCAGGCGCCGGCGCTGTGTCCGCGGGTGGCGCGGCGCGACCGATTGCCGCGCCGAGCGGCAAACGTTCCGAGGTTCCGATCAAGAAGGCAGGCTCGGGAATCGAAGAGAAGCTGCATACCTGGCCGTTCCTGGTCCGCAATGAATTCCTGATGTCGCTGCTCGTGATCGCGGTGCTGACGATCTGGTCGTTGACCATCAATGCGCCGCTGGAAGAACCGAGCAATCCGACCCGCACGCCGAATCCTTCGAAGGCGCCATGGTACTTCCTTGGTCTGCAGGAAATGCTGGTGTTTTTCGATCCATGGTATGCGGGCGTGGTGTTGCCCAGCTTCATCATCGTGGGCCTGATGCTGGTGCCGTATCTCGACATCAATCCCAAAGGCAACGGCTACTATACTTTCAAGGAGCGCACCTTCGAGATCCTGACCTTCTTCTTCGGATTCCACATCCTTTGGGTGTCGTTCATCATCATCGGAACTTTCTTCCGCGGCCCCGGATGGAACTGGTTCTGGCCGGGTCAGATTTGGGATCCGCATCTGGTCGAGGCGCTGACCAACGTCGACCTTCCATATATGTTCGGCTTCCGCGACTACTTCATGTCCGCAATGTTCGGACTGTTTGTGATCGGCGCGTACTTTGTGGTCGGTTACATCGGATTTTACTGGTGGATCAGGCGGAGACCCGCGGGCGATCCATGGTCGGCGTTTCCCGGCGGCGGCAAAGAGATTCTCGAGGCGTGGGGACCGGTGCGCTTCGGAATTACCGGATTCTTGCTGATTGCGATGATCGGTGTGGTGGTGAAGATGGCGCTGCGTCATGCGTTCAACATCAAGTACATCCTCGTGACCCCCTGGATAAATATTTGAGTCAAACATCTGAGACCAACATCTGAGTGTTCTTCCTTGCGAAAGTTCTCGAAGCGATCGGATGTGTCGACGTGCTGTTCGCATTGTATGTCGGCTTCACTCAGCCGCACGGGATGGGGCGAGAGTTCGAGATTACCGGCGTCGGGATTTTGATTTTCATGGTGGGCGTGGCGATCGAGCGTTACTTTGGCGAGCAACTATAAAAGATTTCGGCGGAAGGTTCGTTCCGTGGCAGGTGTGAAGTAGATGGCTGGCAGACCGGGACTCGATCCCATCGAAGAGGGGAAATCGTTCAGCGCGCTTTTCGTACTCATGATCGCCGTGCTGCTGGTCAGCGCAATCTGGGCAATCTGGGACGACAATATTTCGCGCCGGCCGTGGAAGGAATACCAGGTCGAGTTCGATCGCCTCGCCTACAACAAGTACATGAAGGATGTCGCCGACGAGCAAAAGAAGCTCAACGACACTCCCGAATATGTGAAGGACGAGAAGGACCGCATCGAGGCGGAGCGCCAGCTTCAGTCGGGCGAGACTCAGCGCAAGCTCGACGAGCTGAAGGGCGAGGAAGTCAATCTCAAGAACGTCGCCGACGACAAGGACCAGGCGGTCCGCTTCACCAAGTCGATGCTCACCGAGCGGATGTATGACTACAATCATGCGATCCAGGTGAAGGAAGATGGCGCCCCGATCTGGAGCGACATTCAAAAACTCCAGAAGGAACTCGACGGCGAGAACGCGGCATCCGATAAGGCCAAGAAGGACCTCCAGGACGTCAAGGATCAGGTCGACAAGATCAATTCACAGGTTACCGATCTGACCGACAAGCTGAAGGTCCTCACCAAGACCCGCGACGACCTGATAGACAAGGCCGACACCTACATGATCCCGATCAAGTTCATGGGCCGGGTCATCGCGCGCTATCCGAAGATTCCCAAGATTCAGCAGACCGCGATCGATGACTTCGATCGCAATGCCTTCGACGAGGCGATCGCGCGGGTCGATCGATGCCAGAGCTGCCACATGGGCGCGGATAAGAAAGGCTTCGAAGACGCGCCGCAGCCATTTCGCACCCACTCGAATTTTGACGCGATCATCTTGAAGCATCCGCCGGAGAAAACCGGCTGCACTCCATGCCACGAGGGCCAAGGGCCCGCGGTTAACTCCGTCGCGATGGCGCACGGCAACGAGGAGCATTGGGATCATCCGCTGCTGCAGGGCGAGGAAATGCAGGCGCGATGCATCACCTGTCACATCGATGTCGGCTCGTTGCGCAACAAGGGAGGCAATCAGATCGCGATCAACTGGGTCGATGGCGAGCGCGACTTCCAGCAGCTCGGCTGCCCCGCTTGCCATCTCGTCGCCGGCTACGAGGACATGCCGAAGATCGGTCCTTTCCTGAAGCTGGCGTCCGCGAAGCTCGATCCCTCCTGGACCGTGCGATGGATTACCGATCCGCACATCTTCCGGCCGCATACCCGGATGCCGAACTTCATGTTCAGCACCGAGCAGGCGACCCAGGTCGCGGCCTATATCATGAGCAGCTCGCAGAAGGACGGCGATGAGTGGAGTAAGGCTCATCCGGAGCCGGCGGAGCTCCAGGCGGCACTGACCAATGCCGGCATGATCGAAGAAGGCAAGGGCCTCTTCGAGTCAGTCGGATGCAAAGGCTGTCATGCGATCGATCCCGACTCGTTCGGCTCGCCGGTCGGTTCCGAGGTGGACTTCAAGCCCAAAGAAGCGCGAACTACCAAAGACTTCGCGCCCAATCTCGACAACATCGCCGAGAAGACCGACGCGCGATGGGTCTGGTGGTGGATCAAAGATCCTACCAACTACGCCGCGCATCCCGCGATGCCATCGCTGCGCCTCAATGACCACGAAGCCCTCGCACTGACGTCGTTCCTGATGACGCACGGTAAAAAGAAACAAGACCCAGGCGTTGAGGTTGCACTGAAGGATCCAGCGAACATCCAGAAGGGCGAAGCGCTGGTCCGCAAATACGGCTGCTTCGGATGTCACGAGATCAGCGGCATGGAGCATGAGTCGCGCATCGGCGTCGAGCTGAGCACCGAAGGCTCCAAGCACGTCGATGAGCTATTCTTCGGCAACCACACCGACATCGCCGAGACCTGGAATGCCTGGATTTACAACAAGCTCAAGAATCCGCGCACCTATCAGACCAAGGACGTCGAGCAGGTGATGCCGAACTTCGACTTACAGGACCAGGACATCAGGAATCTGCGCGTCTTCATCGCCAGCTTGCACGAAGGCAAGGTGCAGGAGCGTTATCGCGCTCCGGGCACCGCGCGGCAGGAGCAGATTGTAATGGGCCGGCGCGATGTGAACTATCGTAACTGCGTCGGATGCCACATCATCGAGAATCGTGGCGGCTACATTCGCCGCTTCTATCCCCCCGATCAGATCAACCTCGCGCCGCCGATCCTCAATGGTGAGGGCGCCAAGGTGCAGCCCGAATGGCTCTTCAGCTTCCTGCAAGGCCCGACCCCGATCCGACCGTGGCTCAAGATCAGGATGCCGACCTTCCACGTTGATAATCATGAAGGTGACACGCTGGTCGATTACTTCACCGCGATGGCCGATCTGCAGGTGCCGTTCGTGTATCTCAATACGAATCTGATCCCGGCCGCCGATCTAGACGCCGGCGCGAAGTTGATGTCGAAGGACTACTTCAACTGCTTCAGTTGCCATCAGCAGGGCGACAAACATCCGGAAGGACCATCCGAAGGATGGGCGCCCGATCTGGGACTCGCGCACGCGCGCCTCAACCCGGATTGGATTCCGCTGTGGTTGAAGGACCCGCAGGCGATTCAGCCCGGCACCAAGATGCCATCGTTCTACCCGGGCGGTCCCGACGACATTCTCAAGGGCAACGAGGAAGAACAGCGCAAAGCCATCCGCGACTACATCTTCTGGTTCGGAACGCATCCGGGACAGACGCTGCCTTCGCAGGTGGCGAGTCCTGCCGCGGCGCCTAAGCCGTCCGCGCCCGAGAAGAAGCAAAAGGTGAGCGAGCAAAACAAGGTTTTATCAGGAATTTCGTCATAAACCGGAGGAAAATCAGAAATGAAACGTTTGGCAATGGTCACCACGGCATGTGCAGCGGTGGCTCTCAGTTTGACTTTCAGCGCATATAGCGCGAACGCCGCCGGCGGGACCATCAGCGGCACCGTCAAGTATGACGGCACGCCTCCCGCGCCTAAGCCCATCGAGGTCACCAAAGACAAGGAAGTTTGCGGCCTGACAAAACACGTCAACGAAGACCTCATGGTTGGCAGCGACGGCGGCATCGCGAACGCGGTGGTGGTTGTTAAAGGCGCCAAGGGCGATTTGAAGCCCGAGACCGTGACCTTTGCCCAGAAGGGCTGCCGCTACGATCCTCATGTGCTCGCGTTCCCGGCCGGCAGCACCGTCAAGATCATGAACGATGACGGCATCTTGCATAACATCCACACCTATTCGACCGTCAATCCTTCCTTCAACGCGGCGCAGCCGAAGTTCAAGAAGGAGATGGACAAGGTGATCGAGAAGCCGGAAGCCATCAAGGTTACCTGCGATGCGCATGGCTGGATGCATGGATGGTGGTATTCGACCGACACCCCGTATTTCGCGGTTACCGACGACAAAGGAAACTACACCATCAAGGATGTCCCGGCGGGCAACTATACTGTCGAGGTATGGCAGGAGAAGCTCGGCACCGCGGATGAGAAAGCTGACGTGAAGGACGGTGGTTCCTCGAGCGTCAACTTCTCGATGAAGCCCAAGAGCTGATCGCAGATCCTGATATCTGTTCTTGTAGACAGGCGCCGGAATCCTCCGGCGCCTGTTTTCGTTTGAACCGAGAGAGCGCTTTGTACTCTTCAACCGGGTAACGCCGACCGAGTATTCGATCGGTGCACTCAGCTGATATCTCTCGAGGATATATGGATTCGATATCACTAAAGCTGCCCCCGGATCTGCTGAGAACCAGCGATAGATGTGCGAAATTGCTGGGCATCCCGCGAGCGGAATACATCCGGCGTGCTTTGGAGCGCATGAACCGAGAGGCTCAAGCACGCGCTCGCGCTCAACGGATGGCTCGGGCGTCGCGCAGAGTCCGGCGCGAAAGCATGCGGGTGAATGCTGAGTTGGCGCGAATCGAAACTTACCCGGATGCCTGATCGCGGTGAAATCTGGATAGCCAACCTGAATCCGCGGCGTGGCACTGAGCCAGTCAAGACGCGCCCGGTCCTAGTTGTTCAAGCGCAATCCTTGATAGATGAGGGACATCCATCGACCCTCATCATTCCTCTAACTACAAATTTGATTGACGACGCTGAGCCTCTGCGAATTCGTGTTGCGGCTCGATCTTCGCTTCGCCGCGATTCAGACCTGCTGATCGATCAACTTCGGGCCATAGATAATAGATTCCTTATCGAGGGGCCGATTGCTCGCCTTGATGCCCCAGCGATGGAAGACGTCGCCTCCGCGATACGAGAAGTGCTCGACCTCGATCAGTAACTCCATCTAGTCGTCGCGATTGCATGGGTGGTGAGGAAGATCGCTCACTGCACGTGCGCGTCGAAGTAGGCGGTCTCGATGCGGCCGGCGCGCTTGAATTGCAGGAAGATGCGATAGAGCCCGGGCTTCGGAAAGCCGTACGGCATCGAGAGTTCTGGCGCGATTTTCTCGGTCGGCATTTTCATGTCGGCCATCGATGCCGAACCGGGATTGTCGGCGCTCGCCATCATCATAGACGCCATCGAGGCCGAGCCCGAAGGATGAATGTGCGCGAAGACGCTCAGGTCGTCGCGAATGATCTCGGCGTGCGCCGCCATTCCCATGTAGGGTTCGAGGTCATGGGCGGGCGCGCCGGTTTTATCCTTCACCTCGAACTCGAGAATCATCGGAACGTTCGCCTTGAGTGGCGCGCTGTCGCGCTTCCAAATCACCTGCGTGCCATCGGCGAGTATTGAGGTCGTGGAATCGCTGGTCGGAGTCAGCATGGTCGCGATTCCTTCGGAATCATCGCCGCTGGTGGCCGAGCCCGCCACGTTGGGCATGTCGATGGCGCCGACGAGCGTCCATGGAAAGCCATACTTGTCGACGATGTCGGCGAAGACTTGGTAGTGGCCAGCCTCGATGGACGGAAGATCTTTTTCGAAGGTGCCTTGATCGGTGCGCTCGGGATGCAGATGCCAGATGCGATCGAATCCCGGGGTCCGCACAAGAAAGAGGTGCATGAGGTGGCCGTGGTCTGGGACTAGCTCCTCGACGTTTTCATTCCTGAGCCAGATCTCATCCGTGGGACGAATCGAGATCCGATTGCCCTCTAGCGTCGCGGCGCATTTTGGCGATTTGTAAAACTTGGCGAGAGTCGCGTAGGCGTTCGCGTCGGCATTCCACCATGCGAATGCGCCCCAGAACACCAGTCCGACCAGCACCGCCATAATCGCCATCGCGCGCCAGCCTCTGCGACGGTATACGGATGAAATTTCCACTCCGGGTGCGATGCGTGATTCACGCGCCGCAGCGCCTACGATCGAGATCGCGCCGAATGCGAGGCCGATCGCCAGCACCAGCAGCATCGCGCCGAGCGCTTTCGGCATCGGAAGAACCGCCTGCCCGAACGATGCGACCGGCACCGAAAGCTCGGCGGGACCGCGAGTACCTTTGACATTGAGAAGCACGCGCAACGATCCGTATTCCATCAGCCACAGGCTGGAGGTGAAAAATCGCGGGTCGGTCTTCGATTGCTTCGCGACATCGGGGACCGGCACGTACTTGGAGCCCGCCCCGCTCAGGCGCGCGACGGCGGTTGTAATCTCGCGCACATCGTCGGAGTTGGTGCGAACTTCAACTTCCGCGATACCCGGAATTACCTGCGGCACCCGCACCGTGACAAACAGATGATATGGGCCGGCGTCGCCCTCGTAGAAAACATCGGGACTGCCGACGTGTGCCGAGGCGGGATGCGCGAACGCGACCACCATCATGAGGACCGCGAGAAATGTAAGCGAACGCTTCACGTTCGAGCTAGCGCTGAACCTTGCGCATCCAGTTTCCGAGCGCCATTCCGATCGAGCAAAAGATGATCGCCGTCACTAGAGCGGCTGCCATCCCGCCATAGAATGCGGCCACGGTCTTATCCATCCGCGCGAAGTGGTACGGGTTATAGAGGATGTTCGCCGCGTCGAAGTAACCGAAGTAGGTGGTTCCGAAGATGCGATTGCGCGCGAGCGGCGACATCAGAAAATCCGCGAATGGCCACTGCGCCGCAACGAAAACCGCGAGGTAGACGCACCCGGCGGCGATGGCGGATTTCCAATTGCCCCAGCGCTCGCCCATGCGCTGACGAAGCAAGTCGAGTGCGAACGCCGGCACGATCAACAACGTCGGGAACCATAGCGGAATCATATGAATAATGTGCTGGTAGACAGGACCGAGCTTCGGCTCGGCGGGGAACAGCGGGAAGATCCACAGGAACGCCAGGAAACCCACGGTGTAGATCGCGGCCATCGTGGTTGCCGGCCACTTCGATTTGGAAACGCACGCGAGCGCCATCAGCACGATGGGAAACGTGCTCGCCATCGTGCGATAGAAACCGCTGCTGTGCATCGAGCCTGCCCATGTTGATTCGAGCGCGAAGAGCGCCGCGCCGAAGACCTCGACCCCGCCGACGTAGAGCAGCAGGCGATCGAGTTTTTGCTGATATGCGCCGGACGCGCGATTGAGTTGCGCGCACACCAGCAGCATCGCGCCGAGGCTGATCATTGCCTCCCCGATCGCGAGCATCGAGTGCGGCAGGCTGACGATTTTCACGTCGAGGCCGTAAGCGTTATGCCACCAGTTGTCGAACGGCGCCGAGGTGAGCATCGCGAACGCGCCCCACGTGGCGATGAAGCACCCGAGCGGCCCGCGAAATCCCCAGATCAAGACCGACTGGTCTTTCATTGCCTTTGAAGAACCGAAGGTCGTAGCCAGGATCGCGTAGCCGCAAGAGATCCCGGCCAGCACGCCCGCGAGGTAAACCATCATGTGCGCAGGGGTCCAGAACGTGTCGCGCCCGATGGAGATGTGCCACGAGATGTCCCAGTAGCCGCCGAACGCATCGGAAGTCATCGCGGCAGCGAGGCACCATACGTACCAGGGAATCGTGGCGACGCGCGCGTGGGTCGATGCGCGTTCCGCGGTGCGGCTTTCACGGCCGATTGTGATTGGAAAGGCGGCGTTTCCCATAAACACCTCGAGTGATCAGTTCTCCGATTTCCACTCCACGATGACATCGCAGTTTAGCGCATCGACGATAATTTGTGGTGCAGGCGCGAGGCTGCACTTATGCCCGCTGACGCACTTGCCGGTCGCGATGTCGAATTTGAATCCGTGCCACGGGCATTCGATCATACCATCAGTCACGGTCGCGGAGCCGAGCGGTCCCAGCGTATGCGGGCACACGGTGGAATGGGCGATGAGTTTCCCGTCCACCTCGACGATGCGGAATCGGCGCCCGCGCTCCTCGATTGTCATCGGCAATCGGAGCCGCACCTGCTCGAGGGGGCCAAGCACGCGGTGCAATTGGGACCCTGCGGGAGGGCGAGTCTTGACCGTATCGAGCTGCGCCTGGCGGTCCGACATCATCTCGACGTCTTCATCGTAGAGTCGCGTGTAGAGAGTTTTGTAGGAGTTGAAGAGCTCGGGCGCGCGGTCCGGCGCAATCCCGGGAGCGAAGAAATCCACCACGATATGGGTCTCGCGATCGCCCACCGGAAACGCATGCGTCCAGACTTCGTTGCCGCGCCCGGGACCTTCGAGCGTCGAGGTAATCCAGCGGCGGCAATCGCGATTGAGCTTCAACTCGATGATGAACATGCGGCGTTCATCGTAAGGCTGCGGCCATACGCGCGCGCGAAAACCCCATTCGCCGGCCTCGATACATTCGATGCGCGCGAAACTGCTGCGATGCAGATACGGCAGATGCTCCCAATCAATCGCGTTTTCATACAGGCGCTCGATGCTGACCGGAAGTTCGCGCCGATAAGTGCCGAGCTGCGGCACTTTTCTCTCGATGTTGATATCGGCCGCCATTCGACATCATCATAATCAAATGTCCGGCGCCTTTCTAATGCGCGTTAGGGACGCCGAGCGACGTGCCGCTGGTGTAGAAGGCCGTCTGCCGCTACAAAGTATGCATCATGATTAAGCGACTTGACCGCCTCGATGTGGCCACCGGCGATCTGGATGATGCGGCCTCGATTTACGAAAAGAACTTCGGCTTCAAAGTCACGCGCTCGGGAGAGCACGCCGCGGTGACGATTGGCGGTGCGGAGATTCGGCTCGCATCGGGCGCATCGGCGGCCGATGCCATCAAGGCCAATGGCGAGGGGATGTTTGGCCTGTGGCTGGAGGCGGACGATCTCGATCAGGTGGTCGCATCGCTTGAGAAGGCAGGCATGCCGACCGGCGAGATCAAGAAGGAAGTGGGACAGCGAGTCCTCGCGGTCGATCGGAAAATCGCCAACCAGGTTCCGCTGTTCATCTTTGATCGCAAGGGCTAGGTATCCTCACGCGAGTCTACTGCGGCGCCGCGTCAGAATCAGCGCTGTAAATACGATGATCGCGATGGCGCCGATCCTGTCTGCCCTCGCGGGTCCTCGTCACTCTGAATTCTACAGTTCGGGCAAAAATGCGGAACGTACCGCTTCTTCGAGCCGATGGGTTAGGGCTTCGCGATTGCCGCCCTTCGCGCGTTCCGTCGGTGGGGCAGGCATGATCGGTGGCAACAAGGTCATCCGCATCCTGCCGCCGGCTTGCGGGACGATCGCTTTGCGCGGGAACAACGCGCCCGAGCCGCTGATGGCGAGCGGGACGCAGGGCAGTTTCGCCATCGTGGCAATCCACGCCGCGCCCTCGTTGAACTCGTGCACGCGCCCATCATTAAAACGATGGCCTTCGGCGAACACGCAGATGGGATAGCTCCCCGCCCGCGCCGCATCGAGTGCGTGACGTATCGAGCGCCCACCGCCCTGGCGATCGACGATGACGTGGCCGTTTTGGACCATCGCATAGCCGACCACCGGAATTTTGAGCAATTCTTTTTTCGCGACGAAGCGAGTCTCGCCGGGCAGATACGCCAGCACCGCGAAGATGTCGAAGAAGCTCTGATGGTTGGCGACCAGGATGTAGGATTTCAATCCACGAAGGTTTTCGAGGCCCTCGACCTCGACCTTGACGCCGCAGGTGACGATGATCAGCCGCGCCCAGAGGCGCGAGACGACGCAAGCCATGTGATGGAAGCCGAGGCGCGCAAAAATAGCCGCCAGCGGTGCAGCGATGGCCGTATATACGAGGCCCATCGCCGAGCCGATGGTGCCCCAGATTGATTTCAGAATGCGCGCAGGTGGGTGGCTTTCAATTCTGCTCGCTTCGACATGATTGGCCATCGCGGGTATTTTGAGCGGTCTGGTTGCGCATTATCAAGCCCGCAGATCATGCTTGCAGGCGCCTCTCGTTGACACTGCCACCATGCGTTGATTGAATGGGGGTACCGAATTTATCGCAGTTGGCAATTGAGAACGCGTACCTGAGAGGCGGCGAATGGAACCAATCAGCGGACTCCAACAGTTCATGGGCATCGTCACCCAGCCGGACAACATCCCGATCATGGCGATGATGCTGCTGGTGTTGTTCTTCACCTACCTCGGCCTGAAGCAGGCGCGGCGCAACGATCAGCTCATCGAGCGCGGCCAGCGCGACAAGATCATCGAAGAGATGCGCAAGTAGGTTTTTCGAGTTCGTCTTCACACCTGAAACGAAAGGTTTAACTGATGCCGTTTACGATTATCGCCGAAGCCTGCACCGGATGTAGCGCGTGCGAAAAACGCTGCCCGACCGGCGCCATCTCCGGCGAATCCAAAAAAGTCTATTTTATCGAGCCGGGTGCCTGCATCGATTGCGGCGCGTGCGGCGTGATTTGTCCCGACGAAGCCATCATGACGAATCACGGCGTGATCACTCACGTGCTGAAGCGCGCCGAGCGGCCGGTCGCCGTCGTGCATCCGGACAACTGCAACGGATGTGGGGTGTGCGTCGACGTATGCCCGTTCGATTGCATCTCGCCGTCGCCGGAAAATAACGCGGTCTATCTGGGCAAGGTGCAGGTCAACGAAAAGACCTGCGTCGGATGTCTGCTATGTGAAGAGGTTTGCGGATGGGACGGTATCTACATAATGCCCACCGCCCAGAAAGTGGAATTCCTCGAAGCGCTCGGCTATTCGAGCGGCGAGGAAGCGGCCTGAGGCGAGCCCGCTCTCCAAGGACGGAATTACGAGAGCCGACCCTTGGGTCGGCTCTTTGCTTTCGCTACGCTGCGTGCGCGATTCTCGTCGCCATCGTGATGACTCTCAGTCCAACCTCGGCAATCGCCGCTGAGGCTCCGCCGATCCCGCCCGATCTGGCGTGCCCGCAGATTCGCGATGCCGTCCGTTCGATGGCATCCGCCGAGCGCAACCAGGCGCTCGCGCTCCATCTGATGGCCGACGGCAAGCCGACCCCAATCGTGCAGACCCGGCTGACCGAATTGCAGGCGCAGATCGGTAATCTTCGCGAGGTGCTGCGCCGCGCGCGCAAGGGTTCCCCGCGCCATAGTCTCGATGTGCAGGAGTGCATTTCGATGGGATTTCAGTCGCTCACGGACGCGGAAAACGTGAGCCGTCAAATCGAGGACATCGTAATGGGCGAGGGCGGCCCGCTCGGGTTGCCGCCGCAGATCAAATCGGGCGAATCGGCTGCGGAGAAACTTCCTGAGCCGCCTTTGCCGCCCGCCCCGAGCCGCGCGGAATGATCATCGACAAAGCGGCGAATCCGACGAGAAGCAATTGAGCGACGATTCCCTGCACCGTCGGATAGAGGCCCAGCATCGGAATCGTCGGTACGTGCTCGACGAAGGTGGCGCTGATCCACTCGGATTCCTGGAAGCTCGCGATTCCCTGCCCGATGAAAACTACCGCAAGTCCATACAGCAGAATGGTGGTCGCGAAAAAGAACTTCCCGAACGGAATTCGATGCGCCGCGCGGTTGAGCACGACAAACGTGATCACGAGACCCACGGTGGCGGCCGCGATGCCAGCCATCACCGCATGCTTCTCGACTGCCTCGGTCGCGCCGACCGTGAGCGCCTGGAAAAAAACGATGGTCTCGGCACCCTCGCGAATCACGGCCAGGAAGGCCGTCAGTGCGAGCGCCAAACCGGGCGCGGCGCTTTCCTGGGCGCCTTTGACCTGATCATTGATGAAGCTTTTCCACATCTGCGCCTGACTTTTTGAAGTAAGCCATGAACTGACGTAGAAGAGCGTCGCGGCGGCAAGCACCTGAAAAATTCCTTCGAGAGTATCGCTCGCGTCGTCGCTGATGAGGTGATTGACGCCCCATGCGAGCGCGATACTGGCCGCGACTGCTACCAGTGCGCCCGCGTAGATATCCTTGGTGCGATTTTCGTGGCCAGCCTCGCGAGTACCGGCGACCAGCGCTATGACGACTAGAAGGGCTTCGAGTCCCTCGCGGAACAGGATGCCTGCCGCATAGAAGAAATATGGAACAACGGTTCGAGCCACGTGAAAAATCACTCTAACACGAAGGTGTATATTCTGTGCAATTGAGAATCGTTCTCAATAAGAAGCTAGTGCCTCCGGCCAAGATTGTCAAATCTTCTTTGCCCAGACCTGTCTACGTGCCCGGTACGATGGCGCCAAATCTCGGCACCTCGGCGCGGCTTGCGGCTTATCGGGCAGCGGTGTAACGTCGAGTTGAAGCCGGGCCCTCGCGTCATTCGCGTGCGCCCGCTTCGTTTGTTTTAAGGGGCCGTGACTTGCTGTGAGGTCCTTAAAGGGACATTAACCGATGCGATGCGTCTATTGCCGAGCACGCGCGGGACTGCTGCGCCGCACCTGCCCAACCTGCGCCAGGGTCATCGCAATCGTCGATAAAACTGCCGGCAATGTCGGATTCCAGACCCTGGTGGATATCTTCAAGGCCGAAGGGCTGACCAAGGAACAGGTTGATCGCGTCCTAGATGCCCACATCGGGCAGGGCGCCTCTATTCGGGACCGTCTCACCTCGCAAATGACCAATGCGCTGATGCGCGGCTTGGGGATGCCGGGCCGCCAATCGCCTGATGATGTGAAGAGGGTGCGTGAATCGATGAACAGTTCGTCGGCGCAGGGCACCTATTCGCAGGGCGAAGAGCCACCGCCGGGAGCGCACTAGCGAGACCATCCGATGGAAAAGGATCGCAGCGACTTCGCCGTCATGAATCGGATGATCGATCACATCCGGCTGCTGATCGCGGTTGATGATGACGCTATTCCGGTTAAGAAGAAGCTCGAGACGCAGGCGCTGCTGAAGGATTTTCAGAGCCTGCTCGCGGTGCCCGAGGGCCAACAGGAACGCGGGCGCATCAAAGGTTACTACGAAATCCTGTGCCGCGAGCTTGGCGAAGAAGCCGATGTCGCAGCATTGCTAAGTTCGCTCAAGCACTACATTTCGTACATCTGAGCTGAGGAGGTGGCGATGGAAGTTCATACCGTGGGCGTGATTGGGGCGGGCCAGATGGGTGCTGGTATCGCGCAAGTGACGGCGCAGGCGGGAATTCCGGTGCTGATGCACGACGTTTCGGCGGAGTTCTGCAAGCGTGGCTTCGAGGGCATCCGCAAGAATCTCGATCGCATGATCCAGCGCGGCCGCTTCAAGCCCGACGAGCGCGACCGCGTGCTGGAAAGCATCAAGACTGGAACCGAGATCGAGATGATGAAGAAGGCCGACTTCGTCATCGAGGCGGTAACCGAAAACGAAGACGCCAAGATTGCGATCTTTAAGAAGCTCGACAAGGTCTGCGACGCGGATGTGATTTTCGCTTCCAACACCTCGTCGATCTCGATCACGCGAATGGGTGCGCGCACCACCCGCGCCGATAAGGTGATCGGGATGCACTTCATGAATCCGGTTCCCGCGATGAAGCTGGTCGAGATCATCCGCGGGCTGGCGACCTCGGACGAGACCTATCAAGCCACGCAGACGCTGGCGGAACGCGTGGGGAAGAGCACGATGACGGCGCAGGACTTTCCTGGATTCATCGTCAACCGCGTACTGCTGCCGATGATTAATGAGGCCATCTACACGCTCTATGAGGGCGTCGGCGGCGTTACCGACATCGACACCGCGATGAAGCTGGGCACCAACCAGCCGATGGGACCGCTGGAGCTGGCGGACCTTATCGGACTCGATACCTGCCTCGCGATCATGGAGGTGATGCATCGGGTGCTGGGTGACGATAAGTATCGGCCGTGCCCGCTGCTCAAGAAGTACGTTGACGCGGGCTACTTGGGGCGCAAGACCAACCGCGGGTTCTACATTTACAACGAGCAGGGGAATCCGGTCCCGCCGCCTCCGCTCCGATGAAGCGGCATCGCAACCAATCTATTTCGGGAGGAAACGCGAATGGTGGTGAAAGCATTCATCCTGATCGATACGTCACCGGGGAAGGCTCGCGACGTGGCGGCGAAGATTCGCAATGTCAAAGGGGTATCGATGGCCCATGCGGTTACCGGGCCGCATGACATCATTGCGATAGCGGAAGCGCCGGACGTGACAACCTTGGGTGAGTTAGTGGTGCAGGGGATCCAGAGCGTGCCCGGAGTGAATCGGAGTTTGACCTCGATCGTGGCGGACTGAGTTAATCAGCCCGCAATCGATATAGAAGAGCATTAGTCTCAGGAACTGATAGATCTCAAAGTGAGAACAACCAAGTATGGCTGAACTTCCCGTAGTAAAACGGCTGCGCGAGAGCATGGAAGTGCTCAAGCGCGAGCTGACCGTGGATCTGCCCAAGGAACTCGAGCGCGCCCGCGCGCATGGCGATCTGTCGGAAAATGCCGAATGGGCAATGGCGAAACAGCGTCAGGAGTTCCTGCGCGCGCGCCTCAACAACCTCGAAATGCGAGTTTCCGAGCTCGCCACCATCGACCTCAACTCGATTCCGCGCGACACCGTCGGCCTCGGCAGCAAGGTCGTCCTCGAAGACCTGGACGAGGGCGGCTCACACGAATACGAAATCGTCGTGCCCGAAGAGGTAGATGGCGCCCAGTTCAAAATCTCGCTGTCATCACCCTTAGGCAAATCGCTGATCGGCAAAGGCGTCGACGATGATGTCGAGGTGCATACGCCGAAAGGCAAGCGCGCCTATGGGATCAAGAAGCTGATCACGATTCATACGCTGCTCGCGCAGGAGAACGGAGCCTCGAAGGGATAGCGCGAACATCGACACTTCGATCCTCGGAGCGGGCGGCCATCATCGCATGAGGTCCGCCCGCATTCATTGGGGGAGTCTCCAAAGCTGCGAAACATCAGAAGTCTGTCCAAGGATCGATCAATTCGATGCCTAGATCTTCGAAGTGCCGGGTATTGCGAGTTGCTAGTGTCGCACGTCGCGAGGCTACAACGCCGGCGATCTCGATGTCGCGAAAATCGAGAGGTCTGCCTGCTAGTTGCCGCCGCGCGGCCATCGTTCCGGCCTCGCGCGCCGCCTCGCGATCGAAATCGAGGACTCGTCCTTTAAGATCATCTTCGAGACAGTTCGCAAAAGCGATCTCGAGTTGCTGTTTCTGCCGCCCAGAGGCCAGCAAGTCGATGCCAAATCGGATCTCGAAAACCGTAATGCTGGTGGTCCACAGCAATTCGGCGAGCTGGCGATCCAGCCAGTTGTCAACTGTAAAGTCGGTGCCACGTTTCATCAGGGCCGATAATACATTCGTATCCAGGATGATCACTTTTCAAAGATTGCAGGCCGGGCCAATTCGCGAATTTCGGGAATGTCTACCTCGAGGCCAATACCTTCAAACCGGCGTCGGATCCGTGTGCCCAGGCCAACTGCGTCCTCGGCCTCTTTGCCTTTGACCGCATTGCGCAGGATGTCGCGCACTTCTTCTTCCATGCTATGGCCATGGCGCTTCGCGCGCCGCTGCAGCCTGGTCTTAACGCTTTGTTCCAGATTTCTGACTGTGAGCTGTGCCATAATTCAATGATATCACGATATCGACTGGTCTGAAACCGTGGAATCAGTCGCGGAACATCGAATCGATGGTGTCCTTGTAATGTTGATTCACTACCCGACGGCGCACCTTCATCGTCGGAGTCATCTCGCCGTTTTCCTGTGAGAACGGCTGCGCGATGAGGGTGAAGGCCGCGATCGCTTCGACATCGGAGAGCGGTTTGTTGAACTCGCGCAGTCGCGCCTGGAAGAAGGATCGCAACTCCGGCGATTTCACGATCTCCTCGGGAGGCTTTCCCGCGAGGCCTTTCTCTTTGAGCAGGTCCTGCAGATGCTCCATGGCAGGCACCAGCAGCGCCGCGAGATGCTTGCGCCGATCGCCGAAGACGCACGCCTGCGAGATGTATTGGTCGGTGACGAGTTTGGTTTCGAGGTTGGCGGGTGAAATATTCTTGCCGCCCGACAGCACGATGATTTCCTTCTTGCGATCGGTGATCTTGATGAAGCCGTCGCTGTCGATTTGCGCGACGTCGCCGGTGTGCAGCCATCCGTCGCTATCGATTGCTTCGGATGTTTCCTTCTCCAATTTGTAATAACCCTTCATCACGTTGGGACCGCGCACCAGCAATTCGCCGTCGTCAGCAGTCTTCGTCTCGACGTGTGGAAGGTGTTGCCCGACGGTTCCAATCTTCGTGCGACCCGGCAGTAGATTCACCGATACGATGGGGGCCGCTTCGGTGAGCCCATAGCCCTCGATGAGAGGAATCTCGGCGGCGGCGAGGAAATGGTAAATCTCGGTCGGAAGCGGCGCGCTACCGGAGATCAGATAGCGCAGCCTCCCGCCGAAAACACTGTGGATGCGATGGAACACCAGCTTGCGATAAATCGCCATTTGCATCGCCAGCAGCGGCGGCATCGGCTTTCCACTGTGACGATATTCGGTCGCGCGCTTTCCGGTTTCGATCGCGAGGTGGAAGAGCTTTTGCCGGAGGGGTGGACTGCTCCGCACCGTTTTCTGCACGCGATCATAGATAGCTTCCAGGAGGCGCGGCACCACCAGCAGCAGGCGAGGTTTGATCTCCTGAAGGTTGGCGGGAATTTGCGTCAAGCCCTCGGCAAAGGCGATCTCGCCGCCGCCCAGCATCACCGTGTAATAGCCCGCGGTGCGCTCGAATGAATGCGCGACCGGCAGAAACGAGAGGATGTTGTCGCCTTCATTCACATCGAGGACCGACACTGCGTCTTCGGCATTCGAGAGCAGGTTGCCGTGCGTGAGCATCACGCCTTTCGAGGGGCCGGTAGTGCCCGACGTATAAATGAGGGTCGCGAGGTCTTCGCGTTTGCCCTCGACGACCGAAGCCGGCGAGTCGCCGCTGGCAGAATCGAGCGTCATCACGCGAGGCGTCCCGTTGGAGGCCGCTTGATCCTTCGCATCGGGATGCAGCGCGATGATGCCCTCGATGCTGGGAATCGAAGTGCCCAACGCGATGACCTTCTTCACCATGTCATCGCCGTTGGCCGCGATGATGCGCGCGCCCGAATCGTTCAGCACATGGCGATGCTCCTCGGCGCCGCTGGTGGTGAATAGCGGCGTGGTCACCGCGCCGAGACCGAGTACCGCCTGATCGACGATCACCCATTGTGGCGAATTGTCCGAAAGTATCGCGATCCGATCACCCGGCCTGATCCCCATTTGCAACAGGCCCGCGCGCAGCTTCCCTGCGGCCTCGGAGATCGTGTTCCACGAGAAATCGCGCCAGACCTTGTCGCGTTTCTGTTTGAGCAGAGTGCGCGAACCGTACTTGCGTGCCTGATGGTCAAAGGCTTGGGCGAGCGTTGCGAAATGCTCGGGCATGAGTCGAAGACCTCCCAATCAAGGGTGTTCTAGCGGAAAGAGTTGGCGCCGCAAACAGTTGCGCATGTTGAAATCGTGATACGTAGACAACCCTCAGTGACAAAAAACGCGAGTGCGCTGCGGCGCGTAATGACCGCTCCGATTGAATCATCGTAAAAGCGGGTCGAGGTACCTTGCAAAAGCGCGCAAACACTGGAAAATAGTGCCGCGACGTTGCTACTGTCCGTTAGCCGGATTTCACGGGGCATGCTGAACTTTTCATTTTGCGGATGCTCACACGCAGGCGCACAATCGCTGGAAATTTCAATTCATAAATGATTGGTTGCATAGCGCCCAGCGACACCGGCGAGGATTCGCTGCGCGAATGGATACGACGATGGCCGCATCGCGGCGCGATAGGGGTGAGACTTAACGATGCTTGAAAAGATGTATTTTCCGCACGACATCTCGACTTTCGGTCCTTCGATCGATTCGATCTTCCTGCTCATCTTCTGGATCACGATGGTCACCTGGGTGCTGGTCACTGTCACCTTGGTGGTCTTTCTGTTCAAGTATCGTACCCGCCCGGGACGTAAAGCCGAGTACATCGAAGGCAATAGCAAGCTCGAGATTACCTGGACGACCGCGACGACCGTCATACTGATTGCGCTCGCGTTGCTCAGCCGCTCGACCTGGGCGGACATCAAGGAGAATGGACCCCCGGGCGATGACTTCTACAAAGTGACGGCGAAGCAGTTCAACTGGGAGATCACTTATCCTGGACCGGACGGCAAGCTCGGCACCAAGGACGATGTTACGGTGGAAAACGAGTTCCACGTTGTCGTGAACAAGGTGGTTCGAATTCAGCTTGAATCGAAAGACGTCATCCACAGCTTCTTCGTCCCCAACATGAGGCTCAAGCAGGACGCCGTTCCCGGCCGTACCATCGAGGTGTGGTTTGAGGCGACCGAGCCGGGTCAGTATGAGATTCCATGCGCGGAGCTGTGCGGTTTCGGCCATTCAGGCATGAAGGGCAACCTCACGGTGCAGTCGCAAGAGGATTACGACAAGTGGCTGAAGGACACTTACGCGAATCAATAGCCGTGCAAAATTTCTGGCAAAATTTCTGGTCGAATTTTGGCCCGCCTCGCGCGGGGGAGATTGTTGAACGATGAGCAGCACTGCGGCAGTCGAAATACACGGCGCGCACGCCGGGCATCATGAGCTCGGATTCGTCCGCACCTACCTCTTCTCAACCGATCACAAGATGATCGCCAAACAGTTTCTGTTCGTGGCGCTCTTCATGATGTCGATCGGCGGCTTGATGGCGATGCTGATGCGCCTCGAACTGGGATGGCCCGAGAGCCAGTGGAGCTTCCTGAGCATCTTTCCGCAGACCCTTGCCCAGGACAACGCCATCACCCCGAACACCTACAATTCGATGTTCACCATGCACGCCACCATCATGATCTTCTTCGTGGTGATGCCGATTCTGGTTGGCACCTTCGGCAACCTGCTGGTGCCGCTGATGATCGGCGCGCGCGACATGGCGTTTCCGATGCTTAATCTGCTCTCGTTCTGGATCAGCGCAGTCGCCGGCGTCATCATGCTGTCGTCGTTCTTCGTGCCGGGTGGCGCCGCTGCTGCGGGATGGACCTCTTACGCACCGCTGAGCGCGGTCCCGAATTACACCGGCGTCGATTGGGGCCAGAACCTCTGGTGCATCAGCATTATCGTGTTGGGCGTCGGCTCGCTGATGGGTTCGATCAACTACATCACCACCATCATCAACATGCGCACCAAGGGGATGACGTTCTTCCGCCTCCCGTTGGTGATCTGGTCGCTGTTCATCACCGCGATACTCTTGTTGCTGGCGCTTCCGGTTCTCACCACCGCGCTGGCGCTGCTGCTGTTTGATCGCATGGCGGGCACGCACTTCTTCCTGCCCTCAGGTGGTGGCGAGCCGCTGCTCTGGCAGCATCTGTTCTGGTTCTTCGGACATCCCGAGGTCTACATCATGATTCTGCCCGCGATGGGCATCACCTCGGACATCCTGGCGACGTTCTCGCGCAAGCCGATCTTCGGTTATCGCGCGATGGCCTATGCGATGGCGGCGATCGCCTTCCTGTCGTGGATCGTGTGGGGCCATCACATGTTCCAGTCCGGCATGAACCCGGCTCTCGGAACCAGCTTCATGCTCACCACGATGGTCATCGGAGTGCCGTCGGCGATCAAAACCTTCAACTGGCTGGGCACGCTCTATAAAGGAAACATCCACTTCACCACCGCGATGCTGAACGCGTTGGCCTTCGTCTCGATGTTCGTGATCGGTGGCCTGTCGGGAATCTTCATGGCGTGCACGCCGGTGGATATGTACATCCACGACACCTACTTCATCGTCGCGCACATTCATTACGTGCTGTTCGGCGGCAGCTTGTTCGGCATCTTCGCCGGAATCACCTACTGGTATCCGAAGATGTTCGGCAAGATGATGAGCGAGAAGATCGGCAAGGTGCATTTCTGGATCACCTTCGTGGCCTTCAACTGCACATTCTTCCCGATGCACATCCTGGGGATGGGCGGGCATATGCGCCGCATCTACAATCCGCTGCAGTACGACTTCCTGAAGCCGCTGGCCGGCATCAACATGTTCATCTCGGTGAGCGCGCTGGTGCTCGGCGCCGCGCAGTTCATCCTGCTGTTCAACCTGATCTACAGCTACTTCTACGGCGAAGAGGCAACGGAGAATCCGTGGCACGCCAACACTCTCGAATGGACCACGCCGGTTCATCCGGGCCATGGCAACTGGCCGGGCAAACTGCCGACCGTGTATCGCGGGCCCTACGAGTACAGCTCGCCGGAAACCAAAGAGGACTACTGGCCGCAGAGCGCGCCGCCGGAACATCTCACCGCGGCGGCCGACTGAGGTATAGCGGCGAAGTAGCTTCAATTGAACGAAACGCAAAATAACGGGCTGCATCGATTCGCGATGCTCCTCGCGGGCGCGACCTTCGTGCTGATTTTCGTGGGCGGATTGGTCAAGTCGACCGGCTCCGAGCTATCGGTGCCGGATTGGCCGCTCGCTTTCGGCAAGCTCATCCCGTCACTTCAAGGCGGCGTGCTCTTCGAGTATAGCCATCGCGTAGTCGCGGGCGTGGTATCGATCCTGACCCTCACGCTGATGATTTGGGCGATGCTTCGCGAGCCACGCTACTGGCTGCGGGTCCTCGCGATCGTCGCGTTTGCGCTGGTCATTACGCAGGCGGTCCTCGGCGGTATCACCGTGCTCTTCCTGATTCCGCTGCCGATTGCGATGGCGCATACCGCGACCGCGAATGCGTTCTTCTGCATCGTGGTGGCACTCGCGATTTTCACCAGCCCATGGTTCATCGATGCGGCGCCGCGCGAGGAAAGCCCCGCGCGCATTCCACTCGCGATGGTCGCGGCGATCACGACCAGCGTCATCTACCTGCAAATTCTGATCGGCGCTTTGATGCGTCATCTCGGGGCGGGACTCGCGATTCCGGACTTTCCGCTGTCGTTCGGGCAAGCCGTTCCGCCGCTCTGGAATGAGTACATCGCGATTAACTTCATCCATCGATGTGGTGCGGTCGTGGTTACCTGCCTCGTGGCATGGACCGTCGCGCGTGTGCTTGGCGGGCATCGCGAGGAGGCTCGACTTCGGCGCCCGGCGCTCGGGCTGATTATCCTGCTCGCCACGCAAATCTGCCTCGGCGCGATAACGATCTGGACTCGTCGCGCGGTGTTTCCGACCACCGCGCATGTTGCGATCGGCGGTGCAGTGCTCGTAATGAGCCTCACCATTACGATTCGCGCGTGGAGGCTGTATGGGATCCGCAGCGGGCAGCCGGTCGCGGAGATTGCTTCGAGGTCGGAAGGCGTTGCGCGCCGAACCCTAACCGCATGAATGCCAGGAGCGCAATAATCGAGACCCGCCTCGACGCCGCACGGACCCGGATGGCGGAATACCTCGAACTGACCAAGCCTCGCGTCACCGCGATGGTGTTGATCACGACGCTGGCCGGGTATTACCTCGGCGCCGCGGGCGCGTTCGAATCGATCGTCGCGCTCAACTTGCTGATCGGAACCGCATTCGCCTCGGGCGGCACCCTCGCGCTCAACCAGTACATGGAGCGCGACACCGACGCGATGATGGATCGCACGCGTCATCGCCCGATTCCCGATAAGCGAATTGGCGCGCTCGAGGCGTTCTGGTTCGGCACCATGACCACCGTCGCGGGCCTCGGATATTTGGTTCTCACGGTGAATTGGCTATCGGCGGCGGTCACCGCTGCGATCGCGATCACGTACCTGTTCGCCTACACGCCACTGAAGCGGGTCTCGTGGAGCTGCAACATCGTGGGCGCGATTCCGGGCGCGTTGCCTCCGGTCGCGGGATGGGCCGCCGCGCGAGGAAGTCTGAGCCTCGAGCCGTGGCTGATGTTCGCCATCATGTTCCTGTGGCAGCTTCCGCATTCGCTTTCGATCGCGAAGATCTATCGCGCCGATTACAAGCGCGCGAAGTTGTGGCTGATTCCGCTCGATCGCGAGAACAGTTATCCGGAGAATCCGGTCATCGTGGTGTCGAGTATCATCCTGCTCATCGTGGGCGTGCTGCCGACGGTTTTGGGATACGCGGGAATCGTTTACCTGGTAACGTCGCTGGCTTTGGGATCTGCGATGCTGGCCGCGGCCATCATGTTGGTAAGAGGCCCCGAGACTGCGGCGGCGGCGCGACGGGTGATGTTCGTATCGTTGTTTTATCTTCCCGCGGTATTGCTGGTGATGGTTTTGAACAAGGTTTGACCGAGACTATGCCTACCAACCTGGTAACTCGCGAAGATCGCACCGAACAGAATCGCAAGGTTCTGATGATCATCTTTGCGATTATCGGATTCCTGGTCGCGGTGTCGGTGGTCACGATATTGGTGAAAAATTGAAATGGCGAGGTCCCACCCAGTGGCGGCGAAAGTAAGACCGCTAGTCGCGCCGGCGAAGCGCCCGCGCCGCGATTCATTCGACGGCGACGGCGCGACCGAACCATTCATCTCGAGCGGCAAGATCGCGATCCTGATGCTGATCGCGAGTGAGATGATGCTGTTCAGCGGCCTCGTCGGCCCGTTCCTCGTCTACAAGGGCGAGGCGCCATTCTGGCCGCCACCCGGACTGCCGCGCCTGCCCATCTTCGTTACCTCGATCAACACTTTCGTGCTGCTCACCAGCGCGGTGACGATGTACCTCACGGTGCGTGCAGTCCATCAGAACCGGCAACGGATGTTGCGGCGATGGATGGGGATCACGGTGATCCTCGGCGCCACCTTTCTGGCAATCCAAGGCAGCGAGTGGGTGCGATTAGTCGCGCATGGATTGAAGCTCTCGAGCGGGACCTATGGCGCCACGTTCTACACCCTCATCGGATTGCACGGCGCGCACGTGACCGCCGCCGTGGTATGGCTGGCAGTCATCGCGGTCTTCGCGATGCGCGGGCGTTATAACGCGAAGAATGCCAACGCCGTCGAGATCTGCGCGATCTACTGGTACTTTGTCTGCGCGATCTGGCCGGCGCTGTTTGTGCTCGTTTATCTGACTTAGTACCGCTCGAAGGAGTATTGCGATGCGTTCTGAAAAACTACTTGCGATGGCGACTGGACTGGCGTCGATGACGATTGCGCTTGCGCCGCGAGCTGCCAATGCCTGCGCGGTGTGCGGACTCGGCCCCAATGACGTCGGGGGGCACGCATTCAACAGCAGCGTGCTCTTTATGATGGCGGTTCCATACACAACCGTCGTGTTGGTTGGCGGGATATTCCTCTGGACCTGGCGCAGGGCCGCGCTCCGTCGCGAGAATTCAGCGGTCCCGCCGAAATACTAAGATGGCTGAAAGGTTGGGGTTCTACACCGGCCCCGTTGAAGTTAGGGGAGAGACTCTATGAGCGAGGCCGCAGCAGCACTCGATACTCACACTGAGGGATTCCACGATGAGCTGGAACCCTCATTAACCCCGGGCAATTCCGGCAAGTTGGGGATGTGGATATTCCTGGCCGGCGACGCGATGACCTTTGGCGCCGGCATCGCCGCGTACGGCGCGCTGCGATGGTACAACGTCAACTGGCCGGACCCTGCGGACTGGCTCGGCATCACGCTCACGGCGGTGATGACCTTCATCCTGATCTGCTCCAGCTTGACGATGGTCGAGGCGCTGTCGAGCGTGCAGCACGGCAACCAGAAGCGGATGCAGATGTTCCTCGGATTGACGGTCCTCGGAGGAATCATCTTCCTTGGATGCCAGGCGTCGGAGTGGCATCACCTGATTTGGGGCGAAGGGCTTTCAATCAAGACCAGCCTCTTCAGCGCGACGTTTTTCATCCTGACCGGCTTTCACGGATGCCACGTGTTCGGCGGCGTGGTCTATCTCGCGACCTTACTGATCAAATCAATCGGCAAGGAAGCCACCATGCACGAAGCGAAGCTGCTCGAGATCGCGGGACTGTACTGGCACTTCGTTGACCTGGTGTGGATTCTGATCTTTACCTTCGTATATCTCATTTGAACTGCGAGCACGGGTGGGAGAGTTATCGATGGCAGAAATGGCAGCAGCACACGCACCGCATGGGGCAGTTGAGCATGAAGGGCCCAGCTACATCGCGGTCTTCATATATCTGACCTTACTTACCGCAGCCGAACTGGGCGTGTATGGACTCGGACTTCCGAAGCCGATCATGGTGGGGGCGCTGGTCGCGCTCGCACTCGCGAAGGCGGCGCTGGTCGCGATGTTCTTCATGCATCTGGCGATGGAGCGCAAGGGACTTTGGATCGTGGCGGTGGTCCCGCTGGTGATTATCTCGTTCTGCTACTTCATGTTACGGCCGGACCTCAGCCGGCGCACTTGGGCCAGCCATCAGGAGGATGTGGTCATCGGACATAAGGAACAACCCAGCAAAATCCTACCGCAAATTCCACAGGGCAAGGCGCTCTCCGGTTCTGATCAGCCGGCCGATTCCCAGGTCGGGCAACCTAAACCTGCCGCGCCGCCTCCGCCGGTGCCGCAACCATAGTCGGAGAGCTGACATAGCAGGAAACGAATACGCCCGCCGCATCGCGACGGGCGTATCAACATCAGGAGCTTAGTGTTTTCGATCTACTCACTCGCGCCCCTCAATGCGATCCTGAACTCGATCGCAACCATCCTTCTGCTCGCGGGTTTCTACTTCATCAAGCAGCGCAACATCACGGCGCATCGGCGCTGCATGATCTCCGCGGTATGTGTATCGGCGGCGTTCCTGACCTCATACCTCCTCTTCCACTATGAAGTCGGCGACGTACTATTCACCGGCACCGGTTGGATTCGCCCGGTCTACTTCGCGATTCTCATCCCGCATGTGATCCTCGCAGTCACCATCCTGCCGCTTGCGCTGACGACGCTGTACTTCGGACTCAAAAGCAACTTCACCAAGCATCGGCGCATCGCGCGGTGGACCTGGCCGCTATGGATCTACGTGTCAGTGACCGGCGTCATCGTGTACCTGATGCTCTACCAGTTTTACACCCCGAACCTTCCACCGATCAGATAGAAGCACCCTCTCTCTTGTCTCTCCCAAAGGGAGAGATGATGAAGGTGGGCAGCCAGTTTTCGGACCTTTAAGCCTTCGCGCTGGGACGGCTCGACACCGCCGCGTGCCATCGCGCGAGGTTCTTCTGCTGTTCAGGCTGAATGCGAATGTTGGTGGGACGACCGAAATCGATTCCGACCATCGCGGTGATGTCCGCGATCGTGAAGCGATCGCCCGCGATGTATTGACGATTTGCTAACTCTGTGTCTAGCCAGTCGAGGCGCTTCAGCGCGGCGTTTTTGCAAATCTCGCCATACTCCGGCACCTGCGGAATGCGGCCCTTGAAGAACGCGTTGGTGTTGCGAAACGCGCCCGCCGTCATGCTGAGGATTTCGAACTCCATCCGGCGATTCCACATCTCGACCACCGCGATGTCCTTCGCATCGATGCCCATCAGGCGCGGCTCCGGCTGGATACCTTCGAAGTAGCGGCAGATCGCGACCGACTCGGCGAGCTCGGTTCCATCGTCGAGCTCCAACACCGGCAGCCCGCCCATCGGATTGATCTTAAGAAATTCCGGCGCGCGATTTTGTCCCTTGCCGATATCGATCTGTTCGTATGGAACCTTGATCCCCTTCTCCGCGAGGAAGATCCGAACGCGGCGCGGATTCGGCGCCCCAGTGAATTCGTAAAGCTTCATGTTGAACCTCCAGCTCAGTTGCAAAATGCAACTGCTGAGTTGTAGCGCCGTACGATCACGAAGGCAAGCTCGAAAGACTTACAGCACGTCGCGCCGATCGATGACGCGGCGCGCCTTGAATTCCGTCTTCGGCAGCGTGCCCGGCGTCACCAGGCGGATGCGCGGGCGCAGCTCGCATTGGCGGATGACTTCGGCTGCGATCAGCTCGATAAGCCGCTCACCCGCGCTCGCGGCAATGGGATCGCGCGTCTCGGCGACGATGGTGAAGGTGTCCATTACGCCGTCCTTTTCGAGCACGATCTGAAACTCGTCGGCGAGGAGATCGAAGCCACGCACGACCTCCTCGATGACGCTCGGAAACAGCTTCTGCCCGCGAATGTTGAGCATGTCGTCGGCACGGCCGACGAAGCCGCCGCGAGCGCGCGCCAGCGAGCGGCCGCATACGCATCGATCATAGTCCAGCGTGGTGAAGTCGCCGACCACGAAGCGCAACTGTGGCGAGCCTTCCGAATTGAGGTTGGTGACGACCGCCAGACCGGGCTGCCCGACCGGCACCGGCTCCATCGTGATCGGATCGACGGTCTCCCAGATTTGCAAATCCTCCTGCACATGGGTGGAAACCGGATCGAGCTTGAGGCCCTCGTGGCAGGTCACGGCCCATCCGCCGGGAACCGCCTCGGTGCATCCGAAGACGTCGTGGAACTCGGCATCCCAGGTCTGCTCGATGCGCCGCCGGGTCGAAGGAATCCCCGACGCCGGCTCGCCGCCGCAGATCACCTTGGCGATCGAACTCGACGTCGGATGCAATCCGGAGTTGCGCATCGCGCCCGCGAGATGGAGCGCGTACGACGGCGTCGCGACCAGCAGATTCGGTTGGTAGAGCTGGATCATCTGCACGCGGCGCTCGGTCTGCACGCCGCCGGGAATCACCGTGACATGCATCAGGTTGAGCGCGTAATGCGTGGACCAGAAGAAGACGTGCGGATTGTAATTGGTGCAGGTCAGCGCGGTGTCGCCGGCGCGGATGCCCATCGCATAGAGCGCGCGGGCGCTGGTGCGCGCCCAGATTTCGCGATCGAGCGCGGTGTAGCGAAACGAGCGCGGCGTGGTGGTCGTGCCCGAGGTCGAGAAGACCATCCAGCCCTGTTTCGCCCACGTGCGATCGTCGATGGGCGTGTAGCTACCCCAGGGCGGATTTTTCGCCACATCGTCGGCCATTTCATTCTTGGTGGTGACCGGAAACTTCGCGAGGTCGGCGACCGATCGGATGTCCCCGGGTCGCAGCTTCGCGGCGCGAAACTTCTCGCGATAGAAGGCGCTGTGCTCGTACAGATATGGGAGCATCGCCCGCAGTTTTTCAGTCTGGATTTCTAGCAGCCTGGTGCGCGAGGCCTTCTCGAACTGCGGCGCCCAATACTTCTTGGAGGCGGGCTCTTCCTGGCCGCCCAGGTATTCCACCAGCATCGCGAGCCATCGCTCGCGGGAGTCGAGGCGTCGCGTTCTGACGCGCTGTCGGTTAGCCTTTTTCATCGCGCGCGATTGTCACACGGACCCTTGGGGCATTGCCATCAGTGGGTTTGTTTCTGCACTTTAGGTGACCGAGGTAGTTGGCGTTTGAGGTCTCTGGCCAACACTCACGCCGCCGCGCGGCAAAGCCTCGCAATGGTTTTGTTTCTGCCATTTCGACCCTCGATCAGGGTGCTCCGTTCGGAAGAATCCTTGATTTTCCTCGATCATTTGGCTTCGTTTGGTAATTTTGCATCGATATGCAGTGGCAGAGTGGGTTTGTTTCTGCGATTTCACCTGGAGGTTGGTGCCGTTTTGCGGTGCTTCGCGAGGCGCCCAGGACGAACATACACTGGCGCTCGGGTTCGGTTCGTTTCGCACTCTCGACCCGTAAATTCGAAGTGCTGTTTTCATGAGATACTTGAGTTTCCTCGATTATTTGGCTTCGTTTGGTAATTTTCGTGTCACCGACCGCATCACCGAGTGGGTTTGTTTCTGCAATTTCGATCTAGGCCTTCTTCTTCGGACCTTTCGACTTGCCGGAGCTGTTGAGGGCTATCGCCTGGCGAATGAGAGCCTTGAAGGCGGATTCGTCAACCTCTTCCCCTTCGTGGATGTCGATCGCGCGGCGGACATTTCCCTCCAGACTCGAATTGAAGAGATGTGCCGGATCCTTAAGCGCCGCGCCTTTGGCGAAGGTGAGCTTCACCACCTTCTTGTAGGATTCGCCGGTGCAGATGATGCCGTCGTGCGACCAGACCGGCGTGCCCATCCACTTCCACTCCTCGATGACGTCAGGGTCCGCCTCCTTGATGAGCTTACGCATTCTGGCGAGGGTCTTCCCGCGCCAATCTCCGAGTTCGGCAATTCTTTTCGTGATGAGTTCCGACGCCGACTGATCATGGCTCGTGGCTGATTTTTTCATGTCTCTAGCCTGAAGGGTCCGGATACATTCCAGCTCGGCGCTCCATGACCGAGCCTCCATGTGGCGGCGCGCAACGCGCGACCGTAACCTCTCAGTATTTTCTCATGTGATTCGAAAAGCTATGGCGGAAAAGGACAGGGGCTCGAATTTGACGTGGGAAGAGAGCCTCGCCTCAGATACAATCGATACATGGCGCAGTTAGGCAACTTGGTCGTGCATAGCAACCCCGAAATTCTGGGAGGCACGCCGGTCTTCGTGGGCACGCGGGTGCCATTGCGCAATCTGATCGATTATCTCGAAGCCGGTCAGAGCCTCGACGAATTCCTCGACGATTTTCCTACCGTGTCGGACCTCATGAGATTCCAAGAACACGACGCGGCAACAGTCCATCTTGCCGCTTAGAACTGGAGCGGCCCAGATCGCTAAGAAGTCTCTCTACCGACTTTGAGTACCGCTTGGGATCGTGCCAATCGAGAAAGTCGCCAATGACCCTTTGAGTTAAGTCGGTCTTGCGATGGTGACGCCAAGAGTTGAAAACGTAGTGGTCGATAGCGATGGGGAACAGAATCTCTTTCCCTTCTCGATCTTCGCGTATCAGCGCCTTCTCGATTTCGCGGAGCACGGGACCGCTGACAAGAGAGTGTCTGGAGCAGACGACTATTAGTTTGTCGTAGGCAGCTACCCCATGATCGATTTCCTTCCAAACGGACCTTCCCCAACGAGCGTCATCTGGAAAGTACCATACCCGAATTCCACCTTTTCGTAGGCCCGAACATAGTCGGTCGCAAAACACGGCGTCTTTGCTGCTGTGGCTGATGAAGCATGAGTAGAATCTTCCGGCATTTTTTTTGATTAGTTCCGGAATTCTGGTGATAAACTGATTGGGAATGCCGGTACCGGTCAGAAAACGCCGTGGTATCCGGCCGCGCGATTGATAAAAGGTATCAATTCCGATGGTTGAGGGGCCGATGTGTTTAACCGTCGAAAGTCCCTTGGCTATGCGTAAGTCCAAATTCTGGAATGTGCAGTTCTCCATGAACGAATGGGTGAAATCAGCGTGTTCGAGATTCGCTCCATCGAACGTCGAGGATCCCACATATGCACCATGAAAATTGGCACGAACGAGTTTCGTGTGTCCGAAATTTACCCCGTCGACGTTTGCGGAAACGAGGCTTCCTTCCGTGAGATTGACGTCGGCCATTTGGCAGGCCGTAAGCTGAGCGTCGCCGAGATCCGCGCCTGAGAGGTCCGACTCGAAAAACTTAACCCAGTTAAGTTGCGATCGACGAAAACGCGCACCCCTCAAATCGGCTGTAGATAAGTCTATGTCCGTCAGTTCCGCGCCTATGAATTCCGCATCTCGGAGATTTGCGCTCGACAGGTCAATGTCGTAGAGCTTGACGCCCTTTAGTTTGGCGCCACTCAAATCAATTCCCAAGTCAGGCAGTGCGTCGTCGCCGGGAGTACTTTGCCAAAATCGGTCTTCCTCACGGTTCCGCCAAGCGTCCCATGCCTTCTTGCCTTTGTTGAGGATCGCTAAGAGCTTTTTGTTTGCCAAGCGAACGTTAACCCGCGGTTCTCAATCCGAAGCGCTAGTCCCCCGGCTCGCAGTGTATCGAATTCTCTTTACGATTGAAGCTGATGCGCGATTGAAGCTGATCCGAAATGAGCCCACGGACTGACTGGGATCTTTTGGAAAGAACGAGGGCGGGGTCGTATGACGACCGCGCCCTCGATAGTTCAAGAGGCACAGGCTGAAGCCTGTGCACTCATTACATCAGCTTTTCAGGAATGCGTTGATCGCTTTGCAGAACGCGTCGTTCTGCTCATACGGCAGCATGTGGCCGGCTTCCGCGATCGTCTGCTCCTTCGCTCCCGCGATGCGCCTGGTGAACTCCTTCGCGTACACCGGAGGAATCAGCTTGTCGGACGCGCCCCATAGCACGAGGGTCGGCGACTTGATCCGATAGGCGCGCTTCTTCAGCCCCCGATCCGGAATCGGCCACAGGAACTTGCTCGCGGTCGAGAACCGCTTCACGCGCTCGACGTACATCGCTTCGAGCTCCTTGAAGTCGGTCGGGATCGCGCCGAATGCCTGTGCCATCGGGCTTTTCGGATCATGAAACATCATCGGTGCGATCTCATCGAGCTTGGCCGCGAAGAGATCGGGAATTGGATGTTCTTCGATCCAGAACCCCGCCGGGGCGACCAGCACCAGCTTTTTCGCGCGGCTGTTGTCGAGCGCCGCGACTTCCGCCGCCAGCATCCCGCCCATCGAATGGCCCACGAGGTTGGCGCTCGGGATTTTCAGCTCGTCCATCAGCTCGTGATAGAACAGCGCCGCATCGATGACATCATCGATGTGCTCACTGCCGGTGGACTCGCCGTAGCCCGGGAAATGCGGCGCATAGACCTTATGCGTCTTGCCCAGCTCTTCGAGGAAGGGATCGACGCCGAAAAAGCCACCCGCGCCGTGGAGGAACAGCAGAGGGTCGCCGCTGCCGAATTCCCACATCTCAATGGAAAACTTACCGCCGAGAATTTGTTTGGTGGTTTTCATTACTTCGCACTCCGGGTCTCGGCGTTCGCGCCGTTGGGGCGCGCATGGCCATTGGTATGCTTCGGCACCTTTAGCTCGAAGTCGACTGGCGCCGGAATCGCGCGCTCGGAAGCGGGCATCGGTTTCGCCGACCATTTGTCTTCGTGATCGCTCCACAGGTCGCGCAGGTACGGCATGCACTCGCGCGCGAACAGCTCGGTGCTCTTGCTGACGAGCTCCGGCGGCATCGAGCCGAGCTGCATCAGCATCATCAGATGGCCGCAGTTGAGCGACTTCATCGCCTCGCGCAGGCGCTCACGCACAGTCTTGGGCGAGCCCGCGATGACGTAGCCCTGATCGATGAAGTCCTTCCACTTGAGGCCTTCGCGACGGAGCGCGGCCTGATCGCCGACCTGGCCGAGGATGCCGGCCTTGATGGTTTTGACGGTGCGATATCCGGGCGCGTCGGCAAAGCCGTCGTACACGTGCAGGCAGCGGTTGTAGAAGTAATCCATGTGCGCAGCGTAGTCCTTCTCCGCCTGCTGGTCGGTCTCGGCAACGGCGACCACCTGCGCAAATCCCATCGAGTAGGGATTGAGCGGCTTGCCCATCTTCGCCATCACGTCCCAATAGCCGTCGGCGACCTTCTTGCCCGCGATGTACCCGAAGTAGGAAAGGAAGCTGTAGTTGTAGTCATTGCGCGCGCAGAAGTCCCAGGTCTCGACCGAGCCGCCACCCGGAATCCAGATCGGCGGATGCGGCTTCTGAATTGGCTTCGGCCACAGGTTGACGTACCGCAGCTTGGTGTATTTGCCGTTGAAGGAGAACATCTCCGGTTCCTTCCACGCCTTGATGATCAGATCATGCGCCTCGTAGTACTTCTCGCGCAGAGTGGCGGGGATTTCGCCGTAACAGAAATTGGTGTCCATCGAGGTGCCGACCGGGAAGCCCGCGACCAGGCGGCCGCCCGAAATAACGTCGAGCATCGCGAATTCCTCGGCCACGCGGATCGGCGGATTGTAGAGCGCGATCGAGTTGCCGAGCACGACGATGTTGGCGTTGCGGGTGCGGCGCGACAGCGCGGCCGCCATGATGTTCGGCGACGGCATCATCCCGTAAGCATTCTGATGATGCTCGTTGATGCCGAGCCCGTCGAAGCCCATCCGATCGGCGAACTCGAGTTGATCGAGGTAGTCATTGTAAAGCTTGTGGCCGATTTTGGGGTCGTAGAGATTCTGCGGAATGTCGACCCATACGCTGCGGTACTTGTCCTTGAAGTCCTCGGGCAGGTACCGATACGGCATCAGATGGAACCAGGTAAATTTCATATGCTCTCCTTCGTATGCTTTCGCGGCGCGCGGCCGCCTTCCGCTCAGGCCTGCGCCGCGGCGGCTGAAACTGGTTGAACTGCTTTCTCGTTCGCTTCCCTATTTTTAGTGGCACAAGCTTTAGCCGGTGTCTTTCGTCCGTTGCTATTCCCGTTGCCAGTGTGATGCGCGGCGAGTGCCTGCGCCGCGCTCAGATGAAACTCGAAAGCGCGCTCGACGAAGTTTTCAGGGTTGAGTCCGGTCAGCTCGCGAAACGTATTGTCCTGGCCGGTCAGCATGAACGCGCCATTGAGGCTGGCCCACATTACCGATGCGGTGGTAGCTAAATCCATTACCTTGGGGATAAGCCCGAGCTCATAAACCCTGCCGACCGCGGATTCCCATTGCCCAAACGCCTTATGCCCGAGGCTGAGCACCTGGTTGTAGTGCTCGAATTCGGTCTTGCGCTTGAGGCGCTTGCGAATCCGCGCATAGCCGACCGACTGGTGAATCAGGAACAGCTCGCGCGAGTTGTTGAGGTATTCGATATAGGCGCGCGCCATCGTGCGCAGCTCAGCCAGCGGATCGAGGCTGGACGCCTGGATAGCCGCATAGCGGGTCGTGAGCCCCTCGATACGATCGGCGGTAAGCTGGAGGAAAAGATCATCGTGAGAATGGAAATATAGGTAGATAGTGCCGACGGCGACCTCGGCCTGCTGCGCGACCATTTCGATAGTGGCGCTCTCGAGGCCATGCTGCGCGAAAACCGAGGCGGCGGCCTCGAGGATAGTCTGTCGGCGGGCGCTGCGTTCGCGCCGTTTACGTTCCTGTACGCTCATTTATGAACGGAAACTGAATGAAGCTTCAGTTACTGAACTTCAACTCATAGCGCCGAGGATGGTATGCTGTCAAATGACCGAAGGGGCCGAGCCCGGCCCATCCCGGGGCACGATATTGACTGTCGGCGATGGGGGCGTAGTCTAGCGTCTGATTCGATCGGGGAAGTCGGTGGGATGCCGACACTGCCCCGCAACTGTGTGGAGCGCCAGAGTGCTTCAAGTCAGGAGACCGATCGAGTCAACGGAGCCGAGGGACCTTCGCGGGTGAGGGAGGCTTCAGGAACGTCGTCGGCACCTCTGCCATCGTGCGCAATCCGGGCTGACCCTCCTGTCGCTTTCGATTCCGCAGTTGGTCTTGCGCGAAAGTGTCGATGGATGGCGAGCGGAAAATAGATCAATTCTTCGATGACGAGGTACCGCGCTCACGCGAAGTGAATCGGCGTCACAGCGCGGCGTTTGTCGCGTCCGTCGCGGCCCATGCGCTGATTTTGCTAGCGCTGGTATTTTTGGTTCCTGAAATCGAGCGGCCTCATCATGATTGGGTGCTCGCGTACCTGGTGGAGTTCGGCCAATCCGGCGGGGCCGGGGGGGGGGGGGGCGGGCGGGGGGGGGGGAGCGGGGACGACACCCCCCCCCCCGGGCCGCGGGGGGGGGGCTGGGGGGGGGGCGCCACGCCCCAC